>Ga0123355_10005981_pt1 | contig 17948 bp, 15 predicted proteins | sample TergutEmb28metaG_3_FD_89872 | JGI IMG/M metagenome (GOLD analysis project Ga0123355, IMG submission 89872) | Embiratermes neotenicus P1 segment gut microbial communities from Petit-Saut dam, French Guiana - Emb289 P1 | ecosystem: Host-associated > Arthropoda: Insects > Digestive system > Gut ... | reverse complement strand
TACTTAAAATACATTTTTTATTTGTGCTTTTGTGGGGGGGGGGGGGTAATTGTTCTCCTTTGAGAGTTGAGCGTCAGTTGTCCACAAACGTAGCAAAACACATGGTTGTTGTTTACACACTTCCGTAATGACGTATCGAAACCAAGTCACTGTGATATTAAAGTAGTATGAACATTACATTTTTTGAAACTTTCACTGGTTTATTGAATATTTCCTTCGACTTTCAGCAGTAACAGTGCTGCACTATATGAATATCCACACAGTGATGGCCAGGCAGCAAAACAAAATAACAATTATAAAGTTACTTAGGGCTGCCAACTAAACAGAATGAATATTTACCATTACAATTGGCTGCCAACAAAACGAAACTTATATGCTGCTTGGAATGTCAACAAAACCAAATAAAACGCTTTATCAGTGACAGTTGCAGAAATACTCAATATGAAGCACATGGATACGTATTTTAAAAAAGTAAAGAAAATAGGTTATTAAATTGGGCATTTATTAAAATCTGTGGGTGCTAGAAATAAACTGTGGGCATATCTTGTAATCTGGAACTGTACTTTTAGCCGTGTTCATCAACGAAGAAAAATAGATGGACAGATGTTGTATTTTACTCCTGAACAAGAAAGATAATTATTTATATTAAATTGTTGGAGCGACGACTTCTCAGTTTCACCACCAAAGAAATAAGAATTTTGACTTACGAGCCGTGCAAGGCAAATTACTGTTCTAACCCTTCCAAAAGCATCACGGAGATGGCAGGGGTTGATTGGCTTTGCACATTTCTAAAGAGACCTCCAGACATACATTGGAGAAAGGTCGATGCAAAGTCTGCAGCCCATTCTGTGGGCTTTGCTTTAGTTGCTATTTCACAGTTCTTGATATGTTGGCAAAAGCGATTGATGAGCACCGTTTTAGGTCAGATAAAATTTGCATTGTAGACGAAACCAACATCTCAGTTAACCCTAAGGGTCAGAAAAATTCTTGCAATGAAGGTCGAAGTCAAATTGGTGTTTTTAGCTCTGCAAATAAGGACGAAGTGGTAAACGCCGAAATGTACTTTTCTGGGTCAGGAGCTTTCATGCCTCGTATGCTTATTTTCGACAGGAAACGAATGCGGAAGAAATTTCACCTGATCTACAACCTAGTACATGCGCTGAAGTATACGAGACGGGACTAATTACGAAGTCTTTGTTCTGTACCCGGTTCCATGTTCTCAGAATTTGCAGGAGGTCGGAATGGTCGCCAGTGCTTCTGCTGGATTGACGCAGGTCCCACACGTAAAGCTTACAGTTCATCAGTATGGCGTGAGAAAATGTAATGTTGCTTTGTTTCCTATCGCATTGTAAACACAGGCTTCAGCTTCTGGATGTTGGATACGAGGAGGTCCGAACCTGACTCCTGCGTAAGGCAGGAAAAGTGGCCACTCATTTGCAAATTTCCAGTTTCTTTGGAGGGGATAATCTCATTGCAGCTAACATGCGCACGGCAGTCAGTCGTTTTCGTCGAACTGGAATTTGACCATTAGATGGGAATGTTTTCTCAGAGGTGGACACCCTTCCTGCGGCTACGACAGACATCGTACTCAAGAGATTTCATCTGGCGCAGTATGAGGAAACTACCTCCAACGCAGTTTGACAGAGAACGGGGGTATCTTGATTTTCAAATGCTGAACTTTCGAAATCAAGTTTTTCTCGTCAAAGTCTCAAAGATATCAGTCAAATACGAAAAGTTAGCCAAGAGAAGAAGAGTCACGTAAAAGAGGTAAATCAGGAATCCTTTATTCCTCGCCTTACAAAATTGAAATGAGTGAAAGCTAAAAAGGGAGGAAAAGTTCTTCATATTTCGAAGGACGCGGCCAATAAACGTGATAGAGAAGCAAAAAGACCTAAGAGGTTTTACAAATATTTGAGAGATGGCCTTGAGGGGGGTTTTAAGGTGATGACGCACAGTGCCTTTACTGTAAAAACTAGCACTTAAAATCCACTGAAGGCGGGATTATCTGCTCCAAGTGTCACACAGGGGCACACAGTTTACGTGCAGATGCCAACAGCAGTGATGTCGTTCACATCTGTCCTCAGTGCGTGTCTTGATAGCCTATTTAAGTTACTTACTCAGACCTTTTCTAGTTCTTATTTTTCATTAATTGCATTTCTTTAAAAAAAAAAAAGCAATACTTTGAAACAGCTAATATTTAATTTTTAACAATGTTCTTTCCAGTACCCCATTTTGCCCCATGCATGAGGTAAATCGGTGCAAAATGCCTTACTAAGCTGTTGATAACGTTTAAACTTTCTTCCTTCATCTCGCCGTAAAGTGATTGAATGTAACACAGAGTATGTGCCGTGTGATATATCAGTCATTTGTGTTTATTTTATTTTAGTATCCTGAGACGTAGGCAAACATTAGCTTTCTCATTTTACGCCATGTACCCCTATGTTAGGCAAGTTCAAGTCGAAACGTTTTTGCCTTATATTAGTGAGGTGCCCGGTACGAGTCTCGGCTGGCACAACGACTATCCTGAATGACTTGATATCTTAAGTTGTCGTGGTGATGACTGTAATAATTCTCTCGTCTGTGATTAGATGCTCTGCATTCTGGTATGTATATACCAAGTTTATATGGAGACAGCAGTTTCGTCCGAACCGTCAGTTATCTGCCGGGGTACACGGCGTGATAGTCCGCTCTTTCCCGAAGTTGGTGGCAAATTCCTATTAGAATGTACGGCACCTCATCCCAGAAGACGGTCCTTATAGTCACCTCCGTCAGTTTGATGTTGCGTGCTTTTTCTCATTCCTCCACACATGCCCAGTGTACTTCCAATTAAGCCACGAACGCTTCTTTCCCAATCCTACCCAGTTCGTCATTAGCTAGTCATCCTCTCATTCGACGCTGTGTAGTCCGAACCATTGACACAATTGTTAAGTAAACCATAAACAAACCTGCAAATAATTGAATAAATACGTACATACATACGTAAATTGGAACATTGTGCCGTGTCTTCTGAGATTTGATTTTCAGACGGCTGTGAATGTTGAGATCAGTCTGGGGTGTGAGGTCTTGTATTTTTGGCACATACATTTCGGAACCAAGAACTCCGTGTCCGAAAGAAATGTTAAAACACGCCTCCTCTTAGAAACGCGTGTAGTTCACCCACGTAGCAGTATAATGAGTTCTCCTTCATAAGAATGACGAAGATATTTGACTGCCATTTTATTTATTTATGCCTAGTGATGCGCCTTTGGGGGTCGAAATATGTACCATTTTATAAAGACAAAGATTGTTTTTATAATACGAGGGGAAGTTAGAAAATAAGGTTCCCTATTTTATTGCCACCAAATAACTTAACATAGTGACGAGGCCTCTTTATTCACTTACAGTTCAGACATTGGTCGCTAGATGGAAACACTTTCGTAGCTCAAGCTCCGCAGTATTCATGGACGGCGCATTTCCGCAATGGGTACTGTACTGTGTGTGTGACACAAGAAGAGGTTTGATCAGTTATTCCGTTTTTGTGGGCAAAAGGGACAGCTCCAAATGCAGGCAGTTTATGGCTCAAATGTGATGACCGTGCAGCATGTGCGAAAATGGTGTCGGGAATTTAGTGGCTGTCGCGTGAGTGTGACAGATGAACAAAGGAGCGGACGTCCTTCCACATCAGCAGATCTTGTCCCAGCAATTGAGGAGACTGTGTGTGCTAATCGCAGAGTGTTGCTTAAGAGTCGAAAGAACAGTTTAATCTTTGACATGGCACAATCTGTATCATTGTTCATGAGGTTTAGGGTACAGAAAAGTGTGCAGCAAGTGGGTCCCTCGACAACTGACGGAGGACCACAAGAAAAACCGTATGGGTGCATCCCTCACTCATTTCCTCCGCTTTAATGATCATGGTGAGGATTTCTTGGAGCAAATCATTACTGGGGATGAAACTTGGGTGCACCAGTACTGTCCTGAGACAAAAGCGCAATCCATGGCATGGAAACATCCAGCGTCTCCCACCATTAAAAAATTCAAGACATCAACCAGCTCTGGGAAACTGATGGCGACTGTGTTTTTGGACATGCATGGTGTGCTTCTGTTGCACTTTTCTCCACCTAAGGAAACAGTCAATTCTGCTGCTTATCAGGCCACTCTCAAAAAACTTAAGAGAGCTGTTCAACGCAAGAGGTCTCAAATGTCAGGCAAGAGGGTGCTGTTGTTGCATGACAATGCCCGACCGCATACAGCTCATGCGACAGTGAATCTTTTGGAACGATGGGGCTGGGAAATTCTTGGGCGCCCGCCCTACAGCCCGGATCTGACAGCTTCGGACCTTCATCTCTTCCCCAACATGAAAAAAAAAACATCTCCGTGCCAAGCGATTCAAATCACATAATGATGTCAAGCATGAGGTGCAAACATGGCTGCGTGGTCAGGATCCCACCTTCTATCGGAAGGGTTTTGAGAAATGGATTTCCTTCCTAGACAGGTGCCTCAACAGAGAAGGTGACTATGTGGAAAAATAAGTGAAGTGAAGTGAGTAATAAGTGAATAAAGAGGCATCTCACGATGTGAAGTTATTTGGTGGCAATAAAATAGGGAAACTTATTTTCTGACTTCCCCTCGTAAAAGATAGTTATGTTGACTAATATTGTCTTTAGTAGACAGTTTTTCCTTTATCTGCCTTTTTTTTTCCTCGAAAGACTTCAATTTCTGTTGTACTTGTCTCATGACGTAAATTATGTCTCTTGCGTAAGATTTACCTCCTGAAGCATAATTTAAGATGTTTTATCTTTCCTTGAGCGAGAAATGTATTTTGTTAAATTTTTCATTGTGGTATTGCATTTTCTTTGTCAATTATGAGGTCTTTTATCTTTTCTTGTAGATGTTTCCACGAACTATTTATAAATTAAGCCTGTTCGTAGTATATGCATCTCTTCGTAGATGAATATTATATCGGACAGGTTCTCAAATCTCGGGTAGAATTTATGAGTTTTTTTGTGGCAGTTGTTTTTCGTGTTTATTATGTTACTTGTTATTACGCAATGCATCTAGAGTGTAGTTTGACATATTATATAACGCCTCACTCATGTTTTTAATTTCTGATTTATAGATGTTTTTAAACAATCCCATATGCAAATCCAAACGTCCTTTGACAATGCCTTATTATATTCAGCTCTTTGCTTGCGGTTTTACGTAATCATGAAAACACAGTCATCATACGTTTAATAAAAGAGAATGAATTTGTATATATTTTTTTTATTATTTTGCACCTTGGCCGAAATAGTCTGTCATATATAGACATGTCAAGTCAGTATTGTCATATAGAGTTTTGTTCTGTGTATGCGTTAACGCTGTGTTATTGTATTTATGTACACTTCTCTTGCCGATTATTGTGACCCTTTGATAGTGGTCCTTTAAGGGCCGAAATATGACGGAGGTTTAATGCAATACAAACTTCTAGGGCCCTTCCCTCGGCACAGTAAATTTTTTGGTTTAATGTGTAAGGAAGAAAAAAATATTTTACGATATCACTGCAAGACACTTGCGTAGGTTGACTTTTAAATACAGCCACCGTAGCTAGTCTGGCTGGCCACCCTTGTTACAGGATGTGCTTTCGCGAAGCAGTAGTGGTCTTTCGGCTGCGGGGGTTCTGCGGTGACGTAACAGCACTTTACCCTAAAACAGTCAGCATGTTACGAATGTTCCGTAGGGCCTGGGTCATAGATGGATTCTTTGGGACGACGTAGACAGCGGAAGAAGGGCCTGAGATTTGGAATGGGGTGTTAGGATGTGGACTTAATTCAAGTGACTCAAGATAGGATGCAGCGGTGGGCTCTTCTGTACAACTTCGTGTTCTGCGAAAGGCGGCGAACTTACATTCTGAGCGAATGTCAACTCCTGAAGGGCTCTGCTTCACAGAGTGAGATTCTAAGAAAGGTATTTTAGGTTACCGTAATAAGGCCTCATACAAGTACAGTATTTGAACATCTGAGGGCCCACAGATGTTGTGGTTTATTTCTGTAGACACTTTAGGATATAACAATTCCAGAATGTGAGCATAGGCTCGTTCTCAAACGTCTTAAAGAGTAAACAGACGTATGAGAATGCGTCAGATTTCGGGAATAAACTTACGAGGGTGCTGATAAGTCCTTAGCCCGAACTAATTCACGATGCCGCAGGGCGGAATCGATAGTGTTATGGAAAGAGGGGTCTGTTCATGTGACGAATTGCAAGTCTTTTTTTGTCACAGACTGAAAAGAAGCATGTCAGGCGACGCGCGCTATTTCAACAACACGGAGACGCGAGTTGTCAAGTTTTTTTTTTCTCCCATGCAAGGCAAGGCGCCAAAAGAAATTCACGCCATTCTGACAGAAACATTAGGGGAACATGCACTATCGTATGCCACCGTCAAAAACTGGGTGGCACAGTTTAAACGTGGTGATTTTTCCACCTGTGGTGCGTCTCGTCCTGGACGACCCGAAACAATGACCACCCCGGAGATTATTGATCAAATTCACGAGTCAATCTTCGGAGACCGCCGGATTTCGGCTAAATCAATAGCTGAGCAACTGGGCATCTCACGTGAGTGGGTTGGGTCCACGATTCAAGAAGATTTGGACATGCGGAAGCTCTCCGCGAAGTGGGTCCCGAAATGCCTGAATGTGGATCAAAAACGTCAACGGTGCCAGTCGTCTGAGCAACTTTCGGAATTTTTTTCGGCTCGATCCAAATGATTTCCTGTCGCGATTGGTGACCATGGACGAAACTTGGTTATATAACTATGACCCGTAAACAAAGCAACAATCAATGGAGTGGCGGCATAGCGGCTCACCCCGCTCCAAAAAAAATCCGAGTACGAAAATCCGCTGCAGTAGTTTTCGCCTCGGTTTTTGGGGATAAAGACTGCATCCTCCTCATTGATTATCTTCCAAATGGCCAAACTATCAACGCGGAGTATTACTCATCTCTGCTGGAGTATTTGAAGGACATTTTAAAGGAAAAACGCCGGCCGCGGGAAGGTCACCAAGGGAGTCTTGTTCTTGCACGACAGTGCCCCGGCTCACCGGGCACTTGCAACCCAGAAGAAACCGGCCTACCTGGGCTTCCAGTGTCTTGATTACCCACCCTATTCTCCGGATCTGGCCTCGTCGGACTACCACCTGTTCTCTGGACTGAAAAAAACAATTGAAAGTTCGCCATTTTTCGTCCGACGCGATGGTCATTGCTGCCGCGGAGACCTGTTTGGACGGACAACCTTCCGAGTTTTTTTTTTTGAGTGGCTTGTGAAAGTTAGAGCAACGGGCTGAGAAGTGTATTGAGATTCGTGGTGATTTTGTTGAATAAATCCCGTGTTTAATCGTTGTAGCTTGTTTCCTTCCTGGTCGGGCTATGGACTTATCAGCACCTCCTCGTAATATCCAGACACCTATGTAGTAAACATGTAGATGAATATGATGAATATGAATATATGACAAAGCATGTTTTATCACTGTGCATTTGTTGGATTACTACATAAGTGTACATATTCCTTAATCCACGGATATGGAATTTATATAAATTTAATCTACAGAGTTTGCACTGTATAACGCAGCGTTAAGTCCGGCGTCGGCGGTGAATTAGTCAATGTTTGGTCGATTTGACAAATTTGTTCGCAGCGTCTTAATTTGAAAACCCCTACATCTTGTATGTAAAGCCTAGATTCTGTCGACATGTAACACTCAAATTTTTCTTGTTTTGTTTCCAAGGTCTTGATAATGAACTGTTTTCCTTACATTGTTTAACCTTCACAAATTCCCTTTTAAATAATCCAGATAATATCGGATACAGATGTGATTATTATTTGACGCACTTTTGGCAAACATATACCAAAAGTTGAAACACAAGATCAGTATTATTCGTTTTTAAACGCATATAAAGCGAGTAATAGCTTTTTCTTAGTGGAAGTTAGGCTTCATAAAAAGGAATAAAAAAGTAGTGCAACGCTCAGACGTTTTCTTTGTTCGTCATTATATCACTCTCTTTGCAAATACGGATCAAGAGATGAAACGTAATTCCACAGCAGTATTATTGTTACAGTTGTATTCAGTAAGTGTTTCAGTATACATATCAAGAGAGTGTAACATTTTCTTAGTCGAATATTTAAATGGATTAGGAGGAATGATACAAAATTTTAACGTCGACACGTGTTCTTGGTTCATGATTGTGGAAGATTAAAACGGACAAACAAGAATTAAACAAAATATGATGTGGATAGTTTAGTACTGATGGAGGTACAGAGCATACCATTCAGTGCAGATCCCACCCTAACAGCTAGATTATGGTCTTGTGACTCATCTCCAACAGTTTGATCGGTCACACCCTTAAGGAGCAAAAGGTATTATCCGTTTTCGTCCACGACCAGCAAGTGTAATATCTCTTTTGGTCCACGGCTTGTAACTGAATGAGCATAATGCAATTGCGGAAGACATCTGCTTCGGTTGGCAGAAAATTGTTTGAAATAAAGTTGACCTAATTTAATGAGAAATCCTTTGTTAAAACAGTGCACTAAAATAATATAACAGTTTTTAACGAAGCAATGTAGCTTTAGTTTAATAAAATTCTTAAATAAGTTTTGTTACAACAAACACTAAAATACAGGTTGGGGCAGAGTTCATTCATAATTTTGATCCACGTAGTATGGCGTCCCCGGAGAGGAGATTGAGGTAATTGTGCTGTAGCGTTCAGTGAGGAACGTCATTTAGTAAACATGGATCAGTGGTCGGCAGTACACCGTGCGTTCGGCGTGGAGACGATTTTCAAATATAACGACTCTGTGATAGCAACGCAACGAATATTGAGACGACATTATAACAATGGGAGACATAGAACGGTTCCTGCTGGCAGCACCATCAAGAACTGGGTACAGACGTTTCGAACCACAGCTTCTGCAGAAACTGAAAGACCCGTAGGCACAGTCAGAACTGTGCGGACACCGGAAAACCCTGAAAGAGTACGAACTGCTGTCGGTCGTAGCCCCAAACGATCAGCACATGGGCATTCAGTTGCCAGCAACATATCGAACAGATCGCACCGACGAATACTGCAATCTGATTTACAGTTTCGCCCGTACAAAAGACACAATGTACAAGAACTTCCAGACCCCAATTTTGCTTCAGGAAATGCATTTTATGTGCAATTTGTTACCGTAATGAACGAACACCCCTATATTATTCGTCGCTTGATAAGGTCACATTACGGTCACTTCGAACTGTCTGCTTGCGTGAATAAACATAACGTGCGTAATTTGAGTGAACCTAATCCGAATGAACTGCATATGAAACAGCAGTCAAAGAGTAACAGTATGGTCTGGGATATAAGCTTTCGGTGTCATTGGTCCTTATTTTTTCGAGTATGAAACTGGCAGTGCTGTTACTGTGACATCTGACCGGTATATGCATATGGTGAATGAGTTCTTGTTTCCACAGTGACGCCGTCGTGACATCGCCCTTGCCACCACCTGGTTCCAACAAGCTGGAGCAACAGCACCCACTGCTCGGTAGTCGATGAACACCTTAAGAACTGTGTTTGAACGTCATTTAATCTCCCGCTACGGCGACATTTCTTGGCCAGCCCGTTCACCCGATCTGTCGGCTTGTGATTGCGTTTTGTGTGTTTCAAACACGTCCGGCAGACATACATAACCACAAACAGAGAATTTCCGATTGAATCATTATTCCACCGACCATGTTACTTCGCGTAATGGAAAGTGTTTTGAACCGAGTGTCTCAATGCATCAGTCTTGATGGACATCTGACGGGTGTTATTTTTAAGAAGTAACTCTTGTAATTTTCCGAAGTAATGGAAAACAAGTATTTTTCAGTTCACATTACTTTGAATGAAAATAAATATACTGTGGTCGAGTAATTTATTTCTAAAATGAGGAGAGAACTCCGCGTCCTGGTAATGAAATACTTAAGTATAATTTCACCATTCAGGTGCTTAAGTATTCGTTTTATCACAGTTTATTCTTACTTGTATCACATATGGCATGTATCTGTACCTAACTTTGGAAAAAAATTCTAACCTGGACATTTCTCCTCTTTCATATTTTTTAAATTAAATTGTCTACCAATCCCTTCTTCTGTTGGTCAATGTAGCAGGCGAAATAACACGTGGTACTTTTAAGTAAATCATATTTTGATATTCTTTTAATTGTGAATGAATTGATGTTGGGGAGAATGGTAAAAGTATTGCGATAAGTGTGAGTGAAAAGACTCACAGGCATTGGCTGTCAGCTGCAGAATACTGTTGACAAAATATCCAGCTGGTCTGATAATACGAGATAGCAGTGATCTCGTTGGCGCCCTGACCGCGACATGAAGTGGTGACGTCAGAACACCGACGACACAGTGCATGAATAGATGAAGGGTCAGGTGATCCTCTTATCTATCTGCATGTCGCGGTCAGAATGAGAAAAATTACGGCTAGAAACTGTGAGCGGAGAAGTTAAGAGCAGGGATCAGTTAGAAATGTGGCAATCGAACTTGATTGGCTAAAAAAAAAATAAATAGCGTGTTAATGGGAACTGATTGGCTAAAAATGTTGGTGGATAGGGCCGAAAACAAAGGTTACGTCATTCGAACTGACCAAGTATGTTTAGGACACCGTGATATTATCATTTTCATTGACTGGAATTCTTTAAATGGCGCAGCAACGCTGAGTGTGCCAGGGTCTCCACCTTGTCGAGTGTTCACGATCACACTCGGACACACCACACTTACCTCATAGACTACTAGTGTAAAGAGTGGTTTGTTTATTTGTCTCACGAAGCCCTTGAAACTTCGGAGTGTTTGTAGACAACTCAATTCGCATGTCGGCTGCGACTTCGAGCCTGTAATGATATTTAGATTCTTTTGACGCATACCCTGAACACCCGGCTTCACACATATATGTTGTGGGAAACGGAAAAGAGTTGGAGCACTGCACATTTAGACAGCTGCGAATATTCTTGAAGAAGACTGCACCAGAATTCAACCCGAAGATACTCACTGAATTTCTATTTCAGCCTACTATCATGTAATATCTGTCAAGCACTCGTAATTTTGCTCAGACATACCATCCGGTCTCTCTGAATCACAATATGGATTTCGGACCCAGGTACTGTCAACGGTAGATGTGACGTATTATGAAACGCCTATTGCAAAACATTGAACTGTTGGACGATGCTACCTTCAATATTTCCTTCCAGGCTAGATTCTGTTTCTATCAAAAAGTCATTCCGAGGTGGGAAGCAGTAATATTGCCCCTTTTCGACACACTTCTTTCAGAATTTGAGTTTAGGTTGAAAAGGCGCAATTCCGCCCCTTATGAATATCGACACGCTCATTCCTTAAAATTGGAGATACAGGTCATTAATTATTGTAACAATGTCTGCTAATTATGCCCATTTCTTCATCAGGATGTATTTGCCACACCGTGAGAAAGATAAAATGAGTGATCAATAACAAAAATATTACATTTCCGAAGGAAGTTCGAAACTCTAACAAGAACTCTTCCCCTAGACAGCCACCTGAATTCTGTACGAAGCAGCAGCGTTATGTGTTCTCTGCCCATTTCGTCGCAAAGTAATTTAAACACTGGCATTAAGTGGCCTCAGTTTACTGTGTTTCACCATCTTTACATCATCGTCCAACACAGCTTTCAGGCCCCTTTCTATCGTTTCGGCAACTAGCGCTTGTCGGAGCACAGCTATTTGGTACGTGCCGCCACCCCTCACGTTTTTCCTGGCTTTGCTGTTCTCCCATCAGGGCACACATCCACCCACTTTTCGCAACTGATTTCACGATCGGTTATGTAATTCATGTGACATTAAAGATTTCTTCTCCAGTCGGGTGACTTTCAAGAGATCTACAGAACAGTATGTCTTTCTCCAGTTTGTTCTGAAAAAGTAACATACATATACACATAATAGTGCTAGATTTGATATGTCTGTTGCTCGTCAAGTTAACGACAAAATGATAAATATGGATTAAGTCCGGACACCAATTACTTTTGTATATCTGCTGATAAATCTTGAGTGCGACTTTTAACACTGTTAGATAACTGGGCTATTTCAAGTTTCTTTTTAGACTGTTCCACAAGCCCACAAGTTGCCATTTCCACCGCACATAGTTTAATTAGGGTTTCTGCAATTTCAGTACGGCAACTCAGTCTATAGAAGTCTTAGGTATTTTAATTATCAGTCTTTGAACCTTTTACCATGAGGCTGTGACAGTTTGTTATAATGCCTTAAGCTTACGCTTGAAAAAACTAATATTTTGTCCTGATATTCAGGGTGATTAGTACCACTACGTCTACGAAGTTTGGCAGGTAACAGAACTGTGTTGTGTAAGGTGCACAGGGCATCGGGGTCATTTTCATCACCTGTATACGTAAACCCCAGGGACAAATAGGAATCATTCTACTTCAGTTTTTTCTACTGTCTTTAGTTATAGAATTGCCGGTACTGTATGGCGACGTAAAACTTTGAGGTTCACTTACACTTGCACGGGGTACGTAATGCAGTAGTACTTAATTGTTTGCTACATATTTTTAGCCATTCAAATTAACACGAATGTCACTGCACTTCACTTCTCATTTGGGCCTAAGTATTTTAACGCTGTATGAACTACGACCAAGCAGAACTAGTGATCCATGTTGGTGGAAATCACAGCTGTATCCCATGAACAATCAGACTAGTGAGCTTTACTTGGATTCTGGCTTCCATATCCCGATTCTTGGGACGAAATGTTATTGTTTGCTAGCGGACAGAAATCCACAGCAGTCGTATTTTAAGCGACTGTTTCAGTTCCGAAAGTGACGTTAATACGGGAGGGTGCTGATAAGTCCTTAACCCGACCAGGAAGGAAACAAGCTACAGCGACCAAACTCGGGATGTGTTCAACACATTCTCCACGAATCTCAATACACTTCTTAACCCGTTGCTCTAACTTTTGCAATCCACTAAAAAAAAAAAAATCAGAAGATTTTCCGTCCTACCAGGTCTCCGCGGCAGCAATGACCTCCGCGTTGGACGAAAAATGGCGAACTTTCAGTTGTTTTTTTCAGTCCAGGGAACAGGCGGTAGTCCGACGGGGCCATATCCGGAGAATAGTGTGGGCGATCAGAACATTGGAATCCCAGGTAGGCCGGTTTCTTCTGGGTTGCAAGTGCCCGGTGAGCCGGGGCATTGTCGTGCAAGAACAAGAGCCCCTTGGTGACCTTCCCGTGGCCGGCGTTTTTCCTTCAAAATGTCCTTCAGTTGCACCAGCAGAGATGAGTAATACTCCGCGTTGATAGTTTGGCCATTTGGATGATAATCAATGAGGAGGATGCCGTCTTGATCCCAAAAAATCGCAGCGAGAACTTTTCCAGCGGATTTTTGCACTCGGAACTTTTTGGGTCGAGATGAGCCGCTATGCCGCCACTCCATTGATTGTTGCTTTGTCTCCGGGTCATAGTTATATAGCCTGGTTTCGTCCATGGTCACCAATCGCGACAGGAAATCATTTGGTTCGCGCCGAAATGATTCCAGAAGTTGCTCAGACTAATGGTACCGTTGACGTTTTTGATCCACGTTCAGGCATTTCGGGACCCACTTCGCGGAGAGCTTCCGCATGCCCAAATCTTCATGAATGATGGACCCAATCCGCTCACGTGAGATGCCCAGTTGCTCAGCTATTGATATAGCCGAAATCCGGCGGTCTTCGAAGATTAGCTCTTGAATTTGGTCAATAATCTCTGGGGTGGTCATTGTTTCGGGTCGTCCAGGACGAGGCGCATTACATGTGGAAAAATTACGACGTTTAAACTGTGCCACCCAGTTTTTGACGGTGGCATACGATAGTGCATGTTCCCCTAATGTTTCTATCAGAATGGCGTGAATTTCATTCGGCGCCTTGCCTTGCAGGGGGAAAAAAAACTTGATGACAGCTCGCGTCCCCATGTTGTTGAATTCGCGTGCGTCGCCTGACATGCTTCCTTTCATCCTCTGTAAGAAGAAAATACTTGCAATTCGTCACATGAACATACCCCTCTTTCCAACAACACAACGATTCCGTCCTACGACATCGGGAAGTAGGTCGGGCTAAGGACTTATCAGCATCCCCTCGTATATAGCAGGGATGCACAAATCCCGTGCGCCAGACTGCCATGGCGACTAAATTTTGTAAGGTGGCGCCTAATATCTGTGGGTCCTACGAATGGAACTTGCTTCATGTCATCCTTCTGGCGCCTAGAATTTTCAGGTGGCTCCTAGATTTTTGAAGAAATTTTACTCTCTTACTGTATAGAGTTTGAAGTTTTCAGGACTGCGTAGATTCATTGAATGGTCTTCAGGATTATAATACCCTGTAGTCTGGTACAGATTTGCTAACATCTTGGGCGCACATACTGCTTCCACAATGAGAATAGACCGACACATAACCCAGCAGACGGCAGTATGGTGTAAATAGCGTGTATGACTCGTAAGGTGGCAGTCCCATTCCAGACTGTATGCCTCTTTATCAACCGTGGATTGTTATTGCTGTTGACTGGTGTGAAATTAGAGTATTGTATGGGAAAGTGGATCATCGGGTTTTCCTTTAAACCAGTCTTAAAAGAGGGATGTGTTATGTTCCTCAAGGTTCAGTGCACCCAGATTCGGCTACATCAAGTGAGATGTGTCTAATTAAGCTATACCCACGTACATAGACAGTCGTCACAGAACTGTGTTTTGCATGATCTTGTAGCAATGAGACTCATTTTGTAAGAGCTGTAACCGTCTTACTGACTTCAGTTAAACACATGCGCCATGAAAAAGGTAAGTGCCCTCAAGAAACGGGAGGGGTGGGGGGGATCTCGTGACTGAAACTATAAATTAATTTTAAGTTAGATTTTTTTGCGCGCGTTGGCAAGGAAACTTAAAAAAAATGGCGTTTTAGCTTCGCCATTAAGATGTCTTGAGAGTCCTGATTTGTTACTGATTGCGTTAAACTTTTTGACATAATCCAGCTAATTTTAAAATCTAAATAATATAATTACGAACACGTTACATAATGCTATCATGCATCTCGAATGTAACTCGCTATATACAGAGTGAGCCAAAAGTAGGTATACAGTATATAGTATAGCATCCTCTGTATACCTACTTTTGGCCCACTCTGTACATACGGTTGCGAAACGAATTTCTACAGTACAGTGAAACACGTGCTTTATGCTCAGTACACGAAGTTACATTTCTGGCAGCGGCAGAGGTCTTTCTTTTCGATACCAGGAGAACAACTATGTGGCCCACACCTCACCTCGTGTCTAGTACCGAGACGAATGCATGCAGCGTTTCCCTCACTTGCCCCATCGTCTTACGGCGTATTGTTTAAGAGGGCAGCTGAAAGGCCAGAGCACACTACACCGGACGGAACAGGAACGAAATAAAACTAACCAACCGTCGGTTGCTTGCTCGTACTAGAACGGGCGCTTCTGAACGAAATCCAACAGAACAAGTTACGTGATGATTTCACGACTTAGTGTGTGATGACCGGTAATTCAAATACTGCGACAGAATACCTCCGAGCAGTTGACTCGGTTGCTGACGAAACGATTCTGTGTTACCGACCATATAGCCTTCTGTTAAGTAAATATGTGAAATTATCAGTACTGTTTTTGATTTTAAAGGAGATTTAATAATTCCGTTAAAACCACAAATTTAGAAACTTTAGCAAGATGGGGCACGGCCCGCATTCTTCCAAATTGTTGTGTTGTTCTATTATTGTTTGTTTTGTGTCGTTCTGTGTATTGTTTGTGTGTAAATGTGTACTGTACTACTGCCATCAGGTGGCTACACAACTGCAGTTAACAAATATATCAAACATTGAAGTGTCCATCCTGGCTCCCTCCCTGGAAATCAGGAGTTCGATTCCCGGCAAGGCAAGAGTTTTTCTTTCTCCAGAATGTAAAGACTGACTCTGGGGTCCACCTAACCTCCTGTTCGATAGTTATAGGGGCTCTTTACTCGGGACTAAAGTGGCCGGGGCGTGAGGTTGGCTTCTCAGTCCATTTAGTGCCTAGGTTGATAATGAGGAGAGCTAGATATCCGCTCTTCCTATATACCTCATGGCGTATGCAGGGGAACATCTATTTTTTTAGTTGTTTCCAGCTGCATGTACGTACAGTATGTTGTAATTTACGACTTGTTTACAGTTTTCACCTTTTGTCGCCCTTGTATAGTCTGTGGGCAGTATTGCGTAATGTCCAGTCAGCTACCGTCTGTCTGCCGACTAGAAAGAATGTAAAAAAAATCGTGTCAAGAATATTTACAGTTGCCATCTACCGTAGCATAATGGCTAGACACTGGCAGTGACTGCGACTGGCATATTAGTATTTCTTTTAGCGTAAGGTGAGGTAAATTCAGTCAAAAACACAACTATAAATATATGGCTAAGTGATGGTGTTTATTAGCAATGGAAAACCACATGTTTCGGCCTGTGGCGGCCTTCATCAGGTTTTGACAACTTTCTTGCTATAAGAGTTATACATAATATGCATAAACCGCGTGGCGATGTTGAGATCTCATCATCATTATCATTTGCGTTCGTTTGTTAAGCTAAGTTTGATGGGATGTCTGTTGCGTGAAAGGATTTATAGGTAGCTGGGTGTGGATCCTTTCGGTTATTTAGGTGTATGGTTGGGAGGAAACTGTGATTGCAGGTGTGGTATCTTATATGCTCCTATGTTGGGGAGGGGGTGGGGAGCTTAACAAACGCGCGCAAATGATGATGATGATGAGATCTCAACATCGCCACGCGGTTTATGCAGATTATATATAACTCTTATAGCAAGAAAGTTGTCAAAACCTGATGATGTCCGCCACAGGTCGATACATGTAGTTTTCCATTGCTAATAAACACCGTCACTTAGCCATATATTTATAGTTGTGTTTTTGACTGAATTTAACTCACCTTACGCTAAGAGAAATACTAATATGCCAGTCGCAGTCACTGCCAGTGTCTAGCCATTATGCTACGGTAGATGGCAACTGTAAATATTCTTGACACGATTTTTTTTTTTACATTCTTTCTAGGCGGCAGACGAACGGTAGCTGACTGGACATTACGCAATACTGCCCACAGACTAATAAACACCATCATTTAGCCATATATTTATATTTGTGTTTTTGACGGAATTTACCTCACCTTATAGTTTAAACACACAACGGGTATGGCACACCTCAGAATTCCTCTTAGCGATTGTAATGTAACAGTTTCGAGTAGCTCATCGAATGGTGGAACATCCAAAAGCAAACAATTTTTTTAATCTTTGGATACTCAACTGTGTGTCGTAAAATTTTCTTTGTGTGAGTGAGTGACTGTGTGTGTGCGTGTTGTGGACTTTGTTTTATACCGTTCTTTGGCCCATCAGCAGTTCGTTTTCTTTTCTAAACACAGGGCTTAAACAATGGCCAAATAAGCAGCACATATGTTTTCTTGTCGTAACCAACGAGGTAAACTGAAATATTGCGCTGTAATATCGAGTCGTCAAGAGAGAAAGATACTGCACAATAATAATTCGATAATAGGCGTACTGAAAAAGTATTGACCGTCTAGGGGCCACAGGAGGGTTAAAGACTCCCCTTAGCCCACCAAATTGAACGGAAGCAAAAAATATCGTTGGGCTACAATTCTGGACGTTTCGTTAAGTGTCGTTTCCCTGTGGTTGTTGCTAGCCTGCGCAGGGTCGACAGAAAATGTCACAGTTCTTTTGAACATTTTGGTAATGTGGTTCAGGTTTTAAATGCTTTTTGGAACGCCGAATGTGTCTTAAACAGCTTATTCTGACAATACTTTGGAGACTTCAATCGCGATTTTTAGTGGAAGAAATTCATGGAACAAGGCTTTGGTGAATATTTGCACTTTTTTTGTTCAGTTCATTGCATTTTTGCCGGCTTTAATTCGTGTAGAGTGAGCAATTTC
>Ga0123355_10005980_pt1 | contig 17948 bp, 9 predicted proteins | sample TergutEmb28metaG_3_FD_89872 | JGI IMG/M metagenome (GOLD analysis project Ga0123355, IMG submission 89872) | Embiratermes neotenicus P1 segment gut microbial communities from Petit-Saut dam, French Guiana - Emb289 P1 | ecosystem: Host-associated > Arthropoda: Insects > Digestive system > Gut ... | reverse complement strand
TTTCGACACCAGTTCCAGATATTACAAATTTGAAGGCAAGAATAACAGACGCTTTTGCTACAATAACTGAAGACATGTTGGAGAACACGTGGAGAGAAATTGATTATCGATTAGACGTTCTCCCTGCAACAAAAAGGAGCACATGTTGAAGTGTGCTAATGTGTTGTAAAAAAACTTCTTGCGTTACATAAATAAAATTGTATTCTACGTACGGTAGTTTTCTTGTAATAAATGTTTGTAATCAGGGAAAGACTTTATGTTCATCCTCTATATTCATTCAATTTAATTCTAATTGATTACGACGCCCTGGATGCTATAACCCTCTACTTTTCTCTAAAGTTTGCTGAGGTGTCATGACTTTAAACGATATAAATTTACACTATAGGAAAAAAAAAAATTTAAACCGTTATAGCCTGCTTCAGTTTCCAGAAACTGTAGGCTAATTAAATTTCAATTAGAATATGATATCAAATGAAAAACATTTGCACAATACGTGACACCAAAAAAAAAAACTCTTCATAGAGATGTCATTTGGTTTGGTACTTAATAGACATCATTCAGGCTTTCAAAAATCCTACCTCGTTTGGTTTAAACTATAGTCCTGTTACAATTTATGTGAAGTCTCCTTCATTTGAATCACTCACTCATCCACTGAAATCACTCATTGAATCGTCCACTCAAATCTCCCTCCGACTTGTCATTCATTATTTTCATTCTATAGCACTGATCTCCGGCGTTAACTTAAACACGTTTGCGTGTTATGTTGTAAAACGTCAGCCCTAAACCGAGCTTTAGAGCCTTCGTGTTGAATAAACAAGCGAAAGGCCATACAGAACGAAATCTGCAACTAGAATTGCTCTGATGCAATAGACTCGGTTTTACTGTTTCTGTTTTCAAGAGGCATTCACATGGGCAGTCGTTACAGTGTCTCTAAAACATACGTACATCTCAAACCATCGTTCCACATTCTACATCCACTATTATTACAATCTTTATCTTCGTGTAATTGAATATTCATTTCAGTCAAACATAAAAAAGTTTATTTTAACTTTCTTTAAAAAGTCTCCATATCAAATGTTACAGCCACGAGGCGTAGATTGATGTTATGGACATTTATTCTTTTTATGTTTTCTTTAGAGTGTATCTCTGTATAATCTTGTAAATAAAGCCAACTTGATGGACAATTTTTTCTTAGTATGTTTATTTCTTTTCTCTACATGTTTCGGGCGACTGTGTGCCCATCATCAGGAGAAACAACTGTATCTATGCGACAGTTATTACTTGTTGCTCTGAAATAAGTGGATAGTTTAAAATTACAAGGACGAATGTCATAAAATGAAGGGTGTTGCTTACAGGCAAGTGATAAAATATCAATAAAACTCTTATGTAAATAATACAATTATTTGAGTGATTTGTTTAAGGACATACGCCCTTGTAATTTTTAACAATCCACTTGTTTCAGAATAACAAGTACCAAAGTCGCATAAAAACAGTCGTTTCTCCTGATGATGGGCACACAATCGCCCGAAACATGTAGAGAAAAGAAATAAACGTACCAAGAAAAATTGTGCAACAAGATGGCTTTATTTACAAGATTTACACTTTTCTTTTAAAGTGCGGAGGATAGCATCGAACAGAATAATGACAAGTAGAAAGACATAAAACGGTAACTTACGCAATGAGAAATGTAAACAGAATATTTTAAATTACTGCCAGTCACAATTGTCCCCTCATAAATCTTGTCAGCCTTTTGTTACCCTTAATTAGTATGATTAAATAATACACCGCCAACTAAACTTTGTACAACCCTACTGACAAATACTTATGTCTAATATTTTGTCTCTCTTTATTTCAAAAGAAAAATTTGTGAACGGAAAAATACAATTGCGATAGTTGAAAAATAAAAGACCAACTTGATGTCACTTGGTATTTTATTTCACTTCTTATGTGCTCAACATGTTTCGGACATTAATATATCCATCATCAGGAGCTTGCGACTATTCTGTTGAATTACCACATGGGTCGTATTGTTCTTGGTTCAATGTGTGTTGGAGTTCCGGTGTGGTTGGGTTGGAGTGGTATCCGTGTTGCAGGCTTTCACTTCTTATGTGCTCAACATGTTTCGGGCATTAATACATCCATTATCAGGAGCCTGCGACTTTTTTTATTTATCACCACATTGGTTGTGTGTTCTTGTTTCGATGTGTGTTGGCGTTTCGGTGTGGCTGGGTTGGGGTGGTATCCGTGTAGCAGGCTTCAACCTGCAACACTCCAACCCAACCACACCGAAACTCCAACACACATTGAACCAAGAACAATACGACCAATGTCGTAATTCAAAAGAATAGTAGCAAGCTCCTGATGATAGATATATTAATGTCCGAAACATCTTCAGCAAATAAGAAGTGAAATAAAATAGCTAGTGACATCAAGTTGGTTTTTAATCTTCAACTATCACAATGATGCACGGTCCAATAAACATAAGATAATTGTGTTTGTGTTGGGAAATGATGGTATATATACGAGGGTAGTCAAATAAAAATTTAAATATTTTTTATCTCTTAATTTATTGAACACAAAACGTACGCAATGACTTCATTTTTCTATGTAGTTTCCACTGCCACCTGTCGGCCACTCTTCAAACCAAGAGTACAACTGTTGTCAACTTACAGACAATCGAGCTGAGTTTCGAATTTTTATCGCACTTTTAAAGTTTTCGTTTGACTCCCCCTCACATTTATGTCTAAGCAATGGAAGGAAAAGGACATATAGAAGGTTTCGATTTGTGTTCTACAAACATTAGAAAACCCAGAACTAGCAAGCAAAACCGTAAGTTTCTAGCCCACACAAACGCCCCCATATTGAATCTAATAAATTAAGTAAATCTGAAGTGAGGTCTATTAACCTTTTGGCGCCGGAATTATTTTTTTTTTAATTTTAGCACACTCTGTATATAAAATGTAAATAAAACAGGAACCAAATACGTTAGAATTCCATGACCGCGGCATTAGAAGGGGGTGAATGGTCAGCAGCACGCCCTGACCCCACTTTACCTCCGGGAAAGACCCGGTACTCATTTTACAGGAGGCTGAGTGGGCCCCAGGGCCGGTCTGGACGGACGGAAATTCTCGTTCCCACCGGGATTCGATCCCGGACCGTCCAGCCCGTAGTCAATCGCTATTCCTACTGAGCTACCCGGTCCACTTTCAACGTCATAGAACATTCTTTTTTTCAAGAGCAATCTTTAACAGTACTATGACTTAATATAAGCTGAGCTTTATTCTTGGTGCAAAGAAAGGCATGCAGCTTACTAATTTCACGGAGATAGTGGGGTTTCTGATTTCAGCCCCTTTAATATTTAGGTTTAAAAATAAGGATTATTTTAGCAGCCCCAAAAATCACACAACGGGATCTAATGAAAGGGGAAAACTATTTACTTACGTCGTGCAACTTGTGCAAAATTTGAAGGAACAAAACCCTCTTACAATTAAGAACGTAAAACAGAAATGTCAGTAAATGTCAGACAATTCTTTAGGGAACATTTGCATTCACACGGAAATATTGACTACATGACACAATTCTCAGCAATTCTTCTGTATATTCATTGGTGTAGTTACGGCCCACCACCAGATCCAACGGCACGCTGGCAAAACAGAATATTAAATAGATATGTGGGTAATTCCGAATCGGTTTCCTTTCTTCCGACAGACATCAGACTCCTCAATCGCCTTTGTAACATCCCGGAATAACTCCGCTGTAATTACACGCGAGTCGCAATTAACTAGGCGCGTGGTGGCCCCTACACCGCAGGCTACCTAAGCCACTGGAATAGGTTCCGTAAGATTTGCATGGAGAAAATTATTAAGATACAATAAAAAGGTAAGGTAAAGGTAAAGCAATCCCATTACAGGCCTGGACAGGCCCAGAGGGTTCCAGGAAGGTAAGGTTCCCAGATTTCGTGACAACGGCACAGAATGGTGCTAAGGTTGTCAGCCTTACGCACCGGCCGCCTTTACCCCTAGGAAATACTCCTGGTACTCATTTCTGTTAGAGGCTGAGTAGACCCCAGGGCCATAGCGCGATCGGAAGGATTTTATGTTAATGAAAAATTCACTGACATCAGCTGGGATCGAACCAGCGACATTCCGATTTGGAGCACAACACCTTAACCACTGTGCTACCGCGTTGAAACTTAAAGACTTTATAGTAGTTTCAAATATACACTTATGATTGTTGAAATATTGTATCTCAATGGGTAATAATTCCTTTATTTTTTTTGTAATGAAGGTTTTCAGGTAGTAAAGTAACCACATTGTATGAAGTGTGTTATTGTAAATTTATTTCCGCTATTCCTTGGAGATTTCATTACGGAAAATGCTGCTCTAGATAATTAAGAAGACTCCTTGTATTGCACACTGGGCCCGGTAGCTCAGTCGGTATAGCGATTGGCTACGGCCTGGACTGTCCGGGGATCGAATCCCGGTGGGGGCGAGATTTTCCACACCTGTCCAGACCGTCCCTGGGGTCCAACCAGCCTCCTGTAAAATGGGTATCGGGTCTTTCCCGAAGGTAAAGAGCGGCTGAGGCGTGACGCTGACCCCTCACCCCTTCTAGTTCTGTGGTCAAGAAAGAGTAGAGCTATACATCTACTCTCCCTGTGGGCCGTACAGCCTGTACAGAGCCTCAGTGCCCGTACAAAGGAGCACTTTTTTTCTATTGCACACATTGTGGGAAAAATGCTAATGAATTTAAATACACCATTATATGCCAATGGTGTTTTTCAAACATTCTTTATTGTAATACGTCTCAAAATATATTTGCTAGCAGTACTAATGGCGTGACGTATCTGATTTCCAAAAATATAAAAACTGTGATTTACGGAAATTGTACACCTAATAATCTTTCTCCAGTTAACAAATCCTGTAGCACAGATTTGGGAACTGCGTTGGCACAGTGGTTAAGGTGCTGTGCTACAAATCGGAAGGTTGTTGGTTCGATCCCTATGGACAGGGGATGGGACCTCGTGAATGTGTGGCCGAAGAGTAGAGCACATTTTACATACCGAACGCAAGCACAGAGTCAGCGAGATGGGTCACCCACTGCTGGATGGCTGAAGAAATGGAACCTACAGTCCCGGACCGAAAACCCCCCAATTTCCAGACAGAATACCAGCGTCACGGGAATACTTACGTAGCTACATCGTAGACGTGGCATATATACCAGGTCAAGGAGGATCGGAATCGGCAAAGGTTTATAAGAAACGCCTCTATACAACGCTACAAACGATAAACAACGCGTCCTTCAGCCCACAGGAAATGCGAATCGCGAGGATGTGGCCACAAACAGACTGGCAGGAAATATGGAAGAACTTAACAACAGCTCCGATATGAGAAACAGACAAAGCTGTGTGGTACAGGACGATACACGACATCCTCTCGACGAATGAGTGACTGCACCGAATCAAAATGTTCCCCACAGACTACTGCAAGGAATGTGACAACCAAGATACTATCATGCACAGTCTGAGTGTGGAGAAGGTCAATAAATGTGGGAATGAATAAGGAAGGTTATAGCAAGGATGTTGCGCACGACTTCGGCGAAAATCCCCAACGAATGGCTGTTGCGCCCACAATTCTACGTCCGGCCTCCGCAACGTCAAGCTGCGGTACTATTGGTGTTATTCCGATTTGTAACATTCCCAATCAACGAGGCCTGAAGCTACACGACTTAATGGACTTCCTGAGACGATCTAAATGGAAAATTTACCAATCGCCAAGCAGGCATAGGAGAGTTGCGAACTTCCTCACAGTACTAGACACCACATACTAGATGTGACTACAGTGGCGGAACGTTCGGGATACACATTATAGCAGACTAATGCTGTAGTGTCAAGGTCCTAGAAGTGAACAGAATAGTGAATGTACTTAGGATTTCCATTCCGAGTGATCATTCCTAGAGGCATCTACCCGCTTCAATTTCCAAGTACCCATACAATCTTACATCCTTTCATGTTTATGTGCACGAGTAACCCAATAGGAGGGCAACGCGTTCCATATATATATATATATATATATATATATAAGAACTTATGTAAATAAATAAGAACAATAAAAAAAATCCCAGCTGGTGTAATTGGAATTTTTCATTGACATAAAATCCTTCCGATCGCACTATGGCCCTGGGGTCGACCCAGCCTCTAACAGAAGTGAGTACCAGGAGTATTTCCTGGGGGTAAAGGCGGGCGTTGCGTAAGGCTGACAACCTTACCACCATCCTGTGCCGTTGTCACGAAACCTGGGAAACTTAACTTCCTGGAACCGTCTGGGCCACTCCAGGCCTGTACTGGGACTGATTTACCTTTGTAGTTAGATTAAGAAGATGATGTCAGACTAACCAAATCCACGAAAACTACCCCCTCCCCAATATAGGAGCATATAAGATACCACACCTGCAATCACAGTTTCCTCCTAACCCTACACCTACCCAACCGGAAAGATCCACAACCAGCTAACTACAAATTCATTGACCCAACAGACATCCCACCAAATTTAGCTTAACAAAAGCACATAAAATGATGATGAGATCTCAACATCACCACGCGGTTTAGGCATATCATATAAAACTCTTTAGCAAGAAAGTTGTCAAAGCCTGAAGATGGCTGCTATAGACCGAAACATGTAGTTTTCCCATTGCTAATAAACATTATCATTTAGTCATATATTTATAGTTGTGTTTTGACTGAATTTTCCTCACCATATACCAGTACTATATTTTCATATTTGGCCTGATGATGGCTCCTTTTAACCGAAACATGTTGCCGAATATTTAATATTGATCACTGTATATATTTTTCTGTGTTATTGACCGGAATAATTTATTGTAATATTGCAATACACAACAGGATGGCTCCTATCAAAGTTACGAAAACTCGTTTCATTTCTGTCTGTCCGTCCGTCCTTCTGCACGTTTCTCTGATAACACTTGTGAAAATAATTATATTTCCTTCCGAAATCAAACAAAAATAAGAGATGTTTCAAGTTCAGGCTTCTGTACATTTATCGTATCTCGCCATTGTTCAATTTTGTAACTGCAATAAGTTGTGCTCTGTGCGCGTTACCGGCTGAGACTCAAAAATACAAGCGCGAACGACGATTCGAAGGAGATCGATAAACACCGGTATTGAAACACATATCGATATCTATTGCAAACCTGCTGCTAAGATACAAAACAACCTAGAGCGTGTGTTACGTAATGTGTGGAAGGGAACAATTGAAATACTAGAAGCGTCATTGTTTTTCTTGCAAATAGTAAAAATGTTAAAGTGTATGGACAACAAAAGATCATAGTGTGACGTGGGACACTGCGCAGTCATTTCTTAACGTGTTGACCTTGCTGCATACAGCCTTAAATAGACACACATAAGTACTGTACACTAAATACTTACTTACTCCATGCAGCAGAGTACTTCTTGAGATATTAAAACGGTTTTAAGCTAGTTAAGGAATTCCCTGTACTTTATGAAAACCGAAATCTCATCACCGCATTAACAAGTGCCCGTCACCTGTCTCTATCCTCAGCCAGTTCTGTCCAGTCCATAACCTCACATCCAATTTCCTTAAGATCCATTTTAATCTTATCTTTCCATCTAAGTCTGGGTCTTCCAAGTGGTCTCTTTCCTTCAGATTTCCCTACCAAAACCCTGAATACGCCTCTATTCTCCCCCAAAAGCGCTACTTGCTCCGACCATCTCATTTTTCTCGGTTTTTATCACCCGAACAATATTTAGCGAGCAGTACAGATCGTTAAGCTCCTCTTTATGTAGTTTTCTCCACTCCCTTGTTACCTCATCCCTCGTAGATCCAAATATTCTCCTCAACAACCTCTTCTCAAACACCCTCAGCCTACGTTCCTCCCTCGAAGTGAGCGACCAAGTTTTACACCCATGTAAAACAACCGGCGAACACAGACTACATTTATAGATTAACATTTGCAGTTCTTATTACAAGAGAAGAACGAGCTTAATTTTGGCGTTGTGTTTTTTTAATGCACCTATTTATTCTGACTTATCGGTCCTTCAGTTAATTTTGATTAGTGTCTGGTATATAGAAGAAACTTCCTGTCACACTGTGACTTTGGACTGTATTCCGCCTCTAACAGAAAATAGTACCGGGGGTATACTTTGGGGGTAAAAGCGGCAAATGCGTGAGGCTGACAACATTATCACCCCCTAGTTGATTGTCTGTAAATTTGGAAACCCTGAAGCTGCAGGAACCCTATTGGAGATAGCTTTTAGCTTTTGCACAGAAGAAACATGCATAAAGCCAATATTTATTAAAGTACGTTGTACAGACGAAACCACACTATTTACACAAACTTTCCTTCTGGTGTTTTTTTCTTTTTTCTTTTTTTGCTCTATGTCTCATTTCGGCTGCGGGTATCTACACAAAAACCAAGTGTTCGGCAAATAGGTCTCTCACTCAGTTTTCAGGTCAGTTTCAAACCTGAAACTCAATACCGAATCTACTTTTTGTTCCATGTGTATTTTAACCCGTCCAATATTTTCGTTTTCTCTTCCACCCCTGTGGCATTTCGCTCGTCATTTTGCAAGTTAAAATCGCCCACAGCTGTTGCATTTAATTCGAGCGAAACACGTTCCTACTTTTTACCTCCTCAACACGTAAAATAACAAAAACATACACGCCTACGATTTCATCGATCCCATACGTTGATATCACGCAGACAGTTTTAAAACTGTCGAATACATTACCATTTTACATTACCGTTCTTTAACATGTTAAATTTCACCGATGGATTTTAAAATTCATATCACACGATAATGCATTTGCTACAAAACAGTATGGAGGCAGAGTTAAAAAAACTGAACCTGTACATCGCTCTCTATGAAAATTTCATGTACAGGCGTATACTAGGAATGTGAAAGCTGGTTTAACATATGGCAGATTAAATTCCGTGCACCTATTTGATGAATAATACTGAACTTTCTCTTTACTTCTGTCCTAATAAATATGTGGATATCATTGCGAAGTAAAAAAAAAAAATTAACTGAAATACCTTGGACCGTTGTTGCCTCGTTGTAAACCCGTCTGCTATATATTTTGGTCTGTTTGTTCTGTAAACTTTAAAATACGCAGAGGTTTGGGGCTTGTTTGGTGTCACTGCATTTCATATCATCTAAATTATAGTTGTCATTCTTGAGTGTTAAATAATTGGGAAAATTAAACTAAAGTTTTAATTATATGTTGAGGTGAATTCAGTCAAAAACACAACTATAAATATATGGCTAAATGATGGTGTTTATTAGCAAGAGAAAAACTTCATGTTTCGGCCTATAGAGGCCATCTTCATGTTCTGATAATTTTCCTCTAAAAGAGTTATATACAATATGCGTAAAACGCGTGGTGATCTTGAGATCTCATCATTATTCTGCGTGCTATTGTTAAGTTAAATTGGTGGGATGCCAATGGATTGTTAGGTAGCTCATTGTGGATGTGGATGTGGATCTTATTGGTTGGGTAGGTGTGGGGTTAGGAGGAACCTATGGCTGCAGGTGTAGTATCTTATATGCTTCTATGTTGGGGGTAGTATTTTATGCGTGGTTGGTTGTTCTGACACCTTCTTCTTATCCTTCTCCTTGTTCTTCTTATTCTTCTGAACTTATCGGTGGGTTTTTTTTTGGTGGTCTGCATCCAGAATTAAAGTTTTAATAATGAAACTCAATTTCAACAAAGATTTCAAAATTTCATGCGTGTAAAGAGCATTTTAAAAAGAACTACACCTTTAAAAACAAACGCAACGTCTTCCTTAACAATCGTATTTTAATGTTATGAAAGGAAATAATCATATTTTTTGTGCTAATCACAAGTATCTATACCGAGATGCATAGCGTCAGTTGTACTTAAGCCAATAACATAAATTTTTATAATAATTTTCAGAATCAATAATAGTTGTTTTATTATTAGTTCTTCGTTCTGCATTTCTCCGTATTGAATTAAGGAGTGTAATATTTTATTCATACAAAAGTAGTAACATATATTCTCTTCATATATGCGAATACATTTATTAAGAAATTGTTTTCTACGTGATTTTGTAAGGCAAATAACGTAAGAAGTTAAAAATGGAGAAAAATAATGAGCTATAATTATTTTTCATTATAAAGGAGGAGGAGGTGTAGGGTCTTGATGGGGAAACCGGAGGGAAGGAGACCATTGGGGAGACCTAGACGTAGATGGGTGGATAATATTAGGATGGATACCCAGGAGGTGGGACATTGGTATATGGCCTGGATTGGGCTGGCCCAGGATAGAGACAGGTGGCGGACGCTTGTGAGTGCGGTAATGAAACTTCGGGTTCCGTGAAATGCGGGGAATTTCTTGACTAGCTGCAAACCACTTAGCTTCTCAAGAAGGACTCTGCACCATGGACTAAGTAAAGTAAGTAAGTATGTAGGAACAAGACAATTTATTTTATCTCCTAGATATAAAACTTTATTTTACGAAAAATTTATAGGCCTATGTTCTATATTGTTTTACTGATACAAAATTGGTAAATTCTAACACACAACTAAATTTGGATGGGAAATGTAGGAGAGTCTTAATGAACAGAACGCTGCATTGTAATTATATTTCGCTTATCAGTTGGCAGTTCGAAGGCAAGAGATCATTGTGATTGATGTAAGGCTTCAGATACTCTTCGGTCTTTTGTTTCTCATTTAACAAACTTCAGAGTGAGGAAATGACGTCAGCTGCATTGGGCTACCGTTGAGTATGCCATCCATTTAATGAAAAAGGGGCGTTGGGCGCAAATATTCTAGTCAGTTCCAAAACGGGATATATTTGTTAGCGTCTGCGTGACCTACTTTTTCGAAATTCGTCACTCAGATTTGCCCTGAAGAGTGCAGCATTTTAATAATACAAAGTAAAAAATACCGTTATGCTGGGCACAATTCCAATTATAGGTTTGTGGTTGCTACAGGTTGCTTTAGTTCAATTTTGGTGTTCTTACTTGTAAAAATATTTTTCTCTTCAAATTATACACAAAATGTAACAGTTAAATTTACTACGTCTCTGACGTGCCAGTAAAGAGAAGGATTTTGCCATGAGAGTGACACACTGTGTGCAGTACACGTACTGGGACTCCTCCCACACGTATCACCACGTGTCACACTTCCCTCGCAATAGAGGCGTTAACACTAATGGAGCTCACGAATTTGTTATAAATATTTTAAACTATCTCAAATTTAGGATTTATTTACTTCATATTTGTGTTCAGTATTGAATCGTCAACCATCAAAATACACATGCAGCTTATAAATACACCCGTACATTTTATTGCTCTACATAATAAGGATTATTTATAAGCCAAACATTTGTCTACAGGACTCAACGGCATCATCCCAAGGAGACAGCAACTGACAAACCTGCTGTCTGGATGAACTGATATCTTTGTCAAAAGAACAACTACCGAATTCAATAATATGTAAATATTAGCCCAGAATGGGTTCAATAACAATTTGACTTAGTTACATACTTATTGACATTAGTTACTAATAACATATTCACAGGGTTTCGTCCTGTCTTCTGCATTAACTAATCTACACTTTTTTTCCTGTGGCACTGTGGCCCAACGCAGGCCATGGCCTCCTCATTCCTGAGGTTTCTAGATCACACACAGCGACGCATCACAGTCAGTAGGACTCCTCTGGAAGCGTGATCAGCTCGTCGCAGAGACCTTTACCTGACAACACACAACACTCACAACAAATACCGTGATGCCGGTGGGATTCGAACCCAAGATCTCAGCATGTGAGCAGCCACAGACCTGCGCCTTAGACCGCGCGGCTACTGAGACCGGCACTAATCTACACTTGCCCACATTATAGTGACAAGTGTATAACACACTCGTATACGATTGGAAATACCTAGAAGAACTAACTATACAGATCAGGTTCATACTTATGAAATTATTCCGAAGTCAAGCCAAAGCCTCGCGTCAAAAGACAGAACAGTGGTTTAACTTTTTAATGGAGAAATGTTATCATGTATACTAGGGATACCCCAGCCGCTGCCCGACAAGTTGTGTTATAAGACCTGTGTCCACATTTGTAAATTATACATAATTATATATGCTTTGAAAAACTACACAGAAATTTTGAGAGATTACGGCTAACACTTGTCGCGATTATTACAATAGCGGTACGCGAAACAGGCCACAGTAAAAGTTGTTGTCCCTTGCCAGAAAGCTAGACAGGCCTGGAGTATATTATTTGGTTAAAAGTTAAAAAAATCTCAAAGTGTGTATTTATCCTTCTCGACAGATTTATTTTCAGATCAAGCAAATTTAGGTTTACTTTCACATCAGAAAAAAGGTAAATCAGTCCCATTACAGGCCCGAGGTTCCCAGAGGGTTCCAGGAAATTAAGGTTCCCAGATTACGTGATAATGGCCCAGAATGGTGGTAAGGTTGTCAGCCTTAAGACACAGGCCGTTTTTACCTCCAGGAAATACTCCTGGTACTCATTTCTGTTACAGTCTGAGTCGAACCCAGGGCCTTAGTGCGATCGGAAGGATTATGTCAATGAAAAATTCCAATGACACTATCTGGAATCGAACCAGCGACCTTCCAGTTTGTAGCGCAGCATCTTAACCACTGTGCTACTGCGGTCCCCCTCCAAATCAGTATATAAATTAATTACAGTAACTGCATGTTACCTTAAAATTATATCAATTACTCACACCAGCGGTTTAAGGTTTAAAATAAGGAAATAATCATCAGAAAACATTTTGTTCCAAAAGAAACTTAGGAATGCGTAGAATTCCAAATTGTTCCTAGTAAAGGTGATTTTTGTCTTTCGCAGAACAGCATGTAAACAAGTTTCACGCACTCAGCCCATTGCATGGTATTGGCATGACAACTGGACCAGTGGGAAGAGAATGTAAATTGTAGTATAGGCCAGTTGAAATGTGATGGCACACGCGCAGAAACCAGGTTTCGTCTTTCGACGAAACGGACGAGTGCATTTAAATCGGCGGGGGCTTCAGTTCAGTCGACTACTGGCAGCCGAGGTGTGCGCATCAGCGGTTGTAATGTTGGATATTCCATGTTTCGAGGTAGTGTGAAGAGTACTGCCTGCCCACTCAAGTCACCAGTTTCCTCCTCACTTCCCCTCCCGAGCGTCACTTTATGCCATCACATTTCTAACGGAGTCTACTAAGGGAAATCTACACAATGCCAACTTTGTTGGCGCAAACTTAAATAATTTGGGGGAAAAAATCTGTCATTCGATCGTAAAGAAACGTAAATGGAGATAAAATCAGTAATGGGGTAGTGCACTAAATAAAGGGGAAAGCTAGAATATAACGATAAATGTATGCGGCCTGGAAGCAAGTATGGAGAAATATAATATGAAAAGCTTTCATCAAACTGAAGAACAAAATAAGAACATAATGACACCAGAGAAGTCACTTTAAAATGTGAAATTTTGAACATATGGGAAAAACAATGAACATAAGATATTGCATTGGCGAGGAAGTAATTTAGGATAATGTTTGCCATCATTCCGCTCAGGACAACTCCCCCCCAGATAGCTAAGGGCCGAGTAACACGTACTTAGTCCTTGGAGCAGAGACCGTCTTGAGAAGCTAAACGGTTTTCAGCTAGTCAAGAAATTCAAGAAATTCCCCGCATTTTATGTTACCCGAAGGTTCATTACCGCATTCACAAATGCCCGCCACCTGTCCCTATCCTGAGACAGCTCGATCCAATCCGTACCCCGACATCCTACTTCCTGAAGATCCATCTTCATATTATCCTCCCATTTACGCCAGGTTCTCCCAAGCGGTCTCTTTCCCTCAGGTTTCCCTACCAAAACTCTGTATAGGCCTCTCTTCTTCCCCATACGTGCTAAATGCCCCGCTCACCTCATTCCTCCCGATTTCATCACCCAAACAATATTTAGTGAGGAGTAAATGTTATTAAGCTCCTCATTATATAGTTTTCCCCACTCCCCTGTTATCTTGTCTCTCCTAGACCCAAATATTCTCCTCAGCACCCTATTCTCAAAAACACACTCAGAGCCGAATAATATGAATATCATACACTTCTACTCTAATACATAAATATTTTCTGTCTTATGCTTTACACTGTGTGAAATTTTGCATGCCACTTAAATATAAACGAAAGTATGTCCTTTCATAAACGTAGTTTGATAAGGATAGTACCTGGTCCTCTGGGGAAATAAACAGAAAGCAGAATAAATATCCATGATAAGGGAATCCATGGTTTTGGTCCTTGCTAGATACTATTAGGACGACTCTATACAGCAACATAGCTTAAGTAAGGAAACTTGGACACAGACGAGAGAAAAGAATTCCTTACAGCAGTTGGGAGTAAAAGCGTAAAGGATATGTACTGTTTGTAACAACTATATATTAAAATGGAACTTAAACCTAATATTTTTATAAACACAGTTATTAAAGCAATTATAAATGGGATGAAACGAAAGGAAAAAAAGGGTAGCGAAAATCATCTAGAAGTACAGTGAAGTGAAGTGAATTGAAGTGTAGTGATGTGAGGTGAAGTGGAGCGGTTGGAAATTTAAATGGGGTTAAGCCAAATAGGAGGGTAGTGAAGTGTAGTGAAGTGTGGTTGGGTGAAGTTTAAATGGGAACAAGTGAAGTGTCGACAAGTGTAGTGGAGTAAAGTGTAGATGGGTGAAGTGTAGTGAAGTGTGGTTTGGTGAAGTTTAAATGAGAGGAAGTGTAGTGCCGACAAGTGTTGCAGGCTGAAGCCTGCTACACGGATACCACCCCAACCAGCCAAACCGAAACTCCAACACATCGAAACAAGAACAATACGACAAATGTGGTGATACAACAGAATAGTCGCAAGCTCCTGATTATGGATATATTAATGTCCGAAACATGTTGAGCACGTAAGAAGTGAAATAAAATAGCAAGTGACAACAAGTTGGTCTTTTATTCTTCAACATTATTTCACGTTCTTTTGTTTCCATTTTTATCATTGTATATATAGTTGTATGTTTTGTATACTTTTGTTTAATTTTGTAAATTATTTATTTTTATTGTAACTTTTATATATTCTTATTTTTATGTGTGTTCTGTTCTGTGTTCATTGTGTCGTTCTGTGTATTGTTTTTGTGTAAATGTGTACTGTACTACTGCTACCGGGTGTCAACCCAATTGCAGTTAACAAATATATAAAAAAGAAATGAAATGGGAAATTTTGTACTGAAGTCCTCCGGTTCAGTATAGTGGACAATAAAGGCTGTTGTAGATACTCTGATGAACATATGTGTTTAAAATGAGGAAAATGTGTTAGTTAACTGGGCAACTCCGTCATTTGACGTTGTACATATTTCGTTCAACAGTCTAATATACACAAATTTCACCACCAATTAGTTGCATTGTGTGAGGCGTTGGTGGTGAAATTTATATATATATATATATATATATTCATATTCATTCGTTCATTCATTAGTATTCAGGCTTGAAGGCCGGGCTTGGCAAGAACCAGAGCCCAGTCATGTGACCAGTATGGCTCTGGCACACTGCATCCTGGGCAAGTTCTTGGGGGTAGTTTGCCATTGCTTTCTTATATATATATATATATGAGAAATTTTATCTTCTCAATGGGGAGTGTATTCAAAGTAGTAATATATTTTTAGTTACCTGGTAAGTTAGTTCGGTAGCTGGTTAGTGAGTAAGTACGAAAGCGAATTAGAAGAATCATTAATTCATTAACAAATTTCTCTTAAAGGGTGCACTGACAGTACTTAATGAGGAAGACCACGTAGACTGAAGCTTAATAATGAGACTATGCAGAAAACTGCAAAAGACGTAACTGAATTCAACGACATCATTCATCGGGAGAACATGATAATAACTTTCAGAATGGCTTATTAGTTTGAACTACATTTTTGCCTTTTTCAACGTCCGTTCAACTACCTTTAATGTACTGATATTCTATTCTTGTATGTACCTCATCATTAGCAACTGTCGATGTACAGGTAAGAAGAGCCTGTGTACTGATAAGCTCATTACTAGTCTGCTCTTCGTGAACACCCTCTGAATGAATTCAGGATGTCTTGGTGACTTGAGTCGACTGAAATGTAAAGAGTGTTCCAGTTCGAGAGAAGAGAACCGTCGGAGTTGTCTCCGTCCTGCCACCTCATTTCATGAATAAATTAACATACCAGCGTGCTGTTGCAGACGTTTGATGAAACAGTACCATGTAACGAAACAGAATTCAAACACAGACTGTTCTATGTGGGAGGGACTGTTGGAACCTTGCATCCGAAGCTTCACTGGTCCTGCATTAAATGTGAGCATTGTGTCTGTTAAATACAGTGACTCAGTTCCTGTTATCATTGACACGAACACACACTGAATTCAATAGTAAGTTATAGGGTCAGAATGGAGATGTTATATCATTACGTAGTTGGCTTATTTAACGGCTCTGTGTAAGATTCTTATGTTATACAGCATCTAACAAACTTAACCCTTTAAAGACGAATGACAGACCGCTTTATTTAAAGGCCCAGTTCGTACCGCGCTGTAAACACTTTTAATCGCGGTTATAAAACCAATCAGTTTATGGTGTAAGTGGCACAAGTCGCTGTTTGTTCTGAGATAAATATAAATCACATACTAGTAAATACAGCGTGGACAGAGCGTACAGTTGTTGAATGTTAAACTGTTGGTGCATCACGTAACCAGTAGGCCTTAAAAGGTTAAGGATAAATATGAAACAACCCAATAGATTTAAGAAAAAGGGGGATATGAAAGATGTTTAGGAATAAGTATCCGGAAAAAAATCATGAATTATAACTATTGTAGTTAAGCCTATAAGCAGTAGAGAAAATATTGACAGTTAATTACAGAATAAATAAAGAAATAATGACGGATAAGGTGATAAATGATGAATATTTTGTAATATGTTCCTTTTTGGGTAATTCCCCGGCGTCTGAATTCTAATAGCCGACGTTTCGGAACTCAATTTCGGTTCCATCATCATAGGTAGGTGACTGAAGTATGTCAGTGGTACTTCCTATTGGCTCTGCCACTTCCCCGCTCCAACCCAACCAGGTATAAATACCCCACACAATCCTTCCACTGACATACTTCATTCACCTGCCTATGATGATGGAACCGACATTGAGTTCCGAAACGTCGACTATTAGAACTCAGACGCCGGGGAATTACCCAAAAAGGAACACATTACATTTAGAACAAGACGAAAGCTTGAAAATAAAGGATGAATATTTTGTTGACATTCGAATAGTCTGGTTCTGTTGATATCAGGTTAAGAAATATTAAGGTACAAAGTCCACACGTACTACTGCATGTGGTTTTAATTTTGTACACTAAGACTACCTAAATTTTGATAGACTTCTAAACTATAAATGAATTTATGAATTATTGCAAGACTATCTTCTACATTACGGTTTTATCAAGTACTATGGTGTCTTTAACTAAATGCACGTCAAACATAACCTAACTTACTCTTCTTCATATAAGTACTTCGTGTACGTAGTGTTAAATACATTTACACGTTTGATCCTGGGCAGGGAAATCGTAGACTGTATAGCGACCCGCTTACAGGCTGGATGTTCCCTGGATCGAATCCCGGGGTGTGGGGGGTGCAATTTTCCGCACCCTTCCAGACAGGAACTGGGACCCACACGACCTCCTATAAAATGGGTACCGGGTCTCGTTCCCTGGGGCAAAGCGACAGGAGTGTGGCGTTGCCCGCCCATCCCCATTTAGCAACGAGGTTAAAGGAAGAGTAGAGCTATATATCTGCTCCTCTGCTAGGATTTAATTGCGTGTTACAGGATGCACTTTAACTTTAACACGTATGATCAAATGTTTCTTAAATAATCTATATTATACCCCATTGCCCGCCCATCC
>Ga0123355_10005979_pt1 | contig 17949 bp, 15 predicted proteins | sample TergutEmb28metaG_3_FD_89872 | JGI IMG/M metagenome (GOLD analysis project Ga0123355, IMG submission 89872) | Embiratermes neotenicus P1 segment gut microbial communities from Petit-Saut dam, French Guiana - Emb289 P1 | ecosystem: Host-associated > Arthropoda: Insects > Digestive system > Gut ... | reverse complement strand
GTTTTATTGCGATGTCAAATGCGGCGCGGTTTTCCGGGTTTGGGTAGCCTATTGTGGTAAAATTTGGGTCAGGATTTTCTTGCTCCGGTGGAACATAAATATTCACAAAACCAGCCTCGGAGAGCGCACGGCGTACAAGCACATTACCCGCACCGTTAAGCGGAGTAAACACGATGGACAGCGCGGCGTTGGCGGCAGCATCCTTATGCACCCCCTGCTCTAGTACGGCAGCGATAAACGCGTCATCAACTTCCTTACCGATATAGTTCAGCAAACCTACGTTAACCGCATCTTCCTTACTCATCGTACTTATCTCGGAAAATGACTTTACCGCATTAACTTCATTTATAATTTCAACGTCCTGCGGGTATTTTACCTGCGCGCCGTCCTCCCAGTAACATTTATAGCCGTTATACTCCGGCGGGTTATGGCTTGCCGTTATAACAATGCCCGAAACGCAACCCAAATGGCGCACAGTAAAACTAAGCACCGGCGTTGGGCGGAGGTCGCCGAATATATAAACCTTTATGCCGCTGGCACATAGCGTAAGTGCGGCCGCTTCCGCAAACTCTTTTGAATAACGACGTGAAGAATACGCAATAGCTACACCTCGGCACTTGCCGTCGGGTGTATTCTTTATAATATAATTGGCCAATCCCTGTGTAGCTTTGCGCACGGTATATATATTCATCCTATTTGTACCGGCAGCAATAATGCCGCGCAACCCACCTGTGCCGAAATCCAAGTTTTTATGGAACCTGTCTTCAATCTCTATGGCATCATCCGCCAAAGCTAGAAGCTCCGCCCTAGTCAAATCATCGAAATAGTTATCATTAAGCCAATTTTCATAGTTTGCTTTATAATCCATACTACCTCCTAATTTCTTGTGCCGTAAACAATTTGCTCATCCACAGGTTCAAGTATATAAAAAGTGCTTATGGGAATGCGGCTGTGAAGATTTGTGTTGCGATATGTCAAATGCTCTGTAATCGCTCTACGCCCGTCCACGCCGTGGCTGACAGTTTCCCGCTGGCCGCGTTGGCGGTTTGGGTCCGGAAACTCCCGGCTGCCAAATGGTACGTCTTCCTCCCTTACAACCTCAAGAACCGTAATTACTGTTAAGATAGGCCGAGGACGGTCTACATATATTGCCATACCTGGATTCATCATATGCGGGTTTGCTATCTGAGGATTTATCAATAAAATTTCTTGCTCCGACATACCGTAGCGGTTGCGTATGGTCGTCAAGTTCTCCCCGCTTTGTACGATATGTATATCCCGCACAATCTCATGGCGAGTAAGTATGTTACGGGCATGCACCATGTTCATGTGGCTGTTTGGGTAACGAAACTCACTCACTATCGCGACATCCTCCAAAAAACCACTATGAACAATTGCACCTAAATTATCTTGCCCGATACTTAACGCCATACTGCGCCCTATTTCGCTCAGCAACCCTTCCGCCTCGGCGCGGTTGCGTAGGATGGCGGCCTCTTCCCCGTCTATGTTGATAATCGCTATTTCAACTTGATATATAAGCCTCGGGCTTGCAACGATATCGTCCAAAACTTGCGAAAGCTCACGAACATTACTTGATCGTATAGGCGCAACCGTAATCCTTGATAAAATACGTACGGCCTCACCCTGGTAATCGACCATAAGCCGTTCGGAAATAAAGTTTGCAAACCCTTCATCATCAAGCCCTGTATTTTGCCGCATATTTATTATGCCTACTGCAGTACCTTCTAAATTAATTTGGAATGCGTTCGGCCTTACAGTTGCCAAAATAACGATAAGTACAGCCACCATTGCAAATAAAATTATACCTCCAACGGATGCGGCAACCTTTGCGCGCGGCTCCATATTTTTGAAAAAATTCTGAATGTAGGTTACAAGTTTCTCAGTTCCGTTAAGTATCGTCAGGAAACACAGTAAAAGCAAACGTAACAGTACATTTAGTGGGTTTACCTTACGCTTACGTTGATTTACATTTAATTGCCCACGCTGTATATTAGCGTGTGGTGCGGTACGACCCGTGCTGTTTTTGGCATTGCCGCCGCTACCGCGTACGCCTTTGTTACGGCTACCGCGTTTGTCCATTTCCGACCCTTTCTAGCTTAAACGTACAGCCGCTACGGTCTTCCTATTATAACAATTTGTATGGCGTAATTTATGTCTTGCAATGTTATATAGGTAATAAAAACTTGCATATTTTCCTGTAAGTCATTGGGCGCAAGAATCGCGGAAGTCGCATTATCTATAACGCTCATACTTTGGGAGAAATAAAGATATGCCGCTTCGCCTTCATAATCTTCACCGAAAATTTGTATATAGTTAGGTAAAACGGAAACTATAGTACCGATAGTCGATTGTGTAACTGTGCTTGACAGGCGAAAGATTTGCTCTATCTCATTACTGTCAAGGTTTATACGTACCTCTTCACCCACTTGCCGTACGCTTATATCCACACCACGGCCAGGTATAACCGGAAATGTAGATTCCTCCCCATCGGAATGGATAATCGTTAACGCGGCCCTGGCGGCCGAAATCTGTATACCCGTAACAACACCATCCAATGTGCGGCGGTTACCCTCTGCCCAAATTGCCTTTACTCTATTATCCTCAATCCGCACCTCGACAATGTCGCCAACACGAAGGTCTGCCCAATTTGGCTCACCAGTTTGGTGCCCAATGCGTATTATGCCGGTATCGTTATTTATATAAAGCTCGTGCATTCGGCCGATTGCGCTCTCTTCCACAACAACCCATCCACCGGTACCGCCGATAAGGTGACGCCTAGAAATAATGGCACCGCGTATACTGCGCGAACTATCCTCTAAATGGATATTGTGGATAGTAAGTCCCGCTGCGGTTATCGTCGCGATATCTCCGGCGGAAATTGCATCAAAATCAATTATAGACAGACCACGCGTAATCGTGGCATTTTGGTGTAGAATAAATGATTGCACCATGGTTGTATCTACACCCAAGGTATTTACACGCCGCATCTGCAAGCCTATAGACCTACCCTCTTCCCCATCGCGGGTTGTATAGATAATGCCATCCAACAGGTTGCTGCCCGCAAAATGCCGCTCCGACGAGATAACGCCAATAGGGCGTACTGGCTGATCCGCAAAAACGGTGGCGTTAAGCATTGCAATCATATTTATGATTTCACCGTCTTCTATAATCGCCGCAATTTGCATCCCAGTTTGAAGCATTTCATAATCCGCCGGAACTCCCCCTATAAATATCGCTGCGCCGGTATATACGGGATGGATTATCCGCTCAAGAGTCACTAAATTGCGTATTTCAACGGCGTTAAAAACCGTATGCACCTGCATTATTTCGCCTACAATAGCCGTTATATTGGCCGCCGTTGGCGAGGCCGCGCTATAGTCATACAACTCAAAACCAATAAATTCAAGAGTATGGCTAAGCATAATAGCCATAGCAGCGCGGTTTACGCCACCCCAAGGGTTAAAGTTGTTGTGGTCGTCACCCCTAATCAACCCGATTTCACGCATATAATAAACATACGCGCGAGATAAAACCGGGATTTCATGGTGGTCTCCAAAATTGTCGCTTATATGTGTAAAATTGCGTGCCTCATCCGCAACATCCATGAGTCGCGCGAGGAAAAGCACGAACCAAACGCGTGCAAGGGCATTTTCCCTCTCCACGCCATCCACAACGGAGACAAAGTTCTCTAAATCAGGTGCGATAAAAATACCATGTTCTAATAAAAAGGCGATTTCCCTATTAAAGTCATGCCGCCACAATGACCAATCGGACGAATACAGCTCAATGGTAGCCGCGTGGCGACGGTAAATCTCATCGAACTCCGTTTGTTGTGCATCGGTTGCTCCATAACGCACGAAGCCTGCTAGGTACGCAAGGGTGCGCGCCGTATCAAACATGCCGACAAACTCATACGGGGCAAAGCGTGCGTTGTAACCTGCCGTAAGCCCATACATTATGCCTAACTCCGTTACGGTTTTTACCGCGTCATAAGCCCAATGACCTGGCGGTACATCATATGGAAAAGGCCAAGCCACGGCATTTTTAGCATTGAAACCATTTACAATAATTATCATTAATATAAACGCCGAAAAAATTGCGGTAATTCTATATTTCACTAAGCGTCCTCCCGAACATAATAATGCTTCCGCATAAAATTATATCACAAAAAGGTGGATTTAGTCAATTGTTGAAACAAAGATTTTTTACCAAAACTATACTGTTTTTTTGAACAGTGAAGTTATTTTATCAATGGCGAAAATAACATAACCAAGCACAATAAACCCTATCATCATTGCTGAGTTTATGATTAAAACCATAGACAGACCCAAGTTGTCTATATCTAAAAACGGATATGGGAAACGTGAGTACAGGTAAGGTATTTCGCCGCCAATTTCAGCGCGAAACATTATAAACACCACATACGCAAATGGTAAAGCCAGCCATAGAAGCGGATCAAACCAGCGCACGCGGTTCTTTTCATCAAACAATAGCCAATCTAAAATGAAAAGCGATGGGGTTACGTAATGCACCAAAATATCCGGCACCGTATGTACGATGGCCGCCGCCGCAACCATCTCAAAACCGGCAGATAGAAGTATAAAGTGGTACACAACCATTGTCACGCTAATCATCATCACGAAAGCGCGCTTTACGCCAGGCGCGACAGTGGATATGCCGCGCACGCCGTGTTTGCGTATGTCTAAAAATGTGTGTATTGATGAAAATATGAGATATGCCGCAACCAGTAAATTACTGATATTCGTATAGAATATGAACATTGTTGGGTTTAGCCCAACGCCAAATAGCCGTGACAATGACACAAGGCCGTACACGGCAACCACCGCCGTTGCAATGCGGTAGACAAGCTGAATGATGCGGTTATTTATGTACAAAAAAATCGCCTCTCTTTGAAAATAGAGGCGGAAAATTCCCGCCTCTACAACATTATTCGCATAACTTCCTCATTCCATAATTCTTCGCCCGTTTTAAGAAGCCCTACGCCCTCACACAGACGGAGGGCGGCCTCATTTTGCGGGTCTACGTAAGTATAAAAAGCAATGTTACCTAACGTATCCCGCACAATATCAAAAAGGCTTATCAAAGACGCTTTGCCGTAACCCATGCCTTGGTGCTTTGCATCCACCATAAGGCGTGTTATGACCCAGCGGTGCATGTCGCGGTCAAGGGCGTAGGTGATAAAGCCAACGGGCACTTCGCCGCCGTATACGCAGAACGGACGAATATTGTCCGGATTTTCCGCAAACTTCCATTCCAATAAAGCGTACCAATTTTCGGCGACAAACTCCTCCTGCTCGGCGGGTATGGACATATCAACAAGGCATTTCCAATTCGTTGAATCCACCGGGCGGAGCTGGACGGCTGGCAGCTCACGCGATTCTTGTGCGATAACTTCGCCTTTTTCCACATCCACGTTATTATCCTTTAAGTCCTCAAAATCCGCTTCGGAAATATTGTTCATATTTAATTACCTCTAAACTCGGTAATTTCTATTGAAAGGATAACCACCGGTTCAATCGGCCTGTCATTTGCTGGGTTGGTTGGAACATTCGCAATCAAATCAACAATATCCATACCGGAAATAACCATACCAAAAACCGTATGGACGGACGTAGTGTTAAAGCCAGGCGTATCCAATGTCGGCGTGCCGCCATGTTCAAGGAAGAACTCTAAGTGCCTAAGAGGGTAGCGGTCGCGCAGGCGGTACGCTTCAAGGGTTGATGCCGCCCTGATCGTAGTCCTATGGTTTTCGTTATCAATAGAGCGCTGTATCTCAGCCGCTTCGTTTGGCCACCATGCCGCAATTCCTTGGTTCTGTACGATGAAGAACTGGCTGCCATTTGTCATCGGCCCGGCGTTTGCCATGGAGAGGGCGCCACGAAGGTGGTTAAGTTCAGGATGGACCTCGTCTTCAAATCCGCGCCCCCAAATGCTTTGCCCGCCTGTGCCGTTGCCGTTCGGATCGCCGCCCTGTATCATAAATCCTGGGATGACGCGGTGGAACGTAAGCCCATCATAGTAACCGTTGCGGGCATGTGTGATAAAATTTTCAACCGCCAACGGGGCTTCCTCGGGGAAGAAGCGCACTATGACGTCGCCGTGGTTGGTTTTGATAATCGCGATTGTATCACCCACTGCGGGCATAGATGTTTGAAGCGTTGTGCCGCAGAGGAATGCCTCAAATTGCGTTTCGTTATTGCATCCTGTGTTCATGATTAGTACTCCGATCATTAAAATTAATAAAATTAAACCTGTTTTTTTCATTTGCTATTATCCCTTTCTTATGTGCTTATGCTATTTATTGGAATTTAAGGCCTTTCAAGGCCTTTAAGCCATGTATAAATTCTTGGTTACTGCGGGTTTTGAGGAGCATATTCGTAATCTCCTCCGTAAGTTCTGCGGTGCCGGTGTTGCCCGTTGCACGGCGCAGGGCGTACATAGCCTCCAATTCCGTTGGCGTTAGAAGTAAATCCTCACGCCGCGTAGCGGATTTGTTGATGTCGATGGCGGGGAAGATACGCCGCTCCGATAATTTCCTATCCAGCACCAACTCCATATTACCCGTACCCTTAAACTCTTCAAAAACCATATCATCAAGCCTACTGCCCGTTTCCACAAGGGCTGTGGCAAGGATAGTTAGAGAACCGCCACCGTCAATATTCCGTGCCGCGCCGAAAAACTTTTTAGGCATATGAAGCGCGGCAGGGTCGAGACCCCCGGATAATGTGCGCCCGCCTGGCGGCATTGTGAGATTGTACGCGCGGGCGAGGCGGGTTATTGAGTCCATCAATATAACCATATCCTTGCCCTGCTCCACCATCCTGCGTGCGCGCTCCATCACGACTTCGGCTATTTTTATATGGTGTTCCGGCGTTTCGTCAAATGTGGAGTACACAATATCCGCGTTTTTGTTTTGGATAGAGCGCTGGATGTCCGTAACCTCCTCCGGCCGTTCGTCTATAAGTAATACGATGAGGTGAACATCTGGATGGTTAAGCGTCAACGCATTTGCGATTTTTTTGAGGAGTACCGTTTTGCCGGCCTTAGGTGGTGATACGATCATGCCGCGCTGGCCTCTGCCAACAGGCGACATAAGATCAATTATCCGCGTTGCAGTGCATGATTGAGAATGCTCCAACACCAATTTGGAATCTGGAAATACGGGAATCAGATCCTCAAACTTCGGGCGTCTGTGAACGGAGCCAGGCAGATCGCCGTTTACTGATTTTACCAAAAGTATCGCTTTGAACTTGTCGTTATTCTGTGCGTCACGCAGAGAGCCGCGCACTTTATCTCCGTTCCGCAAATTAAAACGTCGTATTTGCGACGGCGAAATATAAATATCCTTTGGCCCACTCAGATAATTTTGCGTACGTAAGAAACCATACCCGCCCTCTTCCATTATTTCCAAGATACCTTCGCCATCTTCGCCACTGGCAAGCTGCTCCATATGATTTTGCCGCTCCGCCCGCGTGGTAAAAACGTTGCGCTGTCCATTTGTTTCAGAGTATCCATAATTTGCCTGCGTTGGTTGCGGCTCAGGCGGTATCGGATTTTCCGCTGGAAGCGGCGGCTCATTGGTTACCAGGGGTTCATCAGCTTTATCATCTGGCGCGATAAACTCACAAATGGATTCTTGTGAAATCTCAACGGAACCTTGGGTTTTCGGCGGCCTTCCGCGCTTCCTTGGTATTTGCTCAGTTGAAGATTTCGCGATGGGTTCTTTTGTGGATTTTTTAGATTTTTCTAAGTCTATAAGCAGCTCCCGCAACTCAGCTTTGCGGTACTTAATGATGTTTTTAATGCCGTTTGCCTTCGCAATATCGCGTAGCTCCGGAAGCTGCATGTTTTCTAAATTCATATAAGATATGTCCTCCGTTATTCTCGTAGAGGTAATTGGATTTGTTTTATAATTAGACGGGTAACTTCACTTTCACTAAGTGTTAACGCCATGCTGGTGGTACTGGCATCGGTGTCGGCACAAGCATCGGCGGCGTAATAAATACATTATTGCGTAATTGGAAAAGTACGTCAAGCGTTTCAAACGACAAAACCACAGGCGGATAGCCGATCTTTATACCACGTGGGATATACAGCCTTTGGCCGGGGAAGACGTTCACGTCCCAAATATGACTTGCCGCCATAATATCCTCACGGCTTATGTTGTACATTTGCGCGATGCTATACAACGTTTCACCTATACTGACGGTGTGAATGTCGGCAAGCAGCATGTCGAGCGGGATAAACATTAAATCTATTTCAATGAAAATATAGGAATGAGCAGCCCAAGGAATAAAAAGCGTTTGCCTTGGAGTAACCGCTAAATCGGTTAAATCGTTCGCAACAGCAATCACCCGTACTTCGGCACCATGTATATCCGCGATACGATCCAATGTCTCCCAGGCTTCAACCGTGTGGAAAGCCCCCGTCAGCACCCTGTCATGTACGCCGTGAATAAATGGCTGATGCCATACGTCCACGTAATGCCAATGAGAGCGGCGGCTCCACATAATTTCGTCAAACAAAAACTCATAGCGGCGGATTTGCGCTCGCAGAAGCTCAATTTCGTGCATTAACCTCACGTTTTCAAACATTAAATCACGCAGGAAGGTTGTATCATCCACAAAGGGGAACGACGGATCCATACCCCACCATATTTCACGCGATGCCGTTAATATAGGTTCGGGTGACGTTTCTGTAAACCAAGACGAATGCGTTGCCGATACCTCTTCAAAAACCCTTATGGGAATAACAATCGTATCGCCTACTCGGAGAGTATTTATGTTTTGCAAAGCATTGAACTCCAATATTTCCTGCCAATCAACGCCGAAAAGCCTGCTGATGCTTGAGAAAGTATCACCTGGCTGCACAATATGTTCAACAAAGTGATAACGCGAAAAAACATTAATATCCGCCGGAAAGAATACTTGTTGCTCTTGTACTTGCGTCCAAGCATGATGCGCCACGGGCGTAATCAAAACCGCTTCCGAAACAACCGCGGTTCTTGTGTCAATTAAATTATACCCTAAAAACAACATGGGTAAAACTATGTACATAAATATCCTTCGTAATGTGCCGGGAATTATCATTTCCATAATTTACCTCCTGTAAAATTACAGCTACTGCCTTGGGATAAGAATTGTCTGCCCTTCTTGCAAATCTTGCGGCCGAGCTATTTGCGGATTAATCTCCATAATGTATCTATAATGTGATATATTATACTGCCTTGCAATCCCGCTAAGCGTCTCTCCTCGCAGAACTACGTGCGAAAAAGGCGCAATATCTGGCAGCGGCGACGGCGTTGGGTTAATCGTTTGCTGTCCGCCATTACCTTGGTTTTGGTTACCTGCATTTGCAAATATACCAGGCCAAGCATCTTCCCCTATGTGGTTACGCGCAACCGCCAATTGTCCTTGAAAAAAATCAATCTCAGATTCAAGAGCCTCAACATTATGCTCCAACCCGCTAATCCTAATCCTAAGTGTTTGGTTATCGTTTTCGAGAGCAGTTAGATCCGCCGTCGCGTCCGCATGTGCGTTTATATCCCTGCGCTGACCTGCATATAGGGCAAAAAGCCAAATCGTGGCTACTAATAATATAAAAACCGCCACACCAAGGATTACTGGCATGGTAACATAGCTACGGATATCTGCAGGCGCACTATTGCGCGATTCTCTAGCGGCTTCTTCTTGCTTCTTGAAATGATTTCTATCACCGTTCGCCACTTTTGGCGCAGTGATTGTATGACGTGCCGACGCAGCAGATTTTGCGGTCTGCGGCGCTTCATCGTTATGTACAAACGCTGCCGGGCGGATGCGGCCAGTATCAGAGCTGGCTGGCTGGCGTGGATTGGGACTTGATGCAGACCTTGTGCCGCCTTCTTGCGGCGCACCATGACGTACCGGCTTACGCGTTTGCGGTGTTGCTGGCTTAACGGCAGCTGTGTCGCGCCTTTGGTTTTTGCTAACCGCTGGGTTTCTGGCCGCGTCCATAATCCTTTGGGTTTCACGTTCTTCATCCCTCGCAACGCCGGTAAAACTGTTTGCGGCTTTGCGCTCCTTCTCGTCCTGGTTTGTGCGGGAGACGGTTTTTAGGTATTCGCTATAATCAACGTCACCTGGGTCTTCATCGTCCAATACCGCTGTAGCGGTTGTTTTGAGCGTCGATACGGCGGTAAAGTCATCGTCCTTATCATCCTCCGGGCTGTAAAACTCCCGTACTTTATAGCTCCTAGCCGACGTTGGTGCCTGGTTTGAGCTTTGGATTGGCCGCTGGCTAAAATCCGTCCGCCTTATCTCTTTAATGCCGTCGTCAGCGTCATCATCATCATCATCATCAAAAAGCGAGCCGACGGCGGCAATCGCGTCGTCATCATCATCTATAACGGCAAAATCTTTGATATCCGTATCGGCATCATTAATTCTACCTGTATCTTTTCTTTCGTCAAAATTCACAATTTTTCCTCCTTTTCATGAAAAAAACGTTGAATTTCAGTTAATACCTTTATCTTAACCGTAAACTTGTGTTTTGTCAACCCATTTCTTGTTTCCAAAGCACTTTTTTATAGTTGTTTAGACGTTTTCCTTTACGAATTGTTCCATTCTGTGTACCGCTTCGTTATCTCCATAAATTTCCATCAAAATCCCCTCTTCTGTATGATCTTTCGTAAGGATTGTACAGTTTTTATGAAGATAGTCCAAAAGTGCCCCTTCAGTGTACGGTAAAAGTATCGACAGTTTGCGGCGTAGGGATTGCAATGCTTTTTCTAATATATGCACAAGTTCGTTCATCCCCGTTCCGTCTAAAGCTGAAATACAGACAACATCAGAAGCTCGGCTATCCGAAAAAACGGCTTCTCCGTCCAACCTGTCAATTTTATTAAACACGGTAATTATTGGCACATCGCCCGCACCAAGTTCCGCGGCCGTTTTGTAGGTAACCTCCATTTGAGTGCGGTGGTTAGGGTTTGAGACGTCCACAACATGCAGTAAAATATCGGCATAGACGATTTCTTCAAGAGTTGACTTAAACGCTTCTACAAGCGTTGTTGGAAGTTTTTGGATAAACCCAACGGTATCAGTAAGCAGAACCTCCGCACTGCCCATATCTATTCGCCTCGTTGTCGTATCAAGTGTAGCGAAAAGCTTGTTTTCCACAAAAACGTCGGCACCGCTAAGTGCTTTCATAACCGTTGACTTTCCTGCATTTGTATATCCCATAAGGGCAATGACGGGGATGCTTTCCCTTTCGCGTGATTTGCGCATCACTTCGCGCCGCTTCGCCACTTCCTTAAGGTCGGCTCGTAATTTGTCTAAGCGGTTACGGATATGGCGCCTGTCCGTCTCAAGCTTTGTCTCACCGGGGCCGCGTGTACCGATACCACCGCCAAGGCGCGACATTTCGATACCCTTTTGAAGGCCTGCAAGACGGGAAAGGCGGTATTTATGCTGCGCCATTTCAACTTGTAAACGACCTTCGGCAGATTGCGCGCGCATCGCGAAAATATCTAAAATAAGTGCGGTCCTGTCTACGATACGTACACCAAGCATGTCACTGAGGTTGCGGATTTGCGCGGGTGAAAGTTCATCGTTAAAAATAGCCACGTCTATGTCCAGCTCATCTATCAAGGCCTTCAGCTCCTCAACCTTACCCTTACCTAAATAATGCCCAGAATGTACAGAATCGGCCTTCTGTATAACAGCCTCCACTACCTGCGCGCCTGCCGTCTGCGTAAGCTCCGCCAGCTCAAGCATAAGTTCGTCTATATCGGCATTTTTATCCTGCTTTATTTCAATTCCAACTATAACCGCGGCTTCTTTACCAATTTCCCTTTCGATTTTTTTTCCTCTATTTTCATTTTCAGTTAAAAAACTATCAAAATATGTTTCATTCGTATTCATACGATCCCCTTATTTATCAACTACGCTAATATATATTCACTTCATCCAGGAAAAACCACGCGGGGAAACCAACGCCATAATGCCACGTAGGGCAAAGGCCAAGCGTCGCGATTTTCACCTTCACATAACGCGCTTTTACCTGTTTTTCCGGTTTTATGGCAACATTAACGAACTTTATTTTAGCTTCCCTATCTTCCGGTACATCAAACCGTCCAAATCGCACAAAACTAGCCCCGTCCAACGAAACTTCACATTCTACGCTCTTCGGCAATAAAATCCATGAGCCAAGGTGATGCAGAAAATCTATCTCTATGGAATTCACAGGCTTTTCTTCACGCAGATCTATAATAAACTCTGCATCCTTGCCAACCCAACCAACCCACGACTCGTTAAATGTACCACCGCCGTATAATCCATCGGTAAGAGCCGTGTCGCCAATTTTGTGGTACGGTGGGTCAGGTGGTGTTATAAATGTGACCGGACAACCGTACGCGATACTTTTGGATGCCGCCAAATAGCGATTCCGGTAAATTTCACAATATTCTTCAACAGTGTTTTTGCGTTCATTCAGTTCCATAACGCCGGAAGAGGCCGCACAGTTGCGGAAAGCTAACAAAAGGCCCGCAAGCCGCTCTTCGTCGCGCTCGTGCGGCGGCATCGTGCGGGAAATTTCAAGCTCAGCATACATAACGGGCAAGCGTGCTTCCCGTATACGGTTTATATAAACCCCATCTGTCTCCACGTTTTCCGCCGCATCAAATATTTTGTTATATTTCGATAACATTTCGGTATTCAACATGCCGTCCTTGTGCGTAATCGGCGTGTCATATATCCATAAAGACTTTTTGCTTTCCAGCATAGCATCTTCACGAACCTTCAAATATTCACGAAGGTACGGTGCAGCATTTTTGCCGTAATATTCTCTTAAGAACAGCTGGATGTGATACTCTAAATCGCAGTCCACATCCCACATTAACTTCGCGCAGAGATACGCGCGCAATTCCGAAAAATCCCCACCCTTAACCGAATTTATCTGTGCAAAATGCATAGTCACGTTATTGTCGCGAAACAACTTCATATTCGGCTGTAATATATGGAAATTGGGGAACGGTGAAATGTAGTTGTCGAAATTGATCCCATAATCCCACACAAAGATATTATCGGATATCGCCGACCACCCCTCGATGGCACGGACAAACTGACGGCCTGAGACATTGTCTGTAAGAGGCACTTCACGATGGCTGTCGATGCTGCACAGCATAATATTTACGTTTTTTAACGGCTTCAATTTTTTAGGTGGCTGCATTGAATATAGATACGCCAAAGTTGAGATTTCTTTATCCGGGAAACGTTCAGCCAACTTGTTCATAAAATAAACAAGCGTACCTGACGGGCTACCCTCCGCTTCATCTATCGCGCGGCAATTTTCGCACTGACAATAATTTTGGCTATCGTTTTGGCTTATGGATATCATTTGCCTGTCCGGTTGCTCATCAAACATATTGGCTATCCGCTCCGCGGCAAGCTCAAAAACCTCCGGGTTCGTCAAACACCACTGCGCTGCCGTGCCTGGGCGGCGTTCACCGTTTATAAACGCGTAATATTCCGGGTGTGCATCACCAAACTCCGCCGCAGGCAAAATGCGGTTAAATGTATGCACCCACATGCTTTTTATGAATACTTCAGACGGTATCTTAAGCCTGTGCCACAACTTAAAAACTGGATCAACCTGGCTATAGGTGTTGATTTGGCGGTAACGGAACGTCGGCATCTCTAACCTATCGATATCACCAGGCACGTCCATAATTTCACTCTTCTTAAGAGTATATGTATCAGCCGTAAAATAATGCACGCCAAAATAATCTTCAAGCAAAGTAACGGCACCGTATATCACGCCCATACCCACGCCGGTAATATTTATATTGCCGTCCACAGTTGACAGAGCAAACCCGTCTTCTTTAATTCCGCTTGTCGGAGCAGATAGTGAGCAGATTATTATATCACCTTGACGGATATCGCTAATATCAACAATTTCAAGCATAACGCCTGTTATGCGGCAACAAAAGTCTTGTAAAAGTTCTACCGCCTGCTTACAAATTACATTATGTATATCCGTAACAATACGCGAATTTTGTTTACCTCCAATTATCCTAATATCTGCCATTTCTTACTCTCCTTTTTAAGTCTTCAACTAACTTCAACCGCCACAATCCACGTACCCATCGGGTTATGATTAATGATGCCTGGGTTTACGTCCAACTCTTCGTTGATAAGCATTATCCGCCCTGAAACAGGGGCAACAACGTCGCTTATGCTCTTGATACTTTCAATCGTGCAGAAGGACACACCCGCCGCTATTTCGTCGCCAACGGGCGGTATATCCACAAAGATAATATCCTTAAGCTCAGACTGCGCGTGGTCGGTAATACCAATGTATACGAGGCCGCCGTTACTTCCCGCCCACACATGATGCTCCGTCGTGAAAACATCAAAAAATTCCATTCTTCACCTCTACTCTATCTAACAGCTAAGGGTATTAAAACCCCGGCCAACATCAAAACGGCAATTAAGATGGCAATTACACCTGCAATAATACGCTTTCTTCTTTCCTTGCGAGAACCCTTCATTTTTCTGTCCCTTTCAACTGATTGTAGAATAATTATATCATATGAAAATTAAAATGCAAGGCATAAAAGATAGTTTGACAAATAAATATATTTCATGTATACTATTATACGAAGAAATTTGGAGGTTGTTTTTTATATGGATTCAGAACCCTACAGTATGATAACTCTGTTAGTGCTGGGTTTTTTGTTACTTCTTTCTGCGTTTTTCAGCGCGACGGAAACGGCATACACCAGCCTTCGCCCATCGCTCCTGCGGATAAAGGGTGAAAAAAACCCAAAACGTATGGCTCTTGCCATTAAATTACATTCTGACTTTGATACGCTTATAACTACGATACTGACGCTTAACAATTTTATCTACCTTTTGGCAGCGTCCATCGCCACGGCGTTTTTCATCAGCCATTTCCACAGCATGGGCACAACTATATCCGTCGCCGTGATGACGGTCGTAACCTTGCTTTTCGCCGAAGTTACACCAAAAAGCCTGGCAGCCGAAGCACCGGAACGGTTTGCCTTGTTCTCCGCACCGCTTCTGCGTTTCTTTATCCTGCTTTGTACGCCATTTACGTGGTTTTTTGCGCGGTGGCGCAAGCTTGTTAACCTACTTTACAAATCCAACGATGAACGCGCCTTTTCCGAGGACGAACTTATGGATATGGTTGATAAAATGGAAGAAAAGGGTAATTTCAACGAGGATGACATGGAACTTATCCAAAATGCAATAGAATTTAAAGACTTACTCGCTGAAGACGTAATTACGCCACGTGTAAAAATCGAAGGTATCGAAAAAGATGCCACACTTGAAGACATTACGGATAAATTCCTCACAACAGGCTTTTCCCGCATCCCCGTATATGACGATACCATCGACAGTATCGTAGGTATCGTCCATCTGCGCGACTTCTTTAACCATGTTATGAAAAAAGACAAACAACTTGCGGAAATCATAACGATGCCTGTTTACGTCGCGCCGACTATGGAGATTACCGAACTTTTTAAGGAATTACAGCGCAAGAAGAGCCATATCGCCGTCGTTATGGATGAACACGGCGGCACGGCCGGTATCGTCACCGTCGAGGATATTTTAGAAAAGCTCGTCGGCGATATTTGGGACGAGAGCGATGATATCGTCGAAGAATTTATTAAACTGGACGATAACCAATACCGCGTTATCTGCGAAGCCTATATTGATAAATTTTTCGGATACTTTGAGCTGGACGAAGAAAACGAGGAAATCCACGCCCAAACCGTAAACGGCTGGATAATGGACTCCCTCGGCAAAATCCCCGAACCAGGGGATTCGTTTGAATTTAATAACGGCGGGAAAAATCTACACATATCAATACATACGATGGAAAGCCACAAGGTTGTGGATTGCATCGTTACCGTTACGGATATTTTAGAAGATGGCGAAGGTGAAGATTAGTGCCTTTAAATATTACCTATAGAGCAGCAGCGTTTATTTCCAAAAACGATAAATTGCTTTTTGCGAAGCATATAAATTCTCCCTGCTATTACATAGTCGGCGTAAAGATTGAAAAAAACTATTGATAGGCCTATTATGGTTCAAGAGCGATTTTATAATTTCTGTAACCAGAGACACCACGAAATCGTTTTCTTTTACTTGATGAAGGACTGCGACAATATCGATATTCAAAACAATACTTTTACTGACCAAGGAACGGATGAAACACTTCATTGGCTGCCTATAAGCCATTTGAGCGAGTTTCCTGTCGTTCCAGAATTTCTGTTGGAATATTTCAAAATAAAACCTTTAAATACCATAAAAACGATCGAACATATAATCATTAAGGAGTAACCGGCTACCCCCAAAACGCCTTACTAAAAACGTGATTGCCATCTCTCCATTCGTCACGATGCGTATACAGTAACGTTTTCAACCCCTTACGAACATTTATGTATTCGTCATCCTCAGCCAAATTCCGCATCTCTAGGGGATCATCTGCAAGATCAAAAAGTTGTACGCAGTCAGCATGATTACGGTACACAATGTATTTATACCTATCGTCCTTAACCGCGCGGATGTATTTTGTAAACGCAAGGTAAAGCGTTTCACGCGTTTTATAGTTCTTATCTTCAAACATCCGCGCAAAGCTCTTACCCTCTACACTTTCGGGTATTGGTAAGCCGCACAAGTCGCAAAGCGTCGGCATAATGTCCAACAAATAAACATAATTATCAACCATTTCGCCTTTTGGGATATCCGGCCCGGCCAATATAAGCGGCACGCGCACGCTGTGATCGTAAAGGTTTTGCTTGCCGAAAAGGCCGTGGCTACCAACCCCCAAGCCATTGTCCGACGTAAACACGATAAGCGTATCGCCCGCTAACCCATTACTATCGAGTTCATCCAGCAGCCGCCCTACTTCGTAGTCCAAATGCGTAACCATCGCGTAATACTCCGCCAGCTGTTTACGCGTGTTTTCTTCCGTCCGCGGCATGGGTGCAAGCAGCTCGTCCCGTTCATGCTGTTGCCCAAACTCAAACGGATGCTCTGTCAAAAAGTTTGCAGGCAGATCAATTTTATCCGGGTCATACATTTCCAAAAACTCTTTCGGCATCGTACGCGGGTCATGCGGCGCGAGATAACTCAGATATAAAAAGAATGGCTTACCATCTTCTTTATTTTTTATATAGTCAATCGCCGTGTCGGTGAGTAAAGTGGAGGAATGCACCCCTGGGTTGAATTTATCGCAATGGAACCGCACTACTTTATTATCATAGAAAAAATTAGCTGTAAAGTTAATGACATTATCGTATTCGCCCGTTGGGTCAAACCTGTTCACCGGCACGTTCCAATGGTCCCACATACCGCCAAAGAATATATTGTCCCCGCCGCAAAAACCTCTTGTTACGGCCGGCGTGCCGTTGTGCCATTTACCTATCACATAAGTATCAAATCCTGCGTTTTTGTAAACCTCCGCCATCGTCGTGTGCTCGGCAGGGATGTTTCCGCCCTCCCCCTCAAGCGAAAATAGCGTACGCCCTGTATTTAACATCGCTCGGCTGGGCATACAAACCGCACCGGACGTGCCGCCCGGGATATGCGCCTGCGTAAACATCGTACCTCGCGCCGCCAACCTATCCAAATTCGGCGTTAGGATATCCTTATTACCGGCCGCGCCAAGCGCGTCGTGGCGCTGGTCGTCGGTTATTATAAATAGTACATTTTTCATATATCGAATCTCCTTTACATCGTCAAATGAGATTGCGGATCAAGTGAAAGCACGTCACATTCGCTCCTACTACGCTGACACAATCAAATTTTAGGATAAAGGGATTTCAACCTATTCCTCGCATCTTCATTACTGAAGTGCCAGTCAACTGCTTTTTGTGAAGCATTTCTGTTTACAACCCAT
>Ga0123355_10005978_pt1 | contig 17949 bp, 13 predicted proteins | sample TergutEmb28metaG_3_FD_89872 | JGI IMG/M metagenome (GOLD analysis project Ga0123355, IMG submission 89872) | Embiratermes neotenicus P1 segment gut microbial communities from Petit-Saut dam, French Guiana - Emb289 P1 | ecosystem: Host-associated > Arthropoda: Insects > Digestive system > Gut ... | reverse complement strand
GGACCTCACTTTACAACAAACAAACTCCACCTAATTACGAAACAATTAAGAGACTTATAAAAAGAAAAACACAAGAAAAATTTTTCAGGAAGCCACAGCCTTATCTAGAGAGAGACAGTGGCACAACATTAAATCTACATGGGAACATAACAAAAACAAACCTAGAAGACAGGCAGTCGCTAACTTCAGGCTCAACACAGGTCACGATTGCCTCACAGCACACCTTTATCGCATCAAAATATCCAACCATAACTACTGCACAATATGCAAACAGAAAAACACAATAATGGACAAAGAGCACCTACTGAAGTACCCAAAACTAGACAACACCACTAGAGATCAACCAAAACTGTAATGAGATGCCAGAAGACTAATGGAATAAACCCAAGATCTGCCATTAGACAACAAAAACAACATTAATGCCTCATCCTAATTTGATTAATTTGAAAATTGGTAATCAAAAGTAGAAAAAAAATGTTAAGTTGATGAGAAACTAAAATCTGTGTATATTGATACAGTTCTATCAAAACTGGACACAACAGTCAAATTTACGTTATATGCTAGTGTTTACTAACTTACATGTTCTGTTTATCATGAGGAAGAATTGCCACAGCATTAGAATTCTATTTTTTGTATTTGCAACAGATTCCCAGACAGAACTCATAAAGCCTACTCCACTAGTGGAAGAATGTAAAAATTTCTTTTGCATGCAAACACTGTTATGAAACTAAGTCATTTAAGCATGTGATATTAATATATATGGTCACTCATGCTACCTTGTAAATGGTAGAGAAACTGCAGTTTCTTTACTATTAGCACACACATGCAGATAAATCTGTACCCAATACCTTATGTTTTCCCCATATCCTACCAATGAAGCTACGGTCAAACCCTGATTGAGCACCACTGTTTGTACACTGCAGTTTGTGGCAGTTACTGAGAATGGCTGTATGTCAAAGGTGGTGCTAAATCGAAATACAGTACAGAAGGGAATTTCTGTTCACAGACTTGTATGGGCACAAAGTGAGGGTGGTGTGATAGTTGGGGTTGACTGTACTGTCAAATGTTGGGTTTCCCGAAGTGGGATAGGAATTGTATGTACTTTCCCCTATCTTAGCAAAGTTGCGTGTTAGGGTACTCTCAAAGCAATGTATTTTACCCAGGTGATGGGTTTTTCTGAAAGCTCAACTCATAAAGCCTACTACTTGCACCACAACCATAGTATGTATGTAATGATCACATACACATTCTGAGTCCACACAAAGCTTTTTTTTTTTATGTCTTTGCTTTTGTCGTGTGCTGTATTGTGCACATTACAGTACAGACCCCAGATATTATAATGCATGGTGCCCTCTTAACAGTGAATTCTGTTCCTGTAACCAACATATGAATCTTTCTTACTGTAGATCTAGTTACTAAATAGTGGATACTGTTTCCTTAAATATATGTACATGACTTTATTGTAACTGCTCTCCTATGACGGTGTTACCTTAGCTGTACTGTTTCCAGTTTATAAATTCAGCAGTTTAGCAAAACGTGAAAAACTTATATCTTAAATAATCTCCCCGTTGTCCTAATACTTATCCTTAACCTATCTGCAGAGCTTTGCAAACAAATCAATCCAGTCTATAAATTGTTTGTAAATAGTACTACTTAAGAGACTACTAAATTTGATAAATAAATTATATTTTTTATGTGTGAAAAGAAGAGTGTTTTCTGTCCCTTATGAACCCCCATTTGTGTAGGTGCTGTTACTGGTATTCCACTTTTCAACTCACCATTTTGTTGAAACTTGTAGGATGACTTTGAAATCTTCTGTTGATTGGATAATCTGCCGGTCATTGGTACCTATAACCTAAAATACATTCTCATAAATGCTAGACTGAGTTCATGGTTTTAGCAGTCATTTGGTTGAGAAGTAGATAAAATGGAATTATGTAGATAATGGAATGAATAAATTAAACATGTTGGATAAATTCTACCATGGAATATTTTCTTGCAGGTACATATTACACCCAATTGAGAAGTGGTGACATGCCATCAAGCACAAGTGTAATGAAACGCTCCCATTCATCTCCAAATATTGCACAAGTAAGAATGTTCATTCTTCTGAATTGGAATGTGTATGTGGATGTAAATATAATGGCTCTAATGACAGCAGCTATAAAAATTTATTTTCCAGTTAACCTTTCCTGTTTTGGTCCTAAGACCTCTCTCAAGGTTAACTGTATACAAATGGCAGGAAAATTTCATAGGTGTCACATCTGAACTGTCAGACTAATCTTGTTGATGAATTTAAGATTAGTAAAATGCATTGGTATTATTTCAGACATTGAAACACCAAAGCAACGCATTATATGTTTCAGATGATGGATGATATTGACATAGGTGTTAAAAACAAAGTACCACAGTTTGATCGAACTATCAAACCTCTTCATAAGCCACAACCTTCTGAGATAAAAGCAGCACGGCAGAGGAACTTTAGTCCTGTATGGGGCAACGTGGTAAGATGGTTTTATATGTTTCATTTTTTCAAATGCAGTAGTATACCAGCCTAATGTTTAAGCATCATCTTTTAATAAGCTGTGCTACGAGCTGGACAATCAAAGAATTATGATTTGATTCCTGGCAGACCAATATGTCCTGACTGGGTCCCACATTGCCTCCTAGTGAAAGAAGCTGAGGTTTGAAGCTGATCAGTTACCCCCATCTAGTACCCGTACAGAGTGACAGTTTTACATCACACATTTTCTTGTTCATGAATTTTATAGGATTTTACCAAGCCCAGTACCCAATCTTGGGTATCCATAGTTTTGCATGCAAATATTTTGTCTTTAGTACTTAAATCTTTTGTATATGATGACACTATATTAGGTGCCATTTTTATTTTAATCAGAATAAGCATCATGGTTGCTGGACTACCTTAACAGTGGTCCCTGACAGAGGCGGTGGAATGTGGCCTATATACTCTACACATGCAATATTTCTAGTTTAAAATCCATTTCAGTATTGTCCTTTCATTATGTTATCATGTTTAGGTATCCCCCCCAACATATTCAAACACTGAAATTCTGCTTTGTTTTCTGCTACTGTATCTTTTTGACTCTTTTGTCGTGTATGCGTTGTTGCTGCTAATCGAGGTAGTGCTGGCAATATTCAGCTTTTTATTTGCCCAGTTTTTTCTTTTGTTGAGTGGAACATTTTTTCAGTACCTCATACACCCACTTATTATGCAGTAACAATCATGTTCATTGCTACTATGAAGTAAGCTTATGTGTTATTAGGTGGTCCCCTGTACTTCATGAGCTTCATATTTACTTAAACCCTATGCTTGTACTTGCACATTGTGATGTACATTGTGATAAGCAATTATTAATTCACTTGTGTAGTTTTGTGTGTGTAAATACCACATACAAGATAGACAATGGAACAACCAGTGTTAAGTATCATACATATGTGTAAAGTTGTATGCAAGCAAGTAGAAAATTCTGACTTGATAAGATGGGTTCGTTAATGGACAAAAATTCTGAGTCAAAATGTTGATTGCCTACTGATGATAAGTTGGATTAAAATGATGTAGGCCTGAACATTTCATCTGAAATTCCTCACGGGATAACAGGGATTTAGTACAATTAGCATGAACTGCCACAAAACTCAAGGAACTCCATGTAAGACAAAGGTAGTGCATAAATTACAGTGGCATAATCCTTATAAGGGAATTAATTTTTGTATTTGGGCTTTCCATTCTCTTTATGATGGCAAAATTAACACATCTGATTTTCTTTTGAATTAGGTTTTGTTTCATGTACACTGTGAGACATATTGGCAGAAAGATGCATGGAATTCACATTAACTGATTTCCATATACAAGTTTATGTTACATGATTCTGAAATTGGTGGATGATGCAAAAAAAATGGATTTTTGCTTAAGGACACAGTTAATCTTGAAAGGTACATGGAGTACATACTCTTCCCTTGCTGATAGATGGAGATCACTGTACACATTCTTCCAGCAAGACTCTGCTACTGCCTATACAGTAGTGGCATTTATGTCCACTCAGACGGTCTCTTTTGGGACCAAAATATTACCGTGCTTCCCTGGTGTCAGTTCATGTGACTTTTATTTGCATGGAACTATAAAACAATGTATTTACATATCAAACGTTCATACACGTACACCTCAAGAATGGCAGGGAAGTGTTTACTGCAGAGAGCGTATACAGAAGAGTGGAAAACATTTACAGCTTATATTTTGATCTGGATAAACTTTATTTTTAATGGTTCAGTCTGTACAGTTTTTGTTCCCCTAGCTGCCTGAATGTCTGCATCCTGACTTCACAGGAGGAATGTTGACTCTTTTGCCCAAGAGGTATAATAACCTTGAGTTTCACTTGCAAAAACTTTCACTGTCTTTGCATTCACAGTGCTTCACTAATGATGCATTTTATCTTAAAGGGTCGTGGACTCACTGGATTAAAGAATCTAGGCAACTCCTGTTACATGAACTCTATCATCCAATGTATAAACAACACTACTCCTTTAGTATTCTACTTCTGTGAGGGAGTCTACCGTGAAGATGTGAACCACCACAATAACAGTACACAGGGTGAAGTCGCAGAGGAAGTTGCAGCGGTGGTGAGGGCACTGTGGTCTGGCCAGTTCCGATCCATTGCATGTCGAGACTTGAAAAGTGTGGTGGGTCAACACAGGAAGCAGTTTCAGGGTTATGAGCAGCAAGATTCACATGAATTCCTTACCATTCTTATGGATTGGCTTCATGAAGACCTTAACAAGGTATAAATGGAAATGACATAAACAGGCAGATAATATTCTTCCTAGTATTTTTTCTATTCTTCACCATGTTGAACGTCTTCAAAATAAAGTTGTATGTATTAATGAAAACTGTTTTTTATGTTATAATGCTTATGGGATTTTGTTTTTGAGAAAGTGAAGTTATATTGGATTTTTTTATGAAGTAAGATGTATACTGGACAAATATAAAACAAAATTCAACTTGTTTAAAGCATCACCTGTGTAATATCAAGTTTAATTAAATCCTTTTAATACTTTTGGGGAGGAAATGTGGACTGAGAAACAGACATGACCATTATTTATGTTATGACTATATACAAAATTATCGACTAATTCTGTACATATATTCCTCAAATTGTTGTTCTTAGTGTGTTTTTTTGCGTTACAAAATATGCACAGTACTTAAATTACTGCCCACAAAATATTTTTGGTGAATTTCAGAAAACAGCTCCAAGAACTGTGTATTAGTTTCATTACAATCATCCATGTGTCTGCATGTATCTTGATTCACATTTCTTTCTTACAAAAAAGTAAGGATATGTGATCATTGTGTGTATGCTTGCATGTGCATGCATGGGCTTGAAAATTTGTAAACTGGGACAGGCTATGGGCTGAACTAAAAAAATTAACAAGAGAACTGCTTCTTCAACTATGTTGTAATGAGCTACTGTGTAGAGCAGTTATTGATTTTGAAATATAGTTCAAAGGTATGTGATAACTACATTTTCTTTGTGTATTTGAATGGAAGCATCACGATGTGCTCATAAACGTAATATAATATTCAATAGTGTACATCAGCACAACCACTTTATTACTCAAGGTAGTTATAAGGCTACATGTTTTGACTATAGATTAGTCATCTTCAGGCCTATTTTTGTTAATTGAGTCACAAGATACTCTGCACACTTTGGGATCCCATCGTGTTTACATCCATGGAATACATCAAATTAGATAATTTTTCTCAAAGGGTGTGACGTGCAAATTGTGTTTACAACCGTGGGATACATAAAATTGGATCATTTGTCTCGTAAAATGTATTATACAAATCGTGTCTAAAAAGTTAAAATATGTAAAGTTCTTAAACCGGTGTTTTGGTGTTCACCATTTTGCAAATATAAGTCCCGTTACCGTCTGGTTGTTTTGGGAGCTATGGGATACTGTATATTTACTTGTGACGTCAGAGTATGCCTTTGTTGCTGCTCCGTAGGAGTGGGTGTGTTATCAAATGATCTCGCACGCTGAAATATTGGATAGTATTGTGTGGTAAGGTTCGCTGCTTGTTTCTATTGTTATGTTGTTAATGGACGGATAAGCTTATCCATCCCTTACAGTTACATCTAGCCTTATAATTACCTTGAGTAATAAAGTGGTTGTGCTGATGTAAACTATTTAATATTATATTCTTTGTGTATGTTTTGGGTTAAAATATCTATAGTTCATAATGTTAGCCTCCAGTAGCTCATGTTACTGCATATAATGCCACTTATGATAATGATCTTTTTGTTCAAACTCTATCAACCTCAAATAGATTTGTGATTATGTTAGCTGTGTGTTTTATTTTTAAGCCCCTGTTTCAGTAGTAAAACAATTGATATTGTTTAATCTCTTATCAGTAAAGTTAATAAAGATTTTTTAGGTGTCCAGAAAGCTTTGAGGGTAGCTGATGACATGAATACAGTCACAGCAATATAATATCAGAATGTAAAAATCGCATTATTTTGGAAGCATGTGTATTTTTTCTCTGTATATACATTTAAACTATTTGCTGCAAATGCTTGGTTGTGCTTCCACTTGCTATCTGAAAACATAAACCCTAAAATGTATAAGACTATAATTTTTCCTCTTGTTTTGTATGGATGTGAAACTTGATCTCTTACATTGAAGGAATAATGTCTGTTGAGGGAGTTAAAACATTTGGATCTTGATAAAGAATAAGTAGCAGAAGGCTGGAGAAAATTGCATAACAAGGAGCTTCATGAATTGTATGCTTTGCCAGATGTTATGTTGATAAGTCAAAGTAGGTGGGAGAGTAATATAAATATGGATCTTAAATAATTAGGATCAGAGGGTGGAGAGTGGATACATCTGGCTCAGGATAGGGGCCATTGGTGGGCTGTTTTGACTATTTGTGTTCCATGAAATATAGGGCATTTCTTGACTAGCTGAAGAAGAGTTGGCTACTCAGGAAGGACTATGTTGCATGGTGTTGGTTAGTGGGCATTTAAACCATTTTGTAATTTCTTTTTTATGTGCAGTTGACATAATAGACTGTACTTGCAAAGTACTGCTAAATTATCAATGTCATCTTTAAAGAAAGAAGAAAATGCATGTAGTATAAATTACAGTTGTGAATTTATGTTCAACAAACTTAACTCACCTCAGGTGAGTGAACAACTATATTTTTTCAAGCCTTGGCTATAACCCAGCATAACCACTTAATTTTGTTTGTTCTGTCAGTGTTGCTGTATCCAGTATCACTTCATTACTTTTTGCTTTTATTTTCCAATTGAAGTTTCTGTAGGGAACTCCAGGGTTCAGAATACACATTAAATTTCACCATCATTTCTCGCGGCTCATTGAGGGTTTTTTTTTTTCCATTTTTTTAAATGTACATCATTTCTCCGATTGTGCCTTAAACAATTCTTAATTTTTTGGCTCTAGATACCCACTATGCCTTTCCTTTGCCATATTATTTAGCCATGTGACAGTATGCTAGTGTCCAGTTTACTTTCTAGGTGAGCTCCTTGATGCATAACATAGCTGCACACAGTATGACATGGCCACTGCTGGGCTTACCCTGGAACAGCCAGGGATTGTTATAGACTTTTAAAAAGTATTCATACCTTCAGTCACTGTAGACATTTTCAAAACACACACAAAATACTTGATAGTGCATGCACAGTGCTTCTTGCATACCAGCATGCCCTTTTTGCTTCTGTGCCAAAAAGTAGCAAGTAATCTGGTCACCATTACAGGACTTTGCACATTTCTTCCTCATTTCTTCTCATATCTAGTTTCATATGGTATAGTACCTTTTATACATGCTTCAAGTTCCTGCTAATGCCATGGTTTGTGTTTATGATGCTCTCAATATTAATGTACATATTGTTCTTTCTGTTTCCAGAGGAGTAGGAAGTTACCCTTAAGAGAAACAAGTAATGAGAACTTGTCACAAGCGGATCAGGCTTGGAATAAGTTCCGGATGTGCAATGAATCACTAATTCGAACTTTATTTTATGGCCAGCAAAGGTCCACAGTACGTTGCTGCAAGTGTTGTGAAGAATCGGTGACATATGAAGCATTCTCAGATCTGTCTCTGCCTCTTCCCAGTTCCAGTAATAAGTGTTCACTTTTTGTGAGTGTTCAGTGATTCTTTTACATTAACACACTATTTTAGAAATTGTGAGCTCTGATAATGCAGTGTAAATGAACACGAAACTATAAATTATACCTTAACGAAAAGAAATTTTTATAGCTACTTTTTCTTGTGCTTACAGAGGGAGGTTATTAATTTTTGTATGTCATAACCCTGTTGTGGAATATAAAGTCCCTCTGCTCCAAATAAAGATGGATTCTCTTGGAATAATTTAATTTTAGAGAGGGAAGTACTGGTATTTATTTTCAGTTTACTTACTTAGGTGTAGTGTACTCATCCACAGTTTTCTTTTTATTTGAAACAGTTTGGAAATTAACCCATGTACAAGGGAGAATCAAAAAGTAAAGGCAAAATAAATTTAACGGCTTTAATAGAAGTAACTGTGAACAATTCTACATATCATTTTTCTACATAGTCCCCTTGCAACACAATGCACTTGTTATATCGTTCAACTAGTTTCTGTATTCCTGCAGAGAAGAAGCTTTTCGGCTGTGCGATGTTGATGGCTGACCACAACGACCTTCATCAGTAACATGTGTTCGACCCAATTTAAACCTTTTCACCCACTCATAAACCTTTCATTGAACCATGGTGTTCTGTCCATAGTGAGCCAACATATGACAGTGAATTTCCACAGGTTTCACTCCTTCTGCCCAAAGAAACTGCACTATGCCACGTCGTTCTTCGATGGTGCAATCTTTCAAAGGAGCGTCCATGTTTTCGCCCTCGTTGCTGCCACTCGACTGAAGGCAGAACGCTGTACTGCACATGGCTGAACTCTTCAACAGGCATTGTCAATACTGCGCAATGTGCCAGCTCCTCTCTTTCCCAGTTACCACATAATTTGAAAATTGCCTTTACTTTTTGATTCACCCTCATATGTAAGTGAAGTTCCACACTGTAATACAGTTAAAGTAACACAAAAAAAATCATCTTCCCATAACCCATAGTGCTGTTACAATTTTTCATGTCAGGACTCACTATTTCTGTGGCCATATGCTGTATTAATATGTGGATGTGTCATGTACAGGGTGGTGCAAAAAGAACACGTGTTTTTGAAATGGGTAGTAGTCGGGAGAGTTTCTTTCTTTGGGGTTACCTGAAATCAAAAGTCTGCGTTCGAAAACCTCGTACAGTCGACAATCTGAAAGTTTCCATTCGCAAAGAAATTGCAACTGTGCCTCAAGAAATGTTAGTAAATGTGATGCAGAACTTTGAGGAGAGGCTCCAGATGTGTGTACGGCAAGAAGGACGTCATCTTTCGGATATAATTTTCCGTAATTGAGTAATCAATGTAAGTAATCAAAACTGCATTTATTACAGGTTGTTTTGTTGTTAACATAATTTTTTTATAATGAAAATAAAAAAGTTATAATTATTTGAAAAAAATGTGTTCTTTTTGCACCACTGTGTATTTGTGTGCATCACAATCTTTGGGCCAGGTAAGTACTGTATTTGTGAGAACAATTTGTGTGGATGCATGGCAGTTATCTTGTCAAATGTTGCTTTCAATCAATAGGACATCATGGTGTTAACAACCCCAAAGACCAGTACCTGGCCACATGTCTATACAGATATTTCAAACCTTGCAAACTCACATTTGATCAGCACATCATTTGGTATGATTCTTTGTCTCAGTTGTTGCTGTCAATGTTGAATTCAGCCATTAACTGTATGTATTCTTATATGTGGCCCTAGATACCAATAAATATTTGGCTTCCTTGGTGGTGAAGGTAATCCATCAGCAGTCACCTGCAGCTGTAATGGCCCTTTCTCATTGGATAGCACTGTACTTCACACCCCACACCTACCACTGCAAGACTGTGTGCAGTGGCAGTTTGTTTTATCTTCCCATCTCATTCACCTTGAATATGGCAACCATAATGTACAGTGAAAGGTTGGAGCAGCTTTAGTATATCACAATTCGAAACCCCCAGCAATTGAGTTTAGACATAAGCCTTTATTTTCACTTATTTGCTCATTAACATTACAAGGCAATGAGCATTACAGATGAGTATCATTTCACCTTCTATTCAGGACTTCACAGGCTCAAATTTTAGTCCAGAGGCTGGCTGTTTGACTGATGTTTTTCATGGTTTTCTGTGTCTTTCTAGGAAGATGGCTTACATATTACCTCAAATCAGGCCATGACCACTCTCTTCTGCATCCTTTCCACTTTATTATTCGTTAATAATACTACCATTCAACACTGTATAGTATGAATCACTGACAGTTTTGTTGAATAAAGGGTTGCATGGTTTTCTGTCCCAGTTAATATTTTGTTACATATTCATTAAATAATGTATTTTGATTGTGTTGTGTGACAGGAGTGTTTGACATTGTATCTGAATGGTGAGAAGATTTCTGGATGGAACTGTCCATCCTGTAAGGAGAAGCGTGATGCCATCAAGAAATTTGACATTTTGAAACTACCTCCCATCCTTGTCATACACTTGAACAGGTATTGTCTTCATTTAAAATGTAGGTGTTTCTTGTATAATTATAATCTTTTGAAGTGATATACATACATATAATTGGGATAAAGTGAAACAGGCATGAAGCTGTATCTAGCTCTATTGGGAATGGGGGAGGAAATATGATTTTGAGATTTGATATCCTGACATTGGTGTTGCTAAAAATTTGTCTCCTTGGATGTGATGATTTGTTGGTGGGTGGGTACTTTCTTGCATTTGAAAGGAATTAAGCAATCTTGGACTAAAGAATATGAGTGCCTGACACTGAAGATGAAGGCATTATGATCATTTTAAATGTTGGGAGTTATGTGCCTAAGAACATGGCATCGCATCACATAAGTCTTGAATCTTCATCCTGTGGTTTACATAACTTGATAGTTGATATTGCAGGATTGACCATAAAGTTCATTTTGCCCATAACTTAATACTTCTGAACTTCGACATGTTAACTTTTTGGCCCAGAGAACAGATAATCAAGAATGTGCTAATTGTTAGTCCTATGTTTTCAAATACTGAATTTATATTCCATTCTTTGAAATCCTTACAATACACATTCAGAGCATTTACACAGTGGATTGAACACCAGTACCAGGGTTAGGCTGAAAAATTTGTAAATGTTCAGTTTTGTGCTTTCTGTGGATCTTTCAGTGCAATTCTTGAGACAAAGGTTAAGACAGTATCCATCCTGAACATTTTTTTAAAGTCCAGCTTTGGTATGTCAGGTGTCTATTCAGGAGATGACCATTTAGAATCATGAATGAGTTGTAATTTCATTTCAGTTCCTCCCATTATATATATAATATGACCTCTGGCTCAGCTGTTGAATGATGAAAGTGGGTGTGTGATCACTCACACTTACCTTGTATTGTGTTTCGGTTGGTGTTACAGGGTTTATGGATTTCATCCATTGTCTAGCACAGTGGTTCCCAGATTTTTGAACTTGGAGACCCTTCTTCACCTAAACAAGGTTTTGCAGATCTCCTTATATTAATAGTCATGTTTCAATGCAAAACATTACTCAAGACTTATGCTAATGAATTTTATAATTTGTAAAATTGAGATCTCATTTCCAAACTTAATACAGTTATATATACTTCCCTTTACATATTTAATATGACTGGCCTGAAGATGACCCTTTGAGATTGAAACATTTTGCGATAATAAAGACATAATAATTATTAGTTGTGGTGACAACATTCATTTGTCTTGTATTTAATTCAGTGGAATGAAAAACATAAAAATCTGACTAATCAGTTGCGTTACATATTCCTGCTGTTATTTTCATTTTGCAGAACCGTGGCTTCATTCCAACCTATCCAGTAAGCTTCAGCAAACATTTTGAGCCACTTTTAACTTTTCCAGATGACCCACTCTGAGTGTGCTGCATAACTGCATGGCTGACATTCCCTTTATTTCACCAGCATGGTTTCTCCCACATCATAGATGCATTGTGTCATGTATTATGATTTATTTTTGGTTTGATTCTCATAAGCAGACTCCTCATGCCTGTGTTTTGTTTTGAAGACTGTCCTTATGTTATAATGATTCCCAACATATTTGCATTTCTCAAAAATGCCCAGTGTGTAGCAGATAAATAAGTACAGTACTGAGAGACATTTTCTTATTCTTATGGATGACTTCTTCCCATGGATTTTGTTAAAAACTGATGCAGTGAAATCTTGATATACTCACTGAGCTGGAATGTGTGTCTGAGGTTATCAGTTTTGGAAGTGTTTTGTTCTGTTCAGAATATGTGACAATGAATGAAGTCCAGAGACCCAGTCACACAATATGAATGCTAATGCTAATGCTAATATTAATATTGTTACCACTACCATCATCAGAGCCCTTTCAAATTGTAGGCTTAATATCTTTTCGTAGGTTTTATCATGATGGCTGGTGGCGCAAGCGACAAACGTATGTAGATTTTCCGTATAGCATGGATGTACGTAATTTCACACCAGTTCAAGACCAGCGATATCTTACCTACAATTTATATGGTGTATCAAATCATTATGGCACCATGGAAGGTGGTCATTACACTGCATACTGCAAAAACACAGCATACAGCAAATGGTATAAGTTTGATGACCATGAAGTAAGTGAAATTTCTAGCAGTGATGTTAGTTCTGGTGCTGCATACATCCTCTTCTATGCGGCTGTAGAACATAAGGTGCCTGGAAGTAAAAGTTGAAACCTCTGTGTTAGATGAGCATAGTTACAAGAGGTCTTCTGAGTTTGTCACTGACTACATTACTTCTCAAGTGAATGCGTGGAATGCCTTTTAACGTGCTTTTCTCAGTTGTGGTATGAAGGACAGTTCTTATAAGCATTCATTTACAGTCTTGTGTTTTTTAAAAAAGAGTGATTTCTGGAGTTGAACTCATTTGTACTTTTTATGGTTCTGGAAGCTGTCAGACAAAACTTTTTCACATTGCATTATATAATCATTTTACCATAACATAAAATTCTCTTATACAGATCTTCATTAAAGCAGGCAGTTTAAACATAGCCCTTACTTTATGCCTTAGTTCTATTCCTCAAAAAGTGGGCTGAAATAAAAAATTGTATTTTCATTAGAAATAATGGACTAACAAGGTGCTAAGGACAAACATACCAATGAAAGCCTGTTCATATATGGCATATGTATATGTATTATACTGTTATTGTGTTACTGATATTAATGTAGAAATAAACAATTAATATTAATTGTTAGCCATTGTAAATTGAAAAGGTATCAAAAAATATGTGCATATACTTGTCATAGATTGTACATGTTTCATATTGTTGCCATCACAGATGACTAAATTCACTCTTGCTGCCCTTACAACTGGGTAACTTTATTATCTTCATTAAGATTCTTGCTGTGGTTGTTAGTGTTTCAGTTGTACCAATTTAATATGGGTAGGTCATCTGTGTTCCTGCCTAGTTTGTAGTTACTAGGCTTATCACAGATGGTAGATTTTTCCATATGGTTGTGGTCACGGTTGTCCTGTCATGGACAGTCAAATTCATTCGCACAGGATTAACTACATGGTCACTTTATTAGCCACAGTTCATACATATTACCACCATTTAGATTACTGCTGTGATTACACACTTTTGTGTGTGTGTGTTTTCTTTCTCCCCCTTGGTTCAATGTGCCATTATGGTTTTTTATATGTAGAACAAAAAATGACATAAATCACTGCAAATAAACCATGTGGTCAGAACTAAATGGCAAGGACATGGTGACTGACATAGTAAGTGATGTAAATTTTTAAAGAGCATCAAGGCAAAAAAGGCATAAAACAAGGGCTACATGTACATTGCTACTTGATTGTTATTTAATTAAATTCCATTTTATTTAAGTGGCAGTTTGAATGTGAAAATGATCACCTTAAACAAGAACTGTCTGGTTACTATGATTTAGTGACTATTCCTATGAGTAGTGGAATAGAGGGAATGTTCGTGGTACAACCTTGACATCTTTTGGAGTGTGTATACTAGGGGTGACCAGCTAGATGAGTTTTGGAAGCTATGCTTTATGAGGCAACTTAGGCAAGAGCCATATATTCATTTGATCAAGTCAAACGTACAGTAGCGTCAATGCACACTGCCTGAAAGAACACAGCCAGCACTTTCTGAGAGCAAGACAAGGAAGTACTGCTTATTCGGGAATCCATGGGATGTACTGGTGTTTTGTTCTAGAATCTTATGTATGAGAAATTTTGGTTAGTCTTTTTTTTTACAGGCATAGCCATACCAGTGAAGTGCATGACCTCCATTGCAGCCACCCCTGGTATATATTGTCACTAGAATATTAGACAGTACATTGTTGCCATATCATTTTATTCAATATTGTTTTTAGTAAGTGGCGCTGTGAAAATGACTTGTGTAGTGGAGTATGTGTGTGTGTGTATGTATGTATATATGTATGCATGAAATCAGAAAATAATGTGTACAACTGATGTAAATAACTGCTCAAGTCATAACATTCAGGATGTGCTGTATTTTCAGTGTTATTAAAATTCTTTTTGCATCTTCATACCAATCTGTGAGGCAAAAATTCTATATGAATCTTTAAAGTGATGACTTGTGCTAGAATGGAAAATAACTTGCATGGTACTGAATAATATGGAGGTAAATGTGTAAAGTTACAAGTTCAAGTTAATCGCAAATCAGTTTCATGATACTATAAATGGAGATTGCATGTTTTTAATTATATAATGACAGGGAGAGTTATATGGTAGCTTCCAGAATCTTACATTGTATGGATGTTCATACCAGGACTTTATCAGCTTTAAGAAAGTGTATGTGATTGGTACTGTAATTGTAATGATACAGGAAATAAATCAAGTATTTTCTTGTAAATGAGTTGAATTTTGAAGAAAAAAAAAATAATGTTTATGATGAAAGTCTATGGCTGAGGTACAGACAACAGACAATTGTGTTATTTTCATATTGTTGTACATAAGTGTCTATACATTGCATTTTAAATGAATAATAATAGCTTAATAAAGTGAACGATTTAAAATCTGTCCACATTTATGCTGGAAGTTATGAGAATAATTTGTGATTAGTTACAGTACCAACTTAGAAATGCAGATTACACCTGAGCTGTTTTGAAATGCGTGTGTGTAGATGAATATAAATTAACATGGACTTCAGTGGCTTTAACATTTCTTTTAGTAACTGTAAAGTGAGAAAAAAACAAAGTAACAAACTACATTATTGGTATACTATTTCATTCAGTGTGAATAATTATTGGAAGGACAATTACAGCTCTTGTTCACAAAACTCATGGTAAAAGACTCTGCATTTAGTACAGCACACTGTTTCATAATGCATAGTTCTATACAACACAAGTCATATATTACACATACTCCAAATTATGGATCTCGATGTGCAGAAGCCCATAATTACAGTCTGGTGCTTGAAGTTACACCAGTTCTTGGTATGTGACTTGCTTCAGCACTGTCACCATCAACTGTGTAATTATCATTTAGAAACATCGTTCTTTTAAATTTTTTTTGCCATACCTTATTGAATGTTTGCATTTTTATGAAAAATTGTGTGGAGGAAGTTTAATGTAGTAGAAAAGAAAAGAAGGAAAATGTATTACGTACACAGACCAGAATGTGAGGTGAATTCACTTTTAAGAACTACGAATTTTGAATGGCTGGTGCTAGAAATATGGTAAGAGGTAACCTTTCCATATACCCCAGCCAGGTAGTCCCTTACTCCTGAGTGTTCGGAACAGGTTCTAGCATATAACACAAGCAATACATGCCTGAACTATACAGTCACTAGTAATTCTTCCCTTTACAACTGCTAAACAAGTGCTAGAACTCATGGTTAGTCTTGTATTTTAATCCTTGTTTTAAGTAGAAGCTTTTCTGCTGAAAGTTGAAATGTGAAAATGCAGTATCTTAAAATATGGTGTAAAAATCATTTTAAAAGCTGAAAGTTCAATATTGTTGTGTGAAAATGGAAAAGTTGCAGTATTGGAATACATTTCCTTGTACATAATTATGAAAATAAGAGTTACATATATTGTTAAAGTTCTTGGACAATAAGCAAGATTCAAAATATTTGGAACTACGAAGTTCTATGGTGTTATCAGCAGGTCCACCGTAACTTCAGACCAGTGTGTATACACTTTCCATTTGAGAATAGGCTGAGAGCTCCTGTGACCTTACTGTTTGTGTTGAATCTTGATAGTTCATGCATGGCAATGGCTCTTCATGTCTACAACTTTACTTCTTGAATGTTCTAATTTACTGCTGTCCTTATCAACTTGATACACAAGTTTACACTGTATGCTATAAATCATAACATGAGAGGATAGTTTAGTTATGCATAGGTTTTGTTCGTTTTTTACAGTGTGAGTGTGTGGTGGGTGGGGGGGAGGGGAGGGGAATGTGCATGTGTGTTTGTATGTCAGTTTTTATCTGAAAAGGAAAGACTGTCCCTGGTACACTGTAAAGTTGATTTTCCAGTTTTTTACCAGTTACAATTAGCATTTAATGAAAGAAAATGTCTTTACTTAAATATTGTAATTTACTCTAAACCATTCAGTAATATTCATACCATGTACTACATGCAAACACCAGTCTACTGGCACATTCATCCATAATGACATAAGGCTCTATATTTCTGCCTAGTAAAATAGCTGTAACAGTCAGTATGACATTTGTCATTATTGATTTTAGATTGGAATATATGTGGTTATGGTTATTTAAAAAATAATGTATAATTAGGATTCTGTTCTAGGATATGAAGCTGTGAATAATCAGTTCCTGAAATTCTCTAAGCACCACATTCCTTGAAATGTTGAGAACCAGTTACCTGGTGATGCAGGGTCATATCCAAAAAAAAAAGAATATAAGCCTCAAAACTTGCTACATGTAATTACTATTGAGATCTCTATTCTTCTGGGATGTGATGCAACATCACTGGGTAATTGGTGCCCATTGTTTTTAAACACCTTAGCAATCTCATCGTCAAAGGTTGAAATACCAAAGTTCAAGACTTCTGAAGTCCTCAGGTCAACGATAAAGATAGTCTTTAGATGCTTCATCCCTGTTGTGTTTAGTAATACAGTAAGGAGAGGGTTTTTAATGAGTCAAAACACAACTCAGTTTGTTAGATGTTATTATTTTAAAGTGACGACATGTTTCGACCCCTGCTCTGGGCCATCTTCAGATCACAAAAGTATTTGTATAAGGAAACTATACAGTATAAGGCATAAAATATGTCGGTCTAAAATTCAACGAGATCTCGTTTTTGTTCAATATTCTAATGCTGTTCATATTCAGGTCTTAACCTAGTCATGAACAGCATTAGAATACTGAACAACAATGAGATCTTGTTGAATTTTAGATTGATATATTTTATGAGTTATACTGTATAGTTTCCTCAAATAAATACTTTTGTGACCTGAAGATGGCCCAGAGCAGGGGCCGAAACACATCGTCAGTTTAAAATAATAACATCTAACAAACTGAATTGTGTTTTGACTTATTTAAAACCCTGTCCTTATTGTGATAAAGATAGTCTTGGTAAAAAGAGCATCATCTGGCTCCAGAAGTGCTGTACGTCATGTTCTTCGTGCTGCTGATGTTTATAGTTGATCATCTAGTGCTACCTTGTATCACTGTTGAAGGAACATATTAAGTGATAAGGTGCAATGATCGGGTAGGCAAGAATTTGTCTGACATGTTTCCTATTAGGAATGGTTTGAAACAGGGAGATGCTCTATTGCCATTGCTTTTCAACTTTGCCTTGGAGTATGCCATTAGGAGG
>Ga0123355_10005977_pt1 | contig 17949 bp, 16 predicted proteins | sample TergutEmb28metaG_3_FD_89872 | JGI IMG/M metagenome (GOLD analysis project Ga0123355, IMG submission 89872) | Embiratermes neotenicus P1 segment gut microbial communities from Petit-Saut dam, French Guiana - Emb289 P1 | ecosystem: Host-associated > Arthropoda: Insects > Digestive system > Gut ... | reverse complement strand
GAGTGGTTATAAAGGTATATGTGAGTTTCTCCCGAAACGGAAAATGCCGCCAAGCCTGTATTTACAGGATATGGCGGCTTATGGGGACTTATAAAGAGATAGTCAAAAACTGCATACAGTATTTGATTTAACAAAAAAAAGAAATGAAAATTCTGAGTTAGATTATTTGCGCAATCTTGTTAATCTTCAATTTTCTCTCGCATATGCAGGAGATTCTCAGGGGTATAGCTTTACGCAATGGTTTAGTGACCTTGTCGCTCATAATGGACAAAAAGTAGTGTGGCAATGCAACAATGATGTAATAAATTTTCAACCATACGGCAGAGGTATAAAATATTCAAGCGCAATGCACTTGGGAGGGAAAAATGTCGTAGTTTTTGGCAAATATGTTGATAGTGGTGCAAACAATCCATATCAAGAGGAATGGGATTCTGAATCCTTGTTTGACGTAAAAGTTATTCGTTCGGAAATATATTTAGTGAACGATGTAGAATACTATTTTACACAATTTAAGCTTGAGCGTGATGACGTGTTCGGTCTTGAGCAATTGGAATATTCCAAATCGATAGGAGCCTCTACCCCCATGCACCACACACAATCCGCAAAACTAACCTTCCACATCCCACACGCCGCATCCCTCAAAGATAAACGCCAAGTCTGTCGCAGCCTAATCGACAAAACACGGCGACGCTTCAACGCCGCCGTATCTGAGGTGGACACACAAGATATACACCAGACCCTCACCATCGGCGTCGCCGTCCTGTCGGGAGATTTCACCCACGCAAGGCAGTCTCTGGACGAGATCATCCGCTTCATGGAGGAACACGTGGAGGCGGAACTTGTGGGCGTGGAGGTTTGACACACGTAGGACACAAATTGACTTTCATTTCTATAAGGCTGCCACACCCTTTTGTCATCTATCTCGGTCTATACAAGTTAACCTCCCGTTCTGCATTCCTAATGTCAATGGCAAAAAAGGAGCCTATAACCGGCCTCGAAAGGCACGATGAGGTTCTTCGTCAAAAACTAACTGATAGTTGATGGTAAAATTTTGGCATATGCTCCAACTCTTCCTCAACTCTTCCAATTCTTCCCTTAACTCTTCCGGCTTTTCGTTGCTAATGGGAGCGTTGGGTTGTATAATAAAAGCAGTTTTTAGCCGATTGCGAAAATCGGAACACTCAACAGAGAGAAGCATGTGGTTCGTGTGAATGTAAGAAATGCTTATCCCAAAAGTCTGTAAAGCTTCTAAATTCCCAAGACAAATAATCACGCAAGTCTATTATGCAAGAGAGCGTCGAATATTTGGATTTCGTATCACTCATGCAATGAGCTTTCGTATAGATTTGAAAAGGTGAGTTTTGTTGTTTTGCACCTACAATTATACCGCAAAAGTAGAGAAAAACCAGTAGATAGATCACTCGAAAAACCGCATATATCCTATGTTTTTTGAGTTTCGCAATCGACTAAAAAATAAAAAGATTGGAGGCATGAGAGCATGAACGCTGTAAGGGCACTCACAGAAGGTGTAACGCAAGATATATTTGCATATATGGTAGATAATAACAAAGGGATTGTTGCAAGATGAAGAGTCAAAGAAAAATAAAGAAATATAAAACCCAGATTGTTGTCGCAGCTTGCGTAGTAGTTCTCGTTGTGTCAGTAGCGGCAGTGCTTTCGCTATTTTTTTCTGATGACCTGACCCGCACCGATAATCCGGATTATGCTGGCGACCTTGTTCATACAGATGATTTGGCTTATGCCGATGACAATCTGACCCATAAAAGCTATTGGTTTGGAGCGCAGCCTGACATAAGCGTAATTTCGTCCGCTTTATTGGAGATTGACTTATATAGCATTTATGAACGCGAGAGAATTCTCTCTGTTTCACCTTCGGGTAATTTTATTTTAACGGTAAATCTTGGGTATCCGGACATATCTAATCGCTTGGCATATGGTTTGCCCAACGGTTTTGGATGGCAGGTAGGTTATGTGGCTATTTATTCATTGAGTGATGACAGCTTCCAGCTTGACAGGCGGATATACATTGATCCTGTGGATGATCCTGCCCTCAGTGGCACGTTGGCTTCAAGCGGCCACGATGGGATTGCTTGGAATGATGATGAAAGGCAAATACTCATTGCGAGTAGTCACTTGGAGTTACACAGCTTCTTTGTGAGTACACGCTCAGAGATATTTCTTTTGGACATAGAAAATCAAACTTTTGAAGACCTCACAGGCCTTGATGATTGGATGCCAACTCGCCATAACATACTTCCCCAATGGACGGGCTCGAATAGTTTTATGTTCGTTCGCTATGAGGCTGGCCAAGATGAGGATTTAATATCAAGCTTAATGAGTATGGATATCAACACGGGTGAGGAAACACTGCTATCTGACCTTTCGTATGATGGGCGCCCATGGTTTACGCTGTCAGACTACAGAGTGTTTGGTGATATTGTATATGCAGTTTCAGTTTCGGGTCTGTTTTCAATCCGCCTTGATGAGGGTGTAAGTTCGCCGCAGCGTCTTAAAGATATATCAGATCTGAGAGAAAAAGAGTGGATGTTAGATGCATTTACCAGTGTGCAAATTTCACCTGATGGTCGGTGGGCCTTGCTTACTGCAACGGATAGGAGGATATGGTCACGTGATTTTCCCTTTGCTGATGGTAGGCATATTGCACGGTGGAGTTATCCGGATGCATCTGAGGAAGAACTTGAAGTGCTTGCTGAGCGGTACGCCCAACCTGATCCCAGAGATGCTGTAAGTATGCTAACCGGACTGCAATGGATTCCGCACCACGCTGTCATACTTTTTGATATTGAAAATAATAGGATGGTTGATCCATTTATATCAAGGGATTTACAGCCATATGTTGTCGTAGCGGCAGGTGCAACTTTTGCACCTGATGGGTCGTCTATTTTGGTTTCTGTTCTTGGTGACGGTGGTGTGTGGATGCCTGATACTTTTTTCGATGAAGTAACCCTTTTTCAAATCAGAATTGATGACGAATCCTTTGATGCTATGCGTATATTCAAAACGGAGTTGGAAGATTCACCGCCTGAGATGGTTTTGTGGTTTGGGAATAATTTAATTGCCATGCGTTCATGGGGAGGCAGGCTTCCAAATATGCCTGTCCAGTTGGTGATTCCCGCGGCATTTGAAGCGTTTTTATAATGTTATCATTGATTTGGGTGTTCCGTTTGATGGCGGGATTAGACATATTAGCGAACTTGAAAATATACCCATCATATTTAGCTGACAAAAGAAGAATCGAAAAGACCAAACATGAATTCAAAGAATCGCTAGAGCAGAGCCTATGCACACACAATCCGCAAAACTAACCTTCCACATCCCCAACGCCGCATCCCTCAAAGATAAACGCCAAGTCTGTCGCAGCCTAATCGACAAAACACGGCGACGCTTCAACGCCGCCGTATCTGAGGTAGACACACAGGATATGCACCAAACCTTAACCATCGGGGTCGCCGTCGTGTCGGGAGATTTCACCCACGCAAGGCAGTCTCTGGACGAGATCATCCGCTTCATGGAGGAACACGTGGAGGCGGAACTTGTGGCTGTGGAGATCGAATAAGCCGCCATCACCCCCCAATTTGACACACGTATGACACAAAAACCGCCACACCCCCTTGCAATTCCAACACCCGAAATTCTCCAAGAGATAATATGCGACTATTTAACCCCCTTGAAAGCCCTGTGTTTTCAAGGGGGTTTGTGTTCTAGGGTGTGTCACAAAAAGCACCGTCACATACGGCACTTTTTCACATGGAGCTCCCGGCCGGATTCGAACCGGCGACCTACGCATTACGAATGCGTTGCTCTACCAACTGAGCTACGGAAGCGTCTCATATCAAAACGGATTGTACTACAACTCCGGCGACTTGTCAACATGGACAAAGCGTGGTATTATATAGTGCAGTTTTATATGAAGTACAACGTTTGGAGCACATAACGATGGAGATGGACAAAATTTCATTGAACCCCGACATGATGCGTGTCAAGGAACTATTTGCCCCCAATTACACACTGGCTTGGAAATTTTTAGAAGCATTTGAGTGGCCATGGACAATACTCCCCGAAATCGGCAACATTGTACAAAAAATTGCTGCCGAACTTGACCCAACGCAATACAACATACTTGAAAACAATGTTTTTATACACAAATCCGCATCAATCGCACCATCGGCACATATCGGAAAATCTGTCATCATCGGAGCAGATACCGAAGTACGCCATTGCGCATTTATAAGAGAAAATGCCATTATCTCTGGCGGTACAGTCGTTGGCAACTCCACAGAGCTCAAAAATGTCATCTTATTTGACAAAGTACAAGTCCCCCACTTCAACTATGTGGGCGACTCAATTCTGGGCTATAAATCGCATCTGGGCGCCGGTGCAATCACATCGAATGTGAAAAGTGACAAAACTCTGGTTACCGTACATTACGAAGGGCAAAAGATTGAAACCGGCCTTAAAAAATTCGGAGCAATTTTAGGCGATCATGTCGAAGTCGGCTGCAATTCGGTCTTAAATCCAGGCAGCGTTATAGGCTCTGGCACAGCCGTGTACCCACTATCCTCCGTGCGTGGATTTGTCCCTGCGGACAGTATTTACAAAAAACAAGGGGTCATCACCCCTCGGCGTTAGGAATAGAAATATGGAACTTATTGGGCAAAGGAACATGGAGAACCTATCACATGCATATATCGTTTCACCAACATTGGTCAGTGCACTTGCCCAAGCAGCGCTGTGCTCCGCCACGGACGATGTAAAGCCCTGCACTCATTGCATTCATTGTGACAAGGCCTCACGAGGCATCCACCCGGACATCAATTGGGTCAGCAGAGCCAAAGACAAAAAAGAAATCGCCATTGAGCAAATACGCAGCCTCAGAAAGTCGGTCATAGTGATTCCGAACGATGCGGCAAAAAGCGTCTATATCATAGAAGACGCAGACACCATGAATAAGAATGCCCAAAATGCACTCTTGCAAATGATTGAAGAACCGCCACCTCACGCCATGTTTATACTGAGCACAACAAAAACAGCAGCACTCTTACCTACCGTGCGCTCTCGCTGTGTTGAGCTTTCGGCACTGCCGCAACAGCTGATTTCTACAGATTCACAAGCACAGGCACTGGCTAATGAGTTTTTCACAACACTAAGCGCCGACCACTATGAATTTACCACTTTCATGTTCAAACTTGAAAAACTTGACAAAGAATCAATGACCCAGTTTATAGACGCAGCAAAAGAAAGCACAACCATAAGATTAAAATCGGCAATAAGCCGCAACAGCAGCATAAACCACAGGACACTTGCACTGGCTGAACGTGTGCTTACAAAAGCCGCTGACATGCTGGAATTGAATGTAGGTACAGGACATATCTCCGGTATGATCTGTGCCAGTCTGCTGGAAGATTAAGCACCGAAAAGAGGTTTTATTTTGATAGAAATAGTTGGTGTACGTTTTAACAATAGAGGAAAAGTATATTATTTCGACCCGGCCGGAATCATCATTTCAAAAAGTGAAGATGTCATCGTTGAAACCGCCAAAGGACTTGAATACGGCACATGTGCAAGAGGAAATCATCAGATTGAAGATACCTCTATTATCTTGCCGCTCCGTCCTGTCATTCGCATTGCGACCGAAGAGGATCATCGCAGCTATCTGGCCGGCAAAGCCAGGGAAAAGGAAGCTTTTGATTATTGCATCAAAAAAATCGCTGATTTTGGACTCGATATGAAGCTCGTCAGTGTCGAATATGGCTTCGAAGGCAATAAGATTCTTTTCTTTTTCACTTCGGACGGTCGTGTCGATTTTCGTGAATTGGTCAAAGACCTTGCAGGGCAATTTAAGGCGCGTATTGAGTTGCGCCAAATCGGGGTGCGTGACGAAGCCAAAATGCTTGGCGGTCTCGGTGTTTGCGGAAAAGGTTTTTGTTGCTCACAATTTCTGACAGAATTTCACCCGGTTTCAATAAAAATGGCCAAAACACAAGGGCTTTCACTCAATCCTACCAAAATTTCCGGTACATGCGGAAGACTCATGTGCTGCTTAAAATACGAAGAGCACGCATATGAAGATCTTGTCAAAAAAGCTCCTAAAATAGATGCTTTTGTTGAGACTCCATCCGGCAAAGGTACCGTCATCAACGTCAATCTTCTGCGCGCAAATGCAAAAGTAAGACTCGAAGATGGGCTGGACACCACGCTAAAGACATTTAGCTTCGATGAGCTTGATGTATTGGGCGGCAAGGGACGCAGAGCTGAATATATCGCCGCAAAAGCTGAGGGCAAACTTGAGGAAGCCGGATTCAAAATCACACCGCCGCCGGAGCCAAAGTACAATTTGGATTCGCCCAAGCCATCTCCAAAAGAAGGACGCCCGCACAGCGCTCCACCGCACAGAAGTTTCGGACAGACTGCACATAAGCAAGACAGTCATTTCCCCCAGAAGAGTCAGTCAGATCACAAGAAACCCACACACCATGCCCATGCGGAACGCGTGATGCGTGATGTGGACAAAACACTCAAGCCCAACCGCCCACAGCCCCTTGAGACCGTACAGGGCAAAAAGTCAAAACGCCGCAGAGGCGGCGGTCGCGGAGGCCCCGGCGGCAGACCGAAATAAAAACAGCACTGCAGGCATTCGCAACACATACTCATAGTACTGTTCCTTTGGTACGCCCACTTTATTCATCCGCATTTTGTACGCTTTCATTTAAAATCAAAGCACTGCGCCGGCATCTTATTGCACCAGCGCAGTGTTTGTTTTATCATATCGGAGGTATTACATTTTTTCGGGCGCTGTGATTCCCAATATTTCAAGACAGATGCTGATGACCGCACGTACCATATCGGCCAACTTGAGCCGCGCAAGCAGCAGCTCCCTTTCCTCTCCTTTAATGCGGCAAGCACTGTAGAATTTATGAAATCGTGCAGCAAGTTCGACCACATACTTATTGATCCGTGAGGGATCATAGTCACGCGCCGCAAGCTTTATTTCTTCCGGCAGGAGCGATATCTGCTTTATCAGCTCATGCTCTGTCTCTGAACTGAGCAGTGCAGTGTTTATCTGCGCAAATCCCGGTACATCATACCCTTCCGCCCGGAGTGTCGCAATCATACTGCATATTCTGGCATGCGCATACTGCACATAATATACCGGATTTTCGCTATCTTGCCTGACCGCCAGACCCAAGTCAAATTCCAGATGACTATCGGGCTTTGCATTAAAAAAGAATCTGCATGCATCAACCGAAATTTCATCAAGCAAGTCATTGAGCGTCAGTGCCTTACCCGTCCGCTTCGAGACTTTTACAGTTTCACCATCTCTCGTCAGACGCACCATTTGCATGATCAAAAAATCAAGCTTACTTCCGTCCACACCCAGAGCTGGCGCAGACATAGAGGCTTTCATCCTGAGCGCATGACCGTGATGATCTGCACCCCATACATCAATCACTCTATCAAAACCTCGCTCAAGTTTATCACGGTGATAGGCTATATCTACTGCATAATACGTGTAAAACCCATTGGCTCTACGCATCACTTCATCTTTGTCAGCGCCCAGTTCCATATTTTTTAGCCACAATGCGCCATCTTTTTCGTAAATCAATCCACCTTTATCCAAAAGCTCAATTGTCTCGGCAACATATCCGCGCTCATGCAATTGACTTTCATGAAACCATTCATCAAAACCGATGCGGTAACGCTCAAGGTGTGCTTTCATCAGCGCAGTATTATATGGCAACCCAAATTCTATGAATTTTCTAATTCGCTCATCCTCTGCAAGCTGCTTAAGCGCATCTCCTTGCGCATCAAAAATCAGCTCAGCCAAGTTGCGAATATCATCACCATGATACCCATCTTCCGGAAATGTGTAATGCGCCTCACCGAGACACAATTGCATATATCTTGCATCAATCGATTTTCCAAAAAGCGCCACTTGATTTCCGGCATCATTGACATAGAACTCACGCCACACATCATATCCTGCTTTACCTAAAATGGCAGCCAACGTGTCTCCCAATACACCACCGCGTGCATTGCCTATGGTCATAGGCCCTGTGGGATTTGCCGAAACAAATTCGACCATGACCTTTTTGCCGTCGCCGATATTGATCACACCATAATCTGCGCCCATATCTTCAACATTTTTTATCACTTCATCATACCATTTGTCAGCCAAAAAGAAGTTTATAAATCCCGGCCCTGCTATTGACGAGTCACGAAAATAACTGCCCTCAAGCTCAAGGTAGCTCGTGAGCACTTCCGCAATTTTCCTCGGCGATAATTTGAGCATTTTGGCTGCCGCCATCGCGTGTGTCGCAGCATAATCACCATGCGTCACATCCCGCGGTATCTCTACCGAACCGGACAGCAAAGCTCCGGCAGGTAAATCGCCTGTCTCTCGCGCCTTTTCACAGGCCTTATTGATGATTTCGTCAATTTGCTTTCTTGTATTTTCTATTATATTCATAACGCACCACTCATCCTTACTGTCTTACTGTGGAAATGATTTGATGTCTATCTGAAAGAGATTTCTGCTGACTGAAACATTATCCACTTCTATATCATAACGAATTTCCAGCGAGCCGCCATCATCATACAAGTTCTTATGGATGCTATGCGTATCTATACCCATAAGGATCGAACCGTATGGTGTATCATATAGGAAATGATGCTTTTGATTTTCAGAAAATATCATATCTCCGGTCGTGCCTCCGGTGCGGCTCAAAATGACCCGATCCGATTCCACGTTAAATGTGGTTAGCATTCCATTTACACCTGTAAGTTCACTTTCAACATAGCTGAATGTCGATATTCCATCTTTACACAAATACTCACCATCCGTCATGAGTTCAAATGTATCGTCCTCATTTTCAGCCGGTACCGGCGTGCCTTTTATAGAAATCATCACTTTTTTTATATCTTGTACCATTGTTCTTACCTTCCTGTATTTGAGGCACTTCGTAGGGAGTCGCACACCTCAAAAGTATTTAACTTACTTTTATTCTAGCGCAACTTGCTTTACCTGTCCTGAGACTTTTGATTCAAGAAATTCGGATGCAAGTGCTGAAAATCCCTCTATGCTGTCTGTAACAAAATATCGTATAGATCCAGCATTTCCATCATTTTGAGGCAGCTTATTTGTTCTGATGTCTTTCGCAACAGACTTCGCTGTCTCAGCACCTGAATCTATAAGTGTCACCGTAGGCCCCATTACCTTAGCGATCACATCACGCAAGAGCGGATAGTGTGTACACCCCATAATCAAGGTATCTACTTGCGCATCTTTCAGTGTCTTTAAATAGTCTTCCGCTATGGTCAATGCCGCAATATCCGAGCCATCTGTCCGCCCATTTTCCGCCAGCGGGACAAAGAGCGGACACGGTACGGAGTATGTCTTAAGCTCCGGAGCAATCTTCTTTATCTCAGATTCATAAGTTCCGCTGCGTATAGTTGCGACCGTCCCTATGATACCGACTCTGCCGCTCCTTGTAGTTTCGACAGCGGTCTTTGCAGGGGCGCTGACCACTTCGTAAATCGGCATCGCGTAAGCCGCAGCTACAGTTTCATAAGCCGCACTACACACTGTGTTACAAGCAATGACCATCGCTTTGATGTCAAATGCTGCGAGAAATGCTGCATCTTGCTGCGCATATTTAACTATGGTTTCTTTCGAGCGCGAGCCATATGGAACTCTACCGGTATCCCCGAGGTAAATGATATCTTCACCGGGCAGATATTCAATAAGTTTTTTTACTGTAGTCAGTCCACCCAGCCCGGAATCAAAAACGCCAATTGCCCTTGAGTCCAATATCCAATATCCCCTCTCCAGCGATAACGCTTGACAATCTTGCCCTATGTGCCCATGTATATTATGATATTATAATGAATAAAACAAGTTAAATTTTCTTTACATCTTTGTAAATCCGGACAATAATTTGCGTATCGTCAAAAAATCCCTTACGCCCATTGACTTTTATTTAACCCATGTGTACAATGTTTGTAAGGAATTTTTCGAAAGAGTGGAGAGATGAGTTATGGAAATGGCAAAGGTCACCAGCAAAGGTCAAATCACAATTCCTGTTTCAATCCGCAGAAGACTCAACATAGATGAGGGCGATAAGCTTCTATTTATTGATAGCCCTGATGGCGTGGTTATGGTCAATCCCAATATGCTGTCCGGTGGCGTACCACAGGTCGCTGCAAAGAAAGCCACAAAACAAACACAGAAATCTAATGTGAAATCAACCGCTAAAAAGACTGACACTCAGGTTTCTCCCGATATAACCCCTGCTGCACCCGCTGTGCAAAGCGATGATCATCAAGAATCGATATCACCGGCTCAAATTAGCGCAACCAGTAAGGCATCTGATGTTATCGCCCCGGATACAAATTTATCTCACCCGGAGTCTTTAATTGAAGCACCTGCTGTTGCGCAAGCGGCCACTCAAGAGTCTGTAGCCGAAACATCACCCGCCCCTGTGCAGAGCATCCCCCAAGAGACTGTGCCTGAGATCCCCGCTGTTGCACAAGCGGTCACTCCGGAATCGGCAAACATCCCTCCTGCTGATACATCGTTTGCTCCAAGAAAGACCATATCAAAGACACTCGCTGACGCAGCCGCTGCATATCAATCTCCGGATGCGCCCGGCAGTTCTGAAAAGAATAATACGCCTTCATCTCATGGTCTTGATTTACAATCGCTGCTCAATGACATTCGATCTATCGGGTCAAGTTCCATCGGAGAAAAAAAGTTTTAACACTACAAGATTCGTCGTACAATCGCAAATAAAAAAGACGTTATGCATAGCCAAGGAGCCTCTTGAGTTCCTTGGCTGTTTTTACGGTCATAAAGCGAAAGGAAGTCTTGCGACTCCCCTTCGTCATAAGTATAAGTTTATGCACAATATATCTAAATATCTAAAGCACAGCTCCTATGTCGCTTCAATCAGGCCATAGTCGCCCTTCTTGCGCTTGTAGACAACGGAAAAGACATCGTCGCTATTTTGATTTTTGAAAACAAAGAACTCATGATCAATCAGGTTCATCTGGAGTACGGCTTCTTCCGGAGTCATCGGCTTGATTGGAAATTTCTTTGAGCGTACAATCTTAAAATCTTGTTCATCGTCATCATTTGCTTCATGCCTTACCGATGGCATCAATTCACGTTCAAGCACACCCTCACGCAGTCTTTTTTCCAAACGGGTCTTGTGCTTACGAATCTGCCGCTCAATTGCAGCCACTGCGGAGTCTATAGACGCTTGCATATCGCTGGTTGTCTCGGTTACACGATGGAACATGCCATTATTTTTGATGGTTACCTCTGCGATATAGCGTCCGCGCTCAGTTGCAAATGTGACAAAAGCCTCTGATTCAGTCTTGAAGAAGCGATCGAGTTTACCTATCTTCTTTTCGGCGTAGTCGCGCAGTTCGTCTTGGATTTCCACTTTCTTTTCTGTGAATGTGAATTTCATAATAAACAACTCCTCTTTATTTTAATGGGCGCTTTTTACTGATTATTTTGAAAATGTTGTACGCAAGTGTTCCAAATGCGGATAAAACTCCTCAAAATGTTTCTTGGCTGCTTCCAGTTTTTCTACCTTAGCTCTGGACTCCAGCGCTTCAATTTTGAAAAACCGTCCTTCATCGGCTTCACGCTTTACTCTGTCATACTCATCTCTCAAGTTGTCGTACTCAGCCCTGAGTAGCTGTATATCCTGCGTGCCTCTATTTTTGGCAGCTTGCGTTTCATCGATCACGCATCTTGCCTCATAAAGTTCCTGTTTCAAGGATTCGACTTCAAGCGCCATGGACTGCGCTTCACCGAGCGCCCGATCTCTTTCCTCAACAAGCTGGCGGATACTGACTTCAGCGTTTTCGAACACTGTGCTCAGCTCAAGCGCTCTTTGTATGGCTTGCTCGGCTTCGATCCTCAGCGGCTCAAACTCTGTGAGCATTGTATTGGCTTTGGCCTCGGCTAATTCTTTCGCCTCTTTGCACTCATTGCGTTCTTGCGCTAGGTTGGATATGTATTCTACTACATCATCACGATTAAAGCCACCAAAAAATCGTTTTCTGAAGAAATTTACTTCACCTGACATGAATTTATCTCCTATTCCTCGGTTTCTTCCGGTTCTTCGAGTGTTTCAGAATCATCCGGGTCTATTATTTCGTCTGACTCTTCCTCATCTTCCGAACCCTCTATATAATCTGTCTCATCTGATGGATCATCTGACTCGTCTGATTCACTTTCATCGTCCGGCGCTTCCGGTACTTCCGGTATCTCAGGCTCACTTGCGCCGGTATCGGTATCTCCTCCGGGTGCAGGGCTTGGCGGTCTCACAGGAGGTCGGCGACTCGGTTCACCGCTCGGTTCATCCACCTCTTCAGCAATATCATATGCGTATTCATCTTCGTATTCGTCCTGTTCGGTAACATCATCATATGTAAGTATTCCATTGGCACGCGGTGTATTTTCTAAATCCCACACATATCGGCGCTCCAACATATGTAAGTCGGTTTTGAAAAATGTGTTTTCAATCCCATAAATATCGCCCATTGATACGTCAATATGATAATAATATCCACCCAGATGAACTAAATTCCAAGCATGATATCTTCCATCCAGTGATCCTAGAATAATCTGCGATCTCAGGCCCAATTCATCGCATAGTGCCTGAAACGCCATTGCAAATCCCTCTCCTATGGCACTGCCGTTGATGAGCGCCCCAAAAGCTGTTGCAGCCGGATTTTGTATACCATGCTCTGCCAAAGTTCTTGCCGTAGCCTCATCAAAGTTGGCTACCGCAATGAGATTTCTCGCAAGAGATAGCATAAGTTGCGCATCCGTTTCTCCATGTGCGGCTTCTACACTACTCTGCGTGACCAACGATAGGCTTTCAACCAACGGTCCGAGTAATCCCGGTGGCCGTCCAAAGTCAAAACTGATTGAGAAAATCCGATCTGCTCCTATTTCAGGAAAAACTTCGACTGCAACTACAGGCCGCATAAAGAATTTTCGGGGATTTCTATAATACACATCGATGATTTTGTCAAATAGTTCATCGACAGTAATCGGTAAAATTGTACGGAAAACCGCCTCATCTTTAAACGCACTCATGATCTCCAAAAGCTGGGCGTTAAAATCCGCAAATGTTGAAACATCGACGATGGACTCTAGTTGCTCTCTGGTACGCACATATTCGATACTGATATTGATTTCAAAAAAAACGACAATCTTAGTGACCTGCCCCACAAGCGTATGAACAGCATAAACACCCAACGGATGATATGTCAATATCTCATGTATCGCCCGGTCTAACTCCTCTTGCACATCATCGGTATCATACGCAAATGAAACAAATCGCCCTTCGGTTTCGTGCGCCTTGATCAGATCAAGTATTGCGCTTCTAAGCTCCTCAAAATTCGAAACTTCGATCTGCTCGTCAGGCGGTCTTGCAACAGAGGTGAATACATGTGGGTTTTCAGTCACTCTTTCGTCTTCCAGAATCGCTGCACATCCCATCGTGGCTACAGAAATTGTGATAAGCAGCAATATGATTATTATCTTACGCATAGGCTGCCCTCCACTATGGTTTCGACTTAAAACAACTCCAGTTGCTGCTGACCTTTGTCTTCGGGTCTTAGCAGCGCCCCTGCTGCCGGAATCGCCCGCACGCGATAGCGCGATGGGTCGCTTATTGCAGTAGACTCAAGCAGCTCCGCCCGCTCAAGGACTTTACCTTTTTTGAGTGATATTACTTGTACACCAATGGTAGCACGTGTGGATTTGGGTGCAAGCGCTGAGGTGTTGAATATGAGTGTGCGTCCATCACTTGAAGAGACAGCGACTTCCAGATCTTCATATAGCGGCAATACCGCACACACCGGGCTTTTATCAGAATACGCGCCTGTCAGCTTCTTTCTATTGAGCTTCGTTGCATAGGCTGAAAGCTCAATTCTGGCCGCTTTGCCATTTTCAAAGAAGAATAATATATGCCCGCTATAATCTCCGGGGTCTAGCACATATATCACATTCTCACCTTCGCCCATTTCAAGCGCAGTGGGCAGATACGTGCCCAGATGAGATGCCTTGGTATCTTCGAAATCACGCACTCTGGCCTTATATACCTGCTGCCGGTCAGTAAATATCAGCAGCTCATTTTTATTCGCAGACTCAAAACTCAAAAATGCGCCATCGGAGTCTTTGTACTTTTGCTCACCGCTCATCCGAAGTGATTGCGGCGTGATTTTCTTAAAATACCCCTCACGAGATAAAAATACATGGACTGCATAATCTTCAACATGCTCCTCTTCGTCAAAGACTTCTATCTCACCTTCGTAAACAATCTTGGTCCGGCGCTCTTGTCCATATTTTTTTATAACTTCTTTGAGTTCTTTGACAATGATTGAATTGATACGTCGTGATGAGTTTAGTATATCTTCAAGATCTTCTATCTCGCGCTCCAATGCGCCTGTTTCTTCGGTGCGCTTGAGAATATACTCACGATTAATATTACGCAGTCTGATCTCCGCTACATATTCAGCTTGCCTTTCGTCAATACCGAATCCTATAATGAGATTGGGGATGACCTCATCCTCTTCATCTGTCGCACGGATGATGGCAATGGCTCTATCAATGTCGACCAGAATCTTTTGCAGTCCGCGCAACAAGTGCAGCTTGTCCTTTTTTTTGTGCAGCTCACTGTACACTCTGCGCCGGACGCATCCTATCCGCCATGCAGTCCACTCAGTCAGAATCTCTCTGACACCCATGACTCTCGGAGCACCTGCAATCAGTATATTAAAGTTACATGAAAAACTATCCATCAGCGGCGTTTGCTTAAACAGCTTGAGCATCAGCTTGTCCGGCTCAACGCCGCGCTTTAAATCAATCGTCAGTTTTAGTCCGGATAAATCAGTCTCATCACGCATATCAGAAACATCACGCAACTTGCCGCTTTTGATCAGTTCGGCAACCTTATCTATGATGGCTTCCGCCGTGGTGGAGTAAGGTATCTCGGTAATCTCAATCAGATTGCCTTCTTTGACATAACGCCAACAGGCTCTTACCTTGACGCTCCCACGTCCGGTCTCATATATGGACTCCAGCTCCTGAGCATTGTATATCAGCTCACCGCCGGTCGGAAAGTCAGGCGCTTTGAGTGTCTGTAAAATATCACAATTGGGATCAGAGATAAATTCAATTGCAGTGTTGCAGACCTCTTCGAGGTTAAAGCCGCAAATACTGCTCGCCATACCGACCGCTATGCCGGTATTGGCACTGACCAAAACATTGGGAAACATGGTTGGCAAAAGTGATGGCTCAGTCATTGTGCTGTCATAATTATCTACAAAGTCAACGGTGTCTTTGTCAATATCTCCGAATATCACCGAGCAGATCGCTGCAAGCTTAGCCTCGGTGTAACGCGATGCGGCGCAAGCCATATCCCGGGAAAATACCTTACCGAAATTACCTTTGGAATCTACAAATGGTGTGAGCAGTGCATCATAACCTTTAGATAGCCGCACCATCGTGTCATAAATCGCCGCATCACCATGCGGGTTTAAGCGCATCGTCTGTCCCACGATATTCGCCGATTTGGTTCTTGAACCGCTCAATAATCCCATTTTGTACATCGTGTACAGAAGCTTTCTGTGTGAGGGCTTAAATCCATCAATTTCAGGGATCGCACGTGAAACAATGACACTCATTGCATAGGGCATATAATTTGCTTCAAGTGTATCGGTAATCGGCTGTTCAAGCACTGTCGCTTGGAGACCCTTGACATTAGGATTTACCGGTCTTTTGTTTTCTTGTGTTGTCTTTTTTGGCATTCGTCTTACAGCTTCCTACATTATATTTTTGTATTATATTTTATTATTTCTAAGACACATCTGCAAAGTCTAAATATTTATGTCCATTTTCTGAGATGTGCTCTTTTCGCCCGGCGAGATTGTTCCCAAGCAGCAGTTCAAATGTCTCAGAGGTCGAAAGGGCATCCGATGGCATCACCTTAACCAGCCGCCGGGTTTCCGGATTCATGGTGGTGAGCCACATCATTTCAGGGTCATTTTCACCCAAGCCTTTCGAACGGCTGATCGTGTGCTTCGCCCCATCAAACTTTGCAACGATTTCATTTTTTTCACGGTCGGAATAGGCAAAATAGGTCTTACCTTTACTCTCAATTTCAAATAATGGAGATTCAGCTATATATACATATCCTGCCTCGATGAGTGTCGGTACCAGTCGATAGAGCATCGTGAGGATGAGGGTGCGAATCTGAAATCCATCCACATCTGCGTCGGTGCAAATCACAACCTTATTCCAGCGCAATGCGTTTAAGTCAAATGCGCTCAGGTCTTTAGAGTGCTTGTTCTGAATCTCTACACCACAGCCAAGTACCTTAATGATATCCGTTATGATGTCATTGGCAAAGATCTTGCCATAGTCAGCCTTTAAGCAGTTGAGTATCTTGCCTCTGACCGGAATAATGCCCTGAAACTCCGCATCCCGGCTGAGTTTACATGCGCCCAGCGCACTGTCTCCTTCGACGATATATATCTCGCGGCGTTCTATATCTTTTGTTCGACAGTCTACGAATTTTTGAATTCGGCTGGTAATATCCACATTGCCGGAGAGTTTCTTCTTTATATTAAGTCTTGTCTTTTCAGCAGTTTCGCGGCTGCGCTTGTTGATGAGCACCTGCTCAGCAACCCTATCCGCCTCCGCTTTATGTTCGATAAAGTAGACCTCTAACTGGCTGCGCAAAAATTCATTCATCGATTCTTGTATAAACTTGTTCGTTATGGCTTTTTTGGTTTGATTTTCAAACGAGGTCTGAGTAGAAAAGCAGTTGGTCACCAGTATCAGACAATCTTGTATATCTGCAAAGGTGATTTTACTCTCACTTTTTTGATATTTGTTGGTCTTCCTCAAATATGCATCAATTTCTGCTACAAATGCGCTTTTGGCTGCTTTTTCAGGCGCACCGCCATGTTCCAGCCATGATGAGTTATGGTAATACTCGATTTTATTCACTCTGGTCGAAAAGCAAAATGCCGCAGATAGCTTTACTTTATATTCGGCCATATCCGCTCTGTCACGTCCGCGCCGTTGGGTCTCAATAAAGAGCGGTGCTGTCAGCGGCTCTTCCCCGCCCAGCTCGGTGACATAGTCCAGTATGCCGTTTTCATAGAAAAATTCCGTAGTCTCAAATCTTGAGCCTTCTTGATTGCGAAACTTGAATGTAATCCCGGCATTGACCACAGCTTGTCTCTTTAAGACATCGGTAAAATATTCGGGCTGTATATCTATTTCGGTAAACACTTCGATATCGGGTTTCCATCTGATGATTGTGCCCGTGCGCTTGCCGGAAAATGCTTCGGAAGTAAGCGCCCCGACTATTTCACCCTTTTCAAAGTGCAATGCGTATTTTTTACCGTCACGATATATCGTGACATCCATAAATTCAGAAGCATATTGAGTCGCACAAGAACCCAGTCCATTAAGTCCCAGCGAAAATTCATAGTTTTCTCCGGTATCGTTGCGGTATTTCGCACCGGCATATAGCTCACAAAATACAAGTTCCCAGTTATATCTGCCCTCGGCTTCATTCCAATCTACCGGACAGCCTCTGCCGAAGTCTTCAATCTCGAATATATTGTCTTCATATCTGGTGACTGTGATGACATTTCCGTGACCTTCCCGCGCCTCGTCAATCGAGTTAGAGAGGATTTCAAATACCGCATGCTGACATCCTTCGATTCCGTCAGAACCGAAAATAACGCCCGGGCGTTTCCTGACACGGTCAGCGCCTTTGAGCGAACTAATACTGTCATTGCCGTACTGTGCAGTGCGGTCTGTGTTTTTCATTGATGCTCACACACTCCATTTTTGAATCTGAAACT
>Ga0123355_10005976_pt1 | contig 17949 bp, 17 predicted proteins | sample TergutEmb28metaG_3_FD_89872 | JGI IMG/M metagenome (GOLD analysis project Ga0123355, IMG submission 89872) | Embiratermes neotenicus P1 segment gut microbial communities from Petit-Saut dam, French Guiana - Emb289 P1 | ecosystem: Host-associated > Arthropoda: Insects > Digestive system > Gut ... | reverse complement strand
GTTTTCAGACAGGTAATGTTTGCGGAGTTCGAAATGATAGCCCACGCAAAAGCAGAAGAGGGTGAACCTCTAACACTAGATACACTCAAGCAAATCTATCGCGATCTCAATATCAAATACCATGGGCCCCAAATGATTATAGACGAAGAAATCGACTTAGAATGGGCAAGGATTCCGCATTTCTATAGGTCGTTCTATGTATACCAGTATTCAACTGGCTATTCAGCAGCTTTAGCATTCATGCAATTACTACAAACAGGCGGCGATAAAGCCCGGGAGGACTACCTAGGCTTCCTCAAAGCAGGCGGCAGCGACTATGCCATCGAAATCCTAAAAAAAGCCGGCGTAGACATGAGCACCCCCGAGCCAGTGAGATCAGCACTAAAGATATTTGAAAGACTTGTGGGTGAAATGGAAGAGGCTTTGGGCTTAAACTGAGACGGTATCCATAACCTCCATTATTGCAAGGAAAAAAGGAACGATAAAATCCTATTGTACTGAAAGATCATAAGGGGTGAATTTTGTGGTATGCACGAACATTCCCGGATTATTTGGCATTACCAACTCAAACAGGGATTTCACAAAAGCAGATGCATGGGGTAAAAACCAATTTAACTCTTCATTCCCGGTTGCACTAGCATGTTATTTATATGATAAAAATCTAAAAGCCATCTATATAAAAAGTGACGAAACTGCGAAAGCCATAATAGAATATATAAATATTTCGGATGTATTTAATATAAATCCACTAAACGAAAATGTTTATTATGCTTTTGAAACCCCTTTCACCCCATTTCAGAAATATGTAGTTGGCTCTCTTCCTAGAAATGATATTTCAATCATTGATTTAAATGCTGATAAATGTATCAGTAGCCTGGAAATCAAACTAACCGCGTTACCTGATAACGCAACATGCTTACTGACTGATGATAAGTATGGCTCTGAGATAGTTGTACGACCTGATACAATTGTTTATCTCGCTTGTAGCTTTATTGAAATGTTTAACGGTAATCAAACAGAAATATACGAATTGATAAGTGGAGTATCCAACAAAATAAGCGATTGGACACAAGCAAAAAATATACTGCCTTTTATCAATGAAATTTGTTCAGCAATCCACAAAATCATCAAAGATAAGAATAAAACACAATTTCCTATTATTCTAAACCCAATCTGGAAGACAAAAGGAAAACGCCCACAACTAGCCGACAATTGCTTAGATGTGTTTATATGGAGTAATCTGGGAATGATCAGCTTGTTCATGCCACATATAAACTCCGAGATTTCATCCATTTCACGCCATACAAGGAGCGTTGTCTGGCTCTTTAAAATGTTATCCGATTACGCAAACGATGGAAAATTCAATGGAGCTAAGATTATAGATGAACTTTCGTATAATACAAAAAACGATAAAGCATTTGCAACAAGCGGAATAAGAACAAACTACCTCATGCGTTGCAATGAACTAACTGCACCAAGAATTAGAAAGCATGAAATAAAGAACATAATACATGGAGGAGGACAAAATTTACTAAGCCCTGAAAGAAGATTTGATGCGATAATCTATAATTCCCCTGATCTATTTGAGGAGGAGTTAGGATGAAAGCAGTAGATTTATTCTGTGGATGCGGAGGTTTATCTTTAGGTTTTCAAAAAGCTGGCTTTGAGATAATTTCAGCATATGATATTTGGGATAAGGCTATAAATGTTTACAATGCAAACTTTAACCACCAAGCAAAATTGCTAGATCTATCAAGTATTCCCCCAGCATATTTCAAGAAACTCGAGCCAGATGTTGTTATTGGTGGACCTCCTTGCCAGGACTATTCATCTGCAGGGAAAAGGAACGAAAAAAATGGGAAAGCAGACCTAACAATTATTTTTGCGGAATTAGTATGCGGAAATTCACCTAAATGGTTTGTGATGGAGAATGTAGATAGGATTACGAAGTCTACAACTTTGCCAAAAGCAATTGAAATCTTTAAGACTCACGGATATGGCTTGACTCAAATCGTGTTAGATGCATCGAAATGTGGCGTGCCACAAAAAAGAAAGCGTTACTTTATGATAGGTGAACTGAATGGAGAAGAAAATTTTTTATACGAAAAACTCGAAAAAAATGTATCCAGCTCCAGCATGACTGTTTACGATTATATAGGTAATGAACTTGATACAAAATACTATTATCGGCATCCACGTTCCTATGCAAGGAGAGCAATTTTTAGCATCAATGAGCCCAGTCCAACAATAAGAGGTGTAAACAGACCAATCCCAAGCACATACAAAATCCACCCAGGTGACGCAACTACTGATCTGTCTTTAGTTCGGGTGTTGACAACTAACGAACGCGCCAGGCTTCAAACATTTCCTCAGGATTTTGAGTTTAATAGCACTAAAACCGATCTAGATCAAATGATTGGCAATGCCGTACCTGTAAACATGGCCCGATATATTGCTAGCTGTTTACTAGAGCATGTAAAAAAAACAAATAACTACAAAAGGAGGTGAAATCATGGCATCAAACTACGGAACCGTACTCTTCGCACTCCATGCAAAGTCTGAAATTACTGGACGCGCTTTGCATGGAGGTATTACGCTTAACTAGCGTCTGTTTTCAGGCTTTGCATCCTTAGGATTTTTATTTTAAGGAGTGAAGCCTTGATGAAGGATTTACAGGTTTATAAAAAGGATTTAGATTATTCATACGCGCTTGGGGCATTTGGGACTTTTGAATTATTAGCGAGTCACCCCGAGCTGATTACACAGGTAATTGTTCATTCGGAGTATAAAGATAAAAACCGATTGCAAGCTGCATGTAACAAAACAGCGGTTTCGCTTGTCCAAAATGATAGGATTTTTAAGCGACTGAGCCAAAAAGAAAATTGCTTAGTAATTGCACAATTTTTAAAATACGCATGTCAACTGTCTGATACAAAACCGCATGTTGTATTGGTTAATCCTAGTGACATGGGTAATCTTGGTACTATTATACGCACATTGGTTGGGATTGGCATTGTTGACCTTGCCATTATTACACCAGCAGCAGATTACTGGAATCCTAAGGTGATCCGTGCGTCAATGGGGGCAATATTTCGGCTACACATTGAGACTTTTGCTTCTTTTGCAGAGTATCAAAAACGAAATAGTTCGCATATTATCTATCCTTTTATGCTGGACGGAGATATACAGCTTGGGATAAATAGCATTAAACATGGCAAACCGTATTCCCTAGTTTTTGGCAATGAAGCAACTGGATTACCAGAACATTTTCGAGACTTAGGACTCAGCGTCCAGATTCCGCAATCAGATATGGTTGATTCTCTCAATTTAGCTGTGTCAGTAGGGATTGGAGCATTTTGGTTCGCAAACAACTAATCATGAGGATCGAGCTTTTGGCTCGGTCCTTTTTGTAGAGTCGAATCTAAACGCATGAAAATCAAAACCTTGGGGTTTTACCCCAAGCCCCATAAGCTTTTTGAAAAAAGCTTAACCAAAAACTTAAATTAAACCCTAAAATCGTGCGAACGCACGATTTTATAGCAATTCATCTTGAAACCGACCGCTACCTCCCCCGCCGGAGGCGGGGGAGGTAGCTTTATCAGCCTTTTTTGAAGGGTAATGGCTATATTTCAAAGTTTTGATCAAACTTTTTCAAAAGTTTGCGGGGCTTCATGCGAATGCATTTGCGTAGCAAATGTGTGAGAGGGCAGAGCCCCAAGGTTTTTGTCTTCATGCGTTTACCGTGGGGCAGGGGATTCGATTAGTTGGTTTTGAAGCGTATTTACTATATACTTTGTCCTGGAGGTGTCTAAATTGAAGTTATATCAAATCGATTCGTTTACAAATAAACTTTTCTCTGGCAACCCTGCTGCCGTGTGCTTTATTAATGACAATTGGCTTCCAGTTGAGTTAATGCAAAATATCGCTATGGAAAATAATCTTTCCGAAACAGCTTTTGTGCTACGTTCCAGTAGCGGGATGAAAATACGTTGGTTTACACCAACATCCGAAATCGGGCTTTGTGGTCACGCAACGTTGGCTGCAGCACACGCGCTGTTTGCCCATGAGGGTGCACAGGAGAAAGAGCTGGTTTTCGAATGCGGGCGAGGCATACTTCGTGTCACATATGAAAACGACTTGCTGACATTAGATTTCCCACGTGATCATATATACAAAATCGACTTTCAGCCACAGCATGACTGTTTTCAGTTCCTGCCAATGGAAACATGGCGTGGCACAGAGGAATATATTCTTGTGTTCGAAGATGAAGACCAAGTTGCTGCCGCTATATGCGATTTAGCAAAGGCAGCACAGATTGATTTGTCCGGGATTATTATCACAGCGATCTCTTCCAGAAAAGGGATTGACTTTGTCTCTAGATATTTCACACCTAAATATGGGATAGACGAAGACCCTGTAACCGGCTCGGCACATACATTGTTGGTTCCATATTGGCAGGGGATAATGATGAAGGATAATTTTAGGGCATTGCAAATTTCAAATCGGGGTGGAGAGCTTTTTTGCCACGCAGAAGGAGATAGGGTAAAGATCGGGGGAAGAGCTGTCACTTATTCTATCAGCGAGCTTCTGATATGACGCATTTATTGTCACCATTTCGTAAAATTGTCATCGTTGGAATGGCGAAAAATTCCGGCAAAACCACAACACTCAATCATTTGATCAGAACATTTCATCAAGAGGGGCTGACTGTCGCGCTAACTAGCATCGGGCGGGATGGGGAAAGTATAGATGTTACCACCGGTACAGATAAACCACGTATATTTGTGTACAGGGACACAATAATCGCCACGACTGAAAAGCTGCTTCCTCTATGCGATATTTCCAAGGAGATCCTAGATGTTACGGGGATTCACACCCCCTTAGGGCGAGTTGTGGTTGTTCGTGCATTGTCAGAAGGATATGTACAACTAGGTGGACCATCAATTACAACGCAAATGTCAAATTTATTAAAACAACTAAGTGGGGATAAAATCATCATAGATGGAGCAGTTAGCCGCAGAGCACAAGCAAGCATCGGGGATGCGGTTGTGTTATGTACCGGTGCGAGCTACAGTCAAAGCATGATCGAAACAATCCGGGAAACACGGCATGTTGTCAACATGTTTAATCTACCCGTATGTGAAGGTGGAGACTACATATATATATCTGGAGCTATCACAGATGCTGCGCTTTCTGGTATAAAAAGCGGCACGACTGTGGTTGCCCATGATCCGAGTAAAATACTAATTTCCGCCGCCGCTTACGAACGGCTATTAACAAGGAAAATTCATATAGCCGTAAAAAAACCACTTAATTTGGTCGCACTTACGATTAATCCGACTTCGCCATATGATACGGGTTATAATCCAAGAGATTTTTTGGAAAAAATGCAGGATGCTGTTACAATTCCAGTATATAATTTATTGGAGTGATTTATATGTTAGGCTTTGAAGCAAAACAATTGGAAGCCATTGGCTTTGATTATATATTAAACCAACTCACACCCGATTCACCATACGGTCGAGAGAGAGTTAAACAAATTGCTTTCATGGATGAAGCGGCACTTGAAAGCAGCTTCGATTATATGGAAAAAATAATATCCTATTTTTCCGATTACGAAAAAACTCGCACAATTCTTGCATTATTTAAAGATATTCGTAAATCTATATCCAAGACAGAGCCCCTTTCGCAAGTCGAAATCTTTGAAATAAAAGGATTTTTAATCAACCTTGAAAAACTTGAAAAAACCATACCAGATAGTAATATCTTTCATCCTATGGACGAAGCACTGGCTATCGTAGATCCAAGCGGATTGCGAATTCCGACTTTTACGATAGAATCCCCACTGCTTTTTTCTATCCGAAAAGAAAAGTTGAAAACCGATCCATTATCCATAGGATGGCAGAGTTTGATTGAACAAGAAACCACCGAAGAAAATCACATTCTTAGAGACATGTCTCTTCGATTACAAGCTTACACGAGGAATTTCCTATCCAATATGAATATTATCGGAGAATTGGATTTTACGATGGCAAAAACACGCCTTGCATTGGAGCATGGCGCAAATCGCCCTGTAATCAGCAAGCGCGGAGTGCTTTCATTCAAAGAAATGAATAATCCATATATCGCCGATGCACATAAAGATAAGCCTTTCACAAAAGTGTCAATACAAATGGAAAAAGGCGTTACAATAATAACCGGAGCTAATATGGGAGGCAAAAGCGTGGCACTTAAAACAGCTATGCTCAACACCCTGCTATGTCGTACCGGTTTTTTTGTATTTGCACAAAAAGCTGAAGTTCCGCTGTTTGATGGAGTCTGCATGATCTCAGAGGATACGCAAGATATCACCCGCGGGTTGTCTAGCTTTGGTGCAGAAATGATGCGGATCAATGAAATCATCGCAAGGATAAAGTCGGAGTTTTTGTTTATCGCTCTGGATGAACCTGCGCGAGGTACAAACCCCGAAGAAGGCGCGATTATCGTCCGTGCAATAGCTAATCATTTTGCGAAATATAACTCTGTGACCATGTTAGCAACACATTATAACCGGGTAACATCGCTCCGGTTTAAGCATTACCAAGTAGCAGGAGTCAAAACTACTTCTATGGATTATAATCTCATAGAAGCACCCCATGATGCTCCACCACCACAAGATGCAATCAAAATATGTAAAATTATCGGCTTGGATAAAAATCTTCTAGCCGAAATAGTTGCACAACACACAGCCCCGTAGGAAGCGGAGCGGGGTTTCCCCGTATAGCGGCGGGGTTTGGGGTAGAGCCCCATTCAAAAGGAGGCAATCCATGATACGAATACGAATCAGTGCCAATGACGCTCATTATGCCGGCGGATTGGTAGATGGAGCAAAAATGCTACAGCTATTTGGTGATGTAGCAACAGAGCTACTAATCCGCAATGATGGCGATGAGGGGCTCTTCGTGGCATACGACAATGTGGAATTTCTAGCCCCAGTATACGCCGGGGATTACATTGAAGCGGAAGGAGAAATCGTCCATGTAGGCAACACCTCCCGCAAGATGAATTTCACCGCAAAAAAAGTAATCGCCCCAGCTCCAGAGGTAAGCCCAACCGCTGCAAAAGTCCTACCTGAGCCAATAATAGTATGCCGAGCAAGCGGGACTTGTGTCGTTCCAAAAGGGAGGCAAAATGGATAAGCTAATAATAACAGCAGCAATCTGCGGTGCGGAAGTCACAAAAAAACACAACCCTGCAGTGCCATACACGGTAGAAGAAATAGGCAAAGAAGCGCGCCTAGCATATGAAGCAGGCGCAAGTATAATACATTTACATGTACGAAATGACGATGGCACTCCAACCCAATGCGAATCACGCTACGCGCAGTGTATAACAGAAATCAGACGATTATGCCCGGATGTAATAATCCAACCTTCGACAGGCGGAGCAGTAGGCATGTCCAACGCAGAGCGTATCCAACCAGTCAATCTTCGCCCAGAAATGGCAACATTGGACTGCGGCACATGCAACTTAGGCGGGGACGAAATTTTTATTAACACAGAAAACACAATCAAGGAATTTGGCAAGAAAATGCTAGAATTAAGCGTAAAGCCCGAAATCGAGGTCTTCGACAAGGGCATGATTGATATGGCACTTCGTTTATGTAAACAAGGATATATCGCCACACCCATGCATTTCAATTTCGTAATGGGAGTAAACGGCGGCATATCCGCAACCCCACGGGACTTTACCTTTTTACGTGACAGCATCCCAGCAAACGCAACCTTCACAGCAACAGGCATAGGGCGAGCCCAGTTTCCTATGGCAGTCATGGGAATAATCTCAGGCGGGCATGTACGGGTTGGGTTTGAGGATAATATTTATCTTACCAAAGGTGTACTAGCAAAATCAAATGGCGAGCTAGTAGAAAAAGCTGTTCGGTTAGCCCAGGAACTTGGTCGGGAGATAGCGTCACCTGCCGAGGCTCGGAAGTTATTGCTCCTCCTCTAACCGTTCAACGAGCGCACGCAGACTGGCATATGAGTTAAAATTCTCCGGTACAAGCTCTTCTGCCGGTATAGCTATATCCATACGGTCATTGATTTCTGCTACTAGTGTAATAATGTCAAAGGAATCGAAGATTTTGTCATCTACTAATTTTTCGTGGGTTGCATAATCTACCTCTGAGTGCATTTCTTGTAAGATTGTTAGTAGTTCGCTCATCTTAGTGTCCCTCCTTGTATTTTTCCAACAACCCCATCCGGTCGAATTTCCCTCCGGGGGTTAGTGGTATTGTTTCCAATTGAAAAACTGCATATGGCATCATATAGCGGGGCAGATTGGTTTTTAGGTATGCTTTTATTTCCACCGGCGAACCTGCTCCAGTGTAGTACATAATGATCCGGCTTTTTTCTCGGTCAAAAACTGTACAGGTTAGCTCTATACCTAGTGCGCGGTTTGCAACCCATTCTATTTCTGCTAGCTCAATTCTGTAGCCCATGTGCTTAATTTGATGGTCTCGGCGGGATATGAAAAATAGATTTCCGTTTTCATCACGGTAGCCTAGGTCGCCGGTTTTGTAGATTATATCTGGGAAGTCAGATAATGGATTCTGCACAAATACAGCTCTAGTCTTAGCGGGGTCTTTGTAATAGCCCAGGCTCAAGCATGTACCTCGTATACAAATCTCACCATCCTCCATGAGGATTATCTCTGTATTAGGGAAGGGCTGACCTATGGGTATGCTTTCATTTTCTTCAAAGTTTCTATTTGCAATATAGTATGTTGAAACGCCAGTTGCCTCAGTGGGACCGTAAAAGTGGATAAACCGACTGTCAGGGACAGCCTCACGCCATTTATTAAAATGCTTAACGGGTAAGACTTCACTGGTGAAAGCCACTGTATGCAACGTCTCTGGCTGCGATTTTTCCAGCGCACCCAGCCCTGCTACCAGCCCGAGAGCTGATGCTACCCAGCAGATTGTATTGATTTTGTTTGTATTTAAGTACTCGATTAATCGCACGGGAAACATAAACAGTGACGGCGGGATAATATAAGTCTTTGCGCCAAATTTGAGTGTCGGTCCGATTTCCTTGAGGCAGGCATCAAGATATAAGGGTGATTGCATACCAAAAATAGAGTCTTTGTTTGCTTGTAAAACAGGCGAAATTACTTCTATATAATCTATTACAGCGCGGTGGCTTGCCACTACGCCCTTGGGGACACCGGTTGAGCCGGAGGTGAAGACTACATACATAGGGTCTATATCTGTTGCTTTTTCGCGCACACATGACAAATCGGTTTCTGAAATCGGGTACTCACATAACTCGCTATATATCTTGTATTCGTAACCCCAATCGGTTACTAGATTTTCGGTAGTTTTGTCGCAGATTATCAGTGGTGGGTTTACGGTCTCGAGAATGAGTTTAATCCTAAACGCGGGCATTTCTGCATCCAAGGGGATGTAATAACTTCCGCCATATACTACCCCTAAAAAAGCGGTAATCATTGCGGGAGATTTTTTCATAAATACTACAATTGGCTGCTTATTGATTTTATTCCCGCATAAAAAAGAACCGATAGCCCTGGATTCCTCGTAAAGTTGACGGAAGCTTATCTCTCCATCTTCGCTGATAAATGCGGGGCTTTCGGCAGCGTTAATAACTGTGCGCTCTAGATATTCAAGTATGGTTTTCATTTTGCACTTCCTTTATGGCAGCTCTTGCTAGTACTTCCATCGCTTCGATGTATATATGTTCATCTGGTTTTGGTAACAATCCAAGCTCAGTACAACCTAGTATTGTCGCTTCTGCATCTATATCTTCGGATATAACTTTCAAAGCATTCTCATATTGCTTTCCACGCTTTATGTTGTATATCGTTTTCATTAAAACGTCTTGGATTTTTGGGTCTGGCAAAACTACGTCTATTTTACATTCAGCAAAGGTTTTTTGCAAAAAACCGCCTTGTATCGTCCCGTTGGTGGCTAGCAACCCCACTTTCGATAACCCGCGCTTCTGTACATACATTGCAGTCTCATCAACAATATTGATAAAAGGAATCGATACTGCATTGGCGAGTTCATCATAAAAAAAATGAGCTGTCACGCAAGGCATGGCAATACAAGTCGCACCTGCTTGCTCTAAAGTCTTGGCAGCATCAATTAACGATTCCAATGGGTTTATTTTGCTTTTTCCCGTTATAAAATCGGTACGGTCAGGCGTTGAGGACTTGCTGTAAACCAAAATGTCAATATACTGCTGCTCGCTATGAACGGCTTGCATTTGGATTAGCATATTATAAAACCTTGCTGTGGTCTGTACACCCATCCCACCAATTACTCCTAGAATACTCATTGCACAATCTCCGGGTATAGTTCCGGATAATAAGTATAATAATCAGGTGTTAGCAGCTCACGGGCAATTGTTATAGTATGTTCTCGTGCCTGTGAAGATGTAAACATAAATCGATTAAGGCGTTGATTGTGTACCGGTTGCATAGGTGTTGCATCAAAATGATACCAGCCAAGCCCATCGGGGTTTATAAGATTCCAAGAGTGACGAGAGGGCGCGTCAGCGATCCTTTGTATATGCATATTAGGTATGCCCGCTAATGTCAACATCACTTCAGATATCGAGTAAAATACAAAACAATCCCCGCGCCTGTTACGCAGTGCCTGGTACGCACCTTCATACACAGAACCGCGGCTGATATTAGCGGCATATGCCACATTGTTTTGAATCCAATCAAAGATTGCCCTAGCTTCTTGTACCTGGGTCATACCCTCGTACAGTATATTATCTAGCACAGCCTGAGCCAAATACCTCACACGCTCTGGGTCTACCTCCAACACAGTCACCGTAATTTCGACCTCTGTGCGAAGTCCCCAGGCATCTATTGTGTAATATATAACTGTATATTCACCAAGTTCATTTATATTAAGTGCAGAGCTATCTACAAAAAACTCCAACGATCTTCCAAACGCGTCTTCGGCACTTACCCCCATACGAAAAATAATCGGGCTGCCTATTTGTACCTGGATATCTCGCGTGCCAAAAATCTGAGGTGGTACTGCATTGGCTCGCACTGTCAAAACAGCAGAGTAAATTGCTTGATTGCCAAAATAATCTTCAAACCCAATTTCGACAAGCTGCTCACCTGCGTTAAAGACATCTGGTTCTCGCAAAAACCAAATATCTACTACGGGTGATTCATCGAAATATTCAACAACAAAGTCATCCAACTCAACTGCTTGCCCCATTGGGACAATTACATCCGTGAGTACAGCCGTAGGTGGAGTTGTATCGAGTACTATGATCTCTGGATGAAAAAATGAACCATTTACCGATACAGTAACAATATGCCGCCCAACCCTAAATCCTTCTGCCTCGGGTAAGCCGCTGTGTATGGCTATATCTACATCAGCATTATAAGCTAATGGCACGAAACTAAGAGGTGTTATATAAGAAGGAGGAGTCCCAGCTTCTATTTGTATAGACATAAGCGGCTCAAGAATATTAATTGATGCAGTTGCTTTGCCAACGCGCCTACCACTTTGCAATAACAAAACCACTTCCTGTTTGCCGTTATGGAAAAAATCTATTGGATAATTAAACTCGGCTGTAATATCTGTATCAGAAAGAAATGCCTCGGGTGAAACTTGCGTACCACTAAGCACTACAACATCTTTGACTATGCCATCGGGGATTTCCAATGATAAAGTCATATAGTTCATCAAAAAAATCGCAACTACTGCCAAAAAAGCACCTGCAATAAAGCCAAAAAAATAAACCCATCCTACACGCAATCCGCGTTTAGGTCTGGGTTTAGCAACTTCAAGCTTGGCTATCCTTTCTAGGAGCTTAATATTTTCAGTTTTGAGGGTCGCTAAAGACGTGCCGAGAGCTTGGCTTTCACTTGCTAGGTTTTTGTTGCGTCTACGGAACAAAATATATTTATTAGAACTATGCTTAGCCACTTTGCCCCCCAATTAATCCATTATCAACCCATAAATAATCCCCATGACCACATCTCCTTCGACAAAAAACGAAAGAGTAGTTCGATCAATTGTATATGTGAACATGGCTACATCCTGTACATAGTCGTTGCCATAAATCGCAACAACATCATCCCAACTACTACCTAGGAAGATACCATTCGTAGTGGAAAGGCTATCATCTAAGAAGCTTATGGTGTGTACTCTATCCAGATCGCCATCGGGGTATGTGTGAATTTGTATGCCCGGAAAACCAAATATCCTATCAATACCGTCGAACGCACAGCTTGGAGCTTCGAATACACCAAGGGGTTCGCCCAGTTGAGCAAGCACATAGTCCATATTTTGGTCCATCTCGATAAATATACCTCGGTATTGTAACGCAAAACCGTGAATCACAGGTTCTGCTTGATCTTCAGGCTCTTCGGTTTCATTGTGTACATATTCAAGAGCTTCATCCGCGGTTGGAGTATATTCATTTTGTTCGTAGAGTTCCTCATGTGTTACAGCTGCTACGGTAGGTTGTGTGTCATTTGATTCGCCACAGGCTACAAATACAAAACTCAGTAATAGCACCAATATAAGTAATATTATTGTTGGTTTTTTCATATTATGTCCCCCTTTGTATAAAACCGATTTTCGCAAATACCATTGGATCTATGCTGTTCTCTCACATGGTTTTAGTTTATAAGAAAGCTCTGAATCCGCCCATAGGTTTCTATCTCTCTTTGCTGTCTTGCAATTATATTATGATACAACTCACTTTTTTCATTCCACCGGGTGGCAACCTGTGGTTCGCTCCGGCGGTCTTGTAAGCCAAAATGCTCTGTCAAAATCCCACCAAAGAAATATGCCAATTTTTCCGCACCAAACACATTAAGGTGCAGCCCCGCATTAAAAGTATCTATAGAAAAGTCCAGCCCTATATCGTCAATATACTCTAAAAAGTTTATATATAGCAAGTTATTTTTTTCGGCAAACTCAACGATCTGCGCATCCCACTGGGCGTGCCAATGAGGGTATAAGGTAGGTGCTTTGACTAGCACAAGGTTTATATTATTTGCAGCAGCGAGTGTTACCATTCTTTCTAAGTACATGAGAGCCTTGTCACCAAACTGGAAATCTGCTCGGGGCAGTGGCGCAGGGATAAAACCCGCAGGCATAATATCACTACGTATCATAAATCCATTGATAGAAACTCTGGGATTACGAAAGAAATATCTGAAATCCTCCGCAGAAATATCTCGCCAGCGATCCTTATAACGGAAGAACGGGAAAAAATGCGATAACCAATCTTCGCCTTCGGTTCGAGAGGCGGATATTGCATTTAGCTTCGCTCGAGACCAGCGCATTCCGTCGAGTGTTAGGCGATTATACGGCTCATATTGTGGTTCGTTATACTGCATGGATAAGACATTGAAAACGACAATTTCTGGTGTTTCGAAACGCAAAGTATCATGCAAAAGATAATAAGACTGCCAAATAAGTTGTTGTGGGCTACCTCGTATGAATGATGTAATACCAAACTCCTCCCAGAGTGCAATGGGAGAAAAATTAGCATAGACTTCGCAATCGCCAATAAAAATTATATCGTGATTAAAATCAGACTGATAATATTCCCGAATAAGCCCACCCTCAAGTACCACAGAAGCATACTTGGGAACAAGCAATCGTTGCAAGCCAAGAAAAATCAATGTGAAAACAGCAGCCGCCGATATAATTTTAACCCATCGCATAAAAAACTCCTTCTTTATCAAATCAAAGGCAAAGCACCATACATCTTTTACTCATCAAAAGCAAAACACCATACATTTTCTATTCACCAAAGGCGAAGCACCAAACCTCTTCTGCCCCGCCTAAGGCAGGGGCGCGTGCAAACCCATACAGCCGTTCCCCCGCCGGAGGCGGGGGAACGGCGATTTCGGTTTTTGTTTAAAACTGATTATATATAAACTGCCGGGCATCATACCCATGCCCATATGCTCCAAATATCAACACTATAAACAAAATCACCCCAACAACCACATACCGCACAGGCCATTTAAACCTTGCCCACTGATCTCTAAAATCCACACCATCGCGCCCAAGCCAACTCAACCAAAATAAAATAATAAGTCCAAATCCAGCCGTCACATAATCAGAAATCGGCAACGTAAGTTCAGTAATATTACGATTCACAAAGCCCGAAAGATCAAAATCCGTAATAACCGAAAACATCATCCGGAATGTATTCATAACCCCAACATATATATCAAACGACCGAATAAGATTCATAAGCCAAAACGTACGTAAAATCTGAAAAATCCTATAAAAACTACGATTACCCAGCTTAGGAAATTTCTTGTGAAACACAGCATACAGTGGCGCAAGCTCCAGCGAAATCATTATAACAATCCCGTTTGCAAGCCCCCATGCAATAAAATTCCAAGTAGCACCATGCCAAAAACCCGTGAGAAACCACGTCCAAATAAGCGTTATATGCACCGGCAGCCGCTTCCCAATCCCATCCCCTAAAAATCGCCTGCTAAACTTCGAAAACCTTAGCATCGACTTCCCTACAGACATGGGATAAAACACATAATCCCTAAACCATGTATACATTGTTATATGCCATCGTTGCCAATATTCTTGAATAGAGCGTGAATAAAACGGCCTGTCAAAGTTCTCTGTGAGTTTAATCCCAAAAATCTCGGCGATACCTATCGTAATGTCCAACCCACCAGTAAAGTCGCAGAATAAAATTATCGCATAAAGCAAAATGCTAAAGAGATAAAACGCACCCCTAAACTCGTCCGGGCTTTCTATTAGTACCGAAAGCGCAGGCCAAAGCCTGTCCGCGATTACGAGCTTCTTAAAAAATCCAATCATTATACGCTGCGAACCGCGAGATAGGGAAACGCGATTTATAGGAATACCAGCAAAAAGTGTCTGCGAAAGCTCTCCAAAGCGGCTGATCGGTCCCTGGATTACTTGCGGGAAAAACGAGACAAACAACGCAAGCTTGAGCGGATTAGTGACGGTTGCTGCTTTTTCCCTATACAAATCTACAACATAACCCACTGTTTGGAATGTATAAAATGAAATCCCCATAGGCAAAGCCAAATGCAAAAAACCAAACCGCCTACCCGAACCAAACAGCCCTATAAGCGAATTGGCATTGCCAATAGCAAAATCCGCGTATTTTACCACCGCAAGTATCCCAATAATCGCAAACAAGCAAAGCAAAAACCACCGCTTACAGGCGGCTTTGTACTTCGCCCGGACAGCTTTGCGCTCCTGTTTATCAGTAGTTTGAGAAGAAAGCACATCTCGTTTTTTGCGCAGCCTGTGTATTTGCATTGTGCAGATATATGTACTAATTATAGTACCGCCGATATATAACAGAAAAAAAGGTCCTGCAAAACCATAAAAAGTGAACGACCCAACCAATAACACAAACCACCTATATCTTTGAGGAAAAACTCGATACAAGATAATAACAGTGGCCAAAAATATTAAAAAGTTAAACGATGTAAACAGCATTACAAAAAAACGCCTCCACATACCGAAAATGTAAAAATCGCTAATCATGGGAATTATAACGCATTAATTAAGATATAGCGAACTTTGTGAGAAAAATCAAAGAACTGGTATGAAAGCATACCGGTTCTTTGTAAAAATTGCATAAGTAGTTTGATTTTCCTATTAGAATGCAATATTATCCTTTTTATAGCCATTACACTACAAAAAGCTGACACCTCTATCTCCCCCCTCCGGCACTACACTTACCCCATATCTTTTCAAGATATTAACCTCGGTTTTTAAAATGCCAGAATCACAGGATTCCTCAAAACCGGTTTTTATATTCAGCGGTAAACCGCTATACCTAAAAGCCCGGTTTTACCAAGCTTCTAGATTTATGGAGTAAGGGTAGATCCGGCGGGGAGACAGGCAGGGGGGACGGTTTTCAAGGCAAATTATTATCTCATGCGGAGGCATTATGAAAAATAAACCTTGTAAATACGGAACACACAGAGTATTAGAACCCGTAGGAGTTCTACCCCAAGCCGCCGATAAACTCGATAACAGCATTAATATTTATTCAAATGAAATATTAATTGACGTAATCTCACTCAATATCGACTCAGCATCTTTTACACAAATCACAAATGCGGCAGGGCATGATCCTAAAAAAATCGAGACAGAAATCCTAGAAATCGTACACAAACGAGGTAAGATGCAAAATCCTATAACCGGCTCTGGCGGGATGCTAATTGGCATAGTCGCAAAGATCGGCGATGACCTTTCACATCGCGACCTTAAAGTTGGGGATAAAATCGCTACGCTAGTTTCACTTTCCCTAACCCCGCTAAAAATAAACGCCATCAAAGCCATTCATATAAATATTGACAGAGTGGATGTGGATGCCAGAGCTATTCTTTTCGAAACAGGAATCTACGCCAAGCTACCAGAGGATATGTCTGGAGAGCTTGCACTTGCCGCCTTGGACGTAGCTGGTGCCCCCGCGCAAACCGCAAAACTTGTACGCCCAGGTGATAGTGTTCTCATCTTGGGAGGAGGCGGCAAATCTGGTATGCTCTGTTGCAATGAAGCCATGAAGCGAGTCGGACCAACCGGCAAAGTCGTAGCAATATGCGTCCTAGAAGAAGATCGTGAAATACTCCTTACCGCCGGTTTATGCCACGAAGTAATAATTGCCGACGCAGCAAAAACTCTGGATGTTTTGGAAAAAGCCATAAAAGTTAATAATGGTTCGGAATACGATATATCAATAAACGTCGTAAATGTACCTTACACAGAAATGTCCAGCATCCTGCCTGTACGGGACGGCGGCATTGTATATCTTTTTTCCATGGCAACCGATTTTACCCGAGCGGCACTAGGCGCGGAGGGTGCTGGCAAAGATATCACCATGATAATAGGCAATGGCTACACAAAAGACCACGCCGAAATCACCCTAGCGCAGCTACGCGAAAACCCAAAACTAAGAGCGATTTTTGAAAAGAGGTATGGAAAGGCATGAATAATTCCATCTATAAAAATATTCCCAAAAGCGATTGGGATGACTGGAAATGGCATCTACAAAACCGTGTAAAAACCGCGGATAATCTCAAGCAACTCATACCTCTACGCAATGCCGATAGCGTCAATATAGCTACATGCCTTAAACAATTTCGTATGGCGATAACACCGTATTATTTGTCACTGATAGACCTTGATGACCCCCACGACCCCATTCGTATGCAGTGCATCCCATCATTCAACGAGCTTGTCACTGTAGACGAAGACTTAGAAGACCCACTCCACGAAGACACAGACTCTCCAGTACCAGGGCTTACACATCGCTATCCCGACCGCGCATTATTGCTAGTCACAGATCAATGTGGTATGTATTGTCGCCACTGCACCAGGCGGCGTTTTGCAGGTCAGCATGACGCAGTGCTACACAAAGACCAAATAGAAGAAGCTATTGCATACATCGCAAAGACCCCGGTTATACGCGATGTGTTGCTATCCGGCGGCGATCCACTGATGCTAGAAGATGACAAACTGGAATATATAATCGCAAGGCTACACAAAATCCCCCATGTGGAAATTATCCGTTTAGGCACCAGACTCCCAGTAGTACTACCACAGCGCGTCACTGATGGCCTTTGCACGATGCTTAAAAAATATCATCCTATATGGGTAAATACACATTTTAATCATCCAGCGGAAATCACGCCTAACGCAATCGCTGCCTGCGAAAAATTATCCGACGCGGGTATTCCGTTGGGTAATCAATCGGTTCTGTTAGCAGGTGTAAATGACTGCGTGCACATAATGACGGAGCTAGTACAGAAGCTGGTAAAAATCCGCGTTCGCCCATATTATTTATATCAATGCGACCTTGCACAGGGGCTTACGCATTTCCGCACACCTGTTTCCAAAGGAATAGAAATCATAGAAGCCCTCCGCGGGCACACATCCGGTTT
>Ga0123355_10005974_pt1 | contig 17951 bp, 12 predicted proteins | sample TergutEmb28metaG_3_FD_89872 | JGI IMG/M metagenome (GOLD analysis project Ga0123355, IMG submission 89872) | Embiratermes neotenicus P1 segment gut microbial communities from Petit-Saut dam, French Guiana - Emb289 P1 | ecosystem: Host-associated > Arthropoda: Insects > Digestive system > Gut ... | reverse complement strand
TTAATGTGGAAAAATATGGTAGAGCCGGGCAGGCTACAGATGACAATATGGCACATGCGCATTGCATGCTGGATACCTCAGGCTAGAAACTAACACTCAGAATATGTAATACATATTGTTTTTCCACCGCAACAATGGTTGCACTTAAGCTCCCCAATGTTAGGTTATAGTAAATTGTCTGTATTTTTTCTTGATCGAAGTACATTGTTTGCTACAGGTTACGTACCGAAGCTTTGTATCAACTTACAATATGGCTAGTGTATTCCGTGATGTACGTAGTTCATGTGCTTTAAACAAGGCATTTTTTTCTATGTATCACCAGTTTCATGGTACAGTACATGCGTAAATACTGTACAAATATATGAACACCCTTCCCTACTCCGATTTTCACGAAACTCACAAGTGTTCAACAGCATTATGTTCTGATCTCATATATCGAATTTCACCCAAAACGGACAGTACATCAGTAAACTACGGTTATAAATTTATATACACCCTATGTGAAGTACGTTTTTGACTGTTCCGATATTCATGAAACTCATTTATATGACTAATATATTGTTGTGGACATCTCCTGTACCGAATTTTATCCAACTGGAACGAAACACCTAGAAAACAAGGGCAAAATTTCTATAATTCCTTTAAGTAAATTTTAACTTTCACTGCATCGATTTTCAATAAATTCGTAATTTCCGATCGGTATTGTATTGTAATTCTTGTTACGGAATTTCACACATATCGGTCTTGAAATGTGGAAATTAACTAACTAAATCCATGGAGCAGAGTCCTTCCTGAGAAGCCAATAGGACCTCAGCTAGTCAAGAAATTCCTCGCATTTTATGGAATCCGAAGGTTCATTACCGCATTCACAAACGCCCGCCACCTGTCCCTATCCTGAGCCAGATCAATCCAGTCCATGGCTCCCCATCCCACTTCTTGAAGATCCTTTATATTATCTTCCATCTACGTCTGGGTCTTCCAAGTGAGCTCTTTAGAAATGTGGAAATAGAAGTAGTAATGCACTTACGCCTTTAAGTAAAGTAATATTCCCGTCAAAATAATTCTATAATACACAAAAAACATAAAAAATAGTGGACATACGTGTACGTTTAGCAGATCGAAACTTTACGTAGCATTTTGCCACAGTTTAACGTAGAATTCGATGAAGAAACGCTATTATTTCCAGTCTGCTATTTTGTAGGCACGCCAAAATAGTGTCGTAAATGGAACAAACAACACATCCGTGTGCTTAAGAAGACATTACTCCACAATTACACGTGCTGCAGCCTCATTCCAAACATGCAATGACGCGGCAGACTCACCGAAGGGTAGAAGTTCGTGGTAGGGTTAGTATTGCCATCTCGTGTTCGGTAAGGAAACTATTTGATCGCACTTTTTTTTTTTTAATTAGCAATCAGAAAGAATACAGTCTATAAGCCAAAGTGATGATTATACAAGTACGCGACGATACCATGCATTACTATGCTGTGGAAGTGTGTTCATCTAGCGATGTCACTTCAGGTGCCTTGTAAGTCTAAAGTCCAGCATCTTTTTAGTCTCTTAGTGTTTATAGGTTGTATTAGTGGCTCTAATAGTGGACTGGGATGGGCTTCCAGGATGTTGTGATATTCATTGATTCTTTCATGGACGACGTCGCTTACGTAAGGGATGTTGAAGTCTGTATGTAGAGTATGATGCACTACGTGTATGAACAGGAACCAATAAACAATGAAGCAGAGTTATTCCTAATAAATACTTCTTTCTTTCTTTCTTTTTGTTGCCGCGTGCAGGAGCGTGCGTTTATCGAATGTCGTGTTATGGTGGTTTTTATGGGGGACCGCAGTTATTTTTCGATTAAGGTCAATTTTAATGCAGTTTTCGGTGGAATCGGGTTGCCTCAGTAAGTAATATATTGACCAAGCTATGGGCCGAAAAACTGAGGAATTAGGGTTCGATTCCTTGAAGTAAATCTTCATGCAACTGTGAGACCGGCCCCAGGACCCAACCAGCTTCCTATTCGGTGGGCACCGGCGGCTAGTTCTCCGATGGTAAAACGACCGAGGTTTGAAATATACCTCTCAACTCCATCCAAAGAATAAGAATGTGTTGTTGAGCTACATCTCCACTCTTCTTCATGACATGATGTTTAAGCAAGCACAGGGAGAACAATTTCTGTTTGCCTATATAACTTTCGTAATTGGCATGTTTTCATGTACTCAGCGGAGGTTGGATTAGACAAACTTTGTAGCCAGATGTTCTGGGATATCAGATTTCGGGCCCCATGAATGGCCACAGAGGAACCTGTTTTGAAGATAGAACGTACACCCGATTTAAGTGGGATGATTTCACGCCCTTCTAAGCCGGTGAAGTGCACCCCCTCTCTCGCCACAAACAATTTTGTGTATGGACTTGAGGTTCTCACTGCTGTAACTGTTAAGAGTAAGGTCTTCCGTGCTGTGATGCCGTTTACTTAGGTAGATAATAGCTAAAGTTTCGGAGGAATCTGTTGCCTCTATATTCAGATTTACAATGTCCTGCTGCTTATATTTTCAGGCTACTCTAAAGGTGGGGGTGGCAATTTCCTACGAAACGTTTATACCGGCATCGCAACCCAGAAGATTTGTATCTTAAACAGTATTTTGTTTAGGCCAAAGTTGTGTGAACAGTTTGAAACGCGCCAGATTAATTTGTTAAATTATTTTGAAACATCGCAGTGCTGGTTGGACTTCATGTTTCGTGTACGTGAAATATTCTGCGAAGGCTGAATTCTCCGAAATAGACATCAGAAATCGAGCCAAGGCAGGGAGAGAAAGAATTAACCGTTCAGACGGGGTCTCGGACGTGGTTACGGGACCGAAGACCTTTAGTCTAAATAATGCGTACGTTGACGCCTCTACTGCTGTCACTTGTGGAAGGCGGCCTCTTTCCTTTGTTTGAACACGATTCTTCCAGTTTTGTTACCGGCCATGTATCTCTTCAGCTGTAGTTGTGACTTTCGGTGTTTCTCCGATGTGAGCATTTTCTTTGGTCTAATTTAGTGACTCATTTGCCGAGCCCCTGATTTCTGCCACACTTTACGGTTTAAAGCGCAGATTTAACTAACATAATTAAGTGTATATCTATATAGGCAGATTTTTTCTGGCCGTGCCGCGGCTTATGCTAAGAGACACCGGTTTTTCACCGCAGGGACGGGCTTTCGATCCCAGGTTAGTCATTGTGGGATTCGCGGTGCACAGAATAACAGGGACTAGTTTTTCTCCCAATACTTCTTTTGTCCCCTGTCAGTATTATTTCGTTAATGCTCGTTATTAATTAATCGATTACTGACGCAATATAACCGTAGTAATCGACTGCGTGGTTAAATTAGAGAACCCGGATAGCGTACTGTAGACTATGGGGTGGGGTTTACGATTCAGGGTTCGAATCCCAACACGTGTCAGGGACTTTTCTCGCGTCTAAAACGTCCAGGCCGGCCAGCCCAGGCTCCTCTTTTACGGATACTGGTGTTCTTTCCCATTGGTACCTCCATCTAGTGCCGAGGTTAAGAATGAGTGCAGATATACCTCCGGTGGACAGGGACAACTTTATATCTGTCAGCGTCTGTAAATAACACGCAATCGAAGTATTTTTATAGTTGCACAAATAAGTCACATCTGCCACTTTATTTTAATAACACACACAAACACACGCGCCGTACTTTAAAAGCTAGTGTTTGTCAAGAATATTCTCACATTTCGCTGAAAGAGAAGAGTACGTATATGTACGAGTTTATCTTCTCTGTATTGTCAAAGTTACTTCTTACATCATTGAATGAACTACAACTAAATAAATAGATATGTAAATAAATAAATAAATAAAATGTACGATTTTGAATATTACCAAACTGAACGGTACAGGTGAACTGTACTAATGAAAACAGTCTTCTTGATATTTAATAAACGTATGATATTGTAATGTTTAACTTGCGCTGAGAGTTTTATTCTCCAGAAATTGCTCTTGTACTGTCAGGTTGGTAATATGTATTGCCTGGTTTCCCCTTGTAATGGGATATCATCGACTTTATAGGTTTGCTGACCTCTCAACTATAGCAATTTGAGGTGTTTATATTGTAAGAAATGTGTGTGTGGAGACTTTTTATTAAAGTTGAACTACTTTCCTGACCTAGTTGATCGCTGAAGGACGTTTGTAATACAGGTGTTAAACAAAACTTCAAGCGAACATTTTTCTAGAAGTCCGTGTGACGTGATGTTATGTCGTATTTGTAAAGGCTGTATGACCTATTTTTGGCAATGCTGACGCGGTTAGGCGCAGGGTTCTCACCTTGGTGATTCAGGTTCATTCTTAACATAGTTCGTGTGGGGTTTGTGGTAGACAGAGTAACGCTGGGACAGGTTTATCTCCGAATATTTTGATTTTATCCTGTTAGTTATTATTCCACCAATGAGCCATATTCATTGATCTGTCGTCTTTGGGAGAGACAGTATCTTATCCTACCATGAGAAGAAGAACGTGTGACTATTTCTAAGTAGGCTTGTAAGAAATTACTGCACGAGTTTATGGTCTCTAGTGCAGCAGATGGTGAGTACTTACGGATTTGGACGGAGAGGGTTGTGGACTCTTTGAAGGTATTATCCAGGAAATCGCGCGAATGCTACTTAATATATTAAGGAAACACAGGAATAAAGGTCAGGGTAGACATAACAAGACCGAGATTCGAACCGCGTGTATTCTAATGTAGCTTGAAGGCGCCTACATACCGCAGCAGACCAAGCAGGACCAGTCCAGACCAGTCCAGACCAGACCAGACCAGACCAGACAAAACCAGTTTGATTGGAACTGTGGCGACAGGTTTAAACGCATGCGATCCAGTTGCGTTAAGTCATGGCCAGACACGACGAGTATAGTCTTGCTTTGTCTGGTGCATGACGCATCGTGTGCCATTCGTTGCCAGTCAGCGAGCGCTGTGGCAGGAGAAACATGTCCAGCTTCGACACGGAACGTTTCATCGAGTTGGTTCGGGAGAGACCATACCTGTACGATGGGAAGGATAAAAAGCATGGCAACAGGGACATTGTCCAGAAGGCTTGGGAAGACATCGGCAAGGAAATGAACTGTGAAGGTAATCGTTACTACTAGCGCGAATCTTTGTATAACTGGTAACACAGAATTACTACAGAATAAATATACAGTGATAATAGCGTGGAATATTGTAAGTTTTATTGATAACGTAACTTCTGTACACATTACAGTGATAACACGGAATAGGCCACAGAATTATTCCGACGGGGAGGTGGGGATAGGTCTGTAAATTTATGTCTAAGGTCCAGAACACGAGTGCTTGGCTTCAACAGCCGCAGTGTCAGATCACCGATATCAGCAGCTCTTGGTTCTGTGGCTCCTTCTCGTGAAAGTGATTAATTTACAGTGTTGTTTTTTCTTATCATGGAGTAGGCCTGCGCAAAACACACACAGTTCTACCAAAGAGTTTGCCTTTTGAAGGACAGCAAATGTTTTAGTTAGCAATCCGATAGAATACACATGTGCCCTGCTTAGTCGATAAGTGAATATTATGTTTGGGGATAAGATCTGAGTCAGGTCCGCTCATCCTTTGATGTGGAGCAGGCAGCTTCGGGAAAATTCAGTCTATATATGGACAACATGAAATTCAGTACGCAGGCTGGAAAATGAATGTGTCTATATAATTTTAGTGTGTAATTTTCTGTACTTGTGCATTAAAATAATATAGCTTACTGATAACAGTAGGAAAAATATATTTAAAAAATGTACGAGTAATTCACTACATAGGCTATTGTGTCGCTGTTTTTGGCACAATTTTGCAAAATGAGTTAGCAGTTTAAAATATGTTTACATACATAAAGAGCTCATAAGTTTTCAAAATTATTTTGGGTGTTCTATCTAACGTTTGCCAGGGAAAGGTTAAAAGACGTTTTCTCTTTTCATATGTCTCCACGGGTAATATGTTGCTCGCGAGCTACGGGTTGCGCGGGTCTTTTTCGTGACGAGTGGGGAAGCGTCATAACGAAGGCCACGATTACACGCAGAGTTGCAGTGTCACAGTCTGTGAATCTGCACTTGCTACCCGGCCATTTAGGACGTAATCATGGCTTAACTGAGCGTATCAAAATTCATAATTCGGCACCAGCATTTTTGCACAAGTTGTCGGCATCAGCTGTTGAAGTAAGACAAATTAATGCTGCTGCTTCTACGTAGATTGAATGAAAAGTAATGCGTTCGTCGCAGCACCATCTGACCGAATAGGAATACTCGAATAAATGAAACGCAGAAGTAATACGTAGAATATACTTTTCCACAAAATCACCAAATAACTGCACACACTTCCATCACTGATAAACAAGTTTCGTAAAGCAACTTTGTTCCTGCAACCGTTGAACAAAAGGACTTGTTCAAGTGAGGTGCTAGCTGAGAGACTACAAAAAACAGTGATCCATGCCACAGAAAGCGCCATTTCTTTTATCGCGTCTGTGCTGCAGTCTTTTGACGAGATAACAAAAGTTGAGGCATTACGTTTCATCCAGTCTTCCTAGCAACTTAAGTATCATGAATCAACAATCGATAGTGCAGTATTATGCAATCAAACAATTAAAATAAATAATTAGCAAACATAGTTAACAAATGTTGAAAATTCTCACCTTTTTCTTCACACGCACGGGATCTTTACTCCATACTCGCTGACCCTCCTTGTTTGTCATAACTCTGTATCCTGCTGTGTGACTATGTACGTAACCGCTGCAGTGGAACCAAACTTTATTACTGAAGAAGACCCAATTTATAATGTCATTTCAGTCCAAATCAAAGAGACACTAATATTGAAATCATTGATGGGCATCTTCGCAAAATTGCGAAAAGCAAATTTTAGCTTCATAATGTCAGTCCGTCTGTCCGCATGGAACAATTCGGCTCCCATGGGACGCATTTTCTTGAAATTTGGCATTTGCGGCTTTTTCGAAAATCTTTCGAGAAAATTTCAAGTCTGATTGAAATATTTCAAGTATAACGGTTACTTTACAGCAATATTTCTGTACCTGTGTGATAGTATCTCGCTTAATTCTTCTTATAATGAGAAATGTTTCAGTGAGAGGCTGTAGAGAGGAAACACGATCTTATATTCAGTAATTTTTTTTTCTGAAAATTGTGTCGTTTGTGTTATAATGCGGAAAAATACAGTAGAAGCAGACAGACCCCACATGATAGTGTGATGTTGCGCAGAGAAAATGCGATTTACTTATTGGATAACAAAGATAAGGATTCAGACGCACACTCATAATATTAAATACAGTAGAGGCAGACAGACCCCACATGATAGTGTGATGCTGCGCAGAGAAAATGCGATTTACTTATTGGATAACAAAGATAAGGATTCCGACGCACACTCATAATATTAAATACTCATTGCTTTTCCATGGGGACAGTGGTTACGCGAACGCACCTCAATGTTCCGTTTATACGTACATTGCCTCTCTTGTTCTTTAACAGATTAAGTTTATGCATCACATGAATGCGATAAGTGTTAAGGTCGGATTTCTTCCTCGTACTGTGTGTGTTTGACTAAGACATAACGGTTTGCCTTGGAAGTAGAGTGATTTGTTTGGGCGACTTCAGTGAAGGTTGACACTTGAGGTACTAGTACTGTTAAATCCGGGCATTTTCCTCGAAATTCGGTTTGGACGTTCACGTATGATTTTGAATAGACCCATTTTTTACTGTAAAAATAATTTCTCATAGGGAATATTTAATGATAGCTTCATCACGGAGTTTGATATGAATGCGTTCGTGTTGGTTTAGTTGAACTAACACTCATCTGTACTTGGAAGTATACGGTGTTTCCACGTGTGCAGTGTTGTAAGAATTTCGTAGGGTTACCAATTTGAGAGACATACACATGTATCTACTGGGTTACGCGACTTTTAAATCGTCCTGTATCACATCATTGTTTCCAGTTCTTTATAATGTAAGTTAATTTAAGGTTATGTCCTTAACCATAAACACAGTAAAACATTTTAAATTAATAGACTGATACTGCATTTAGTGACTATAGAACTGCACACGGTGTAGTTTGTCGACTTCATATTGCAGAAATATTTAACATGGAGATAGGATGTAGCAAATCTGCACGCTGTATGTCAGAAGAAGTAAAGTTCTTGAGATACTCACTCTTCTGGGATGTTACGTAGCGTAGATTGGTAGTTAGTTTACGACATTTTGATGCAACCTGTCAGTGCCATCTTCAAGGTTCGGACAGTCCAAGACGTCGGTAACTAAATAACTACCCATCTGCACTGCGTAACATCCCAGAAGAGTGAATATCTTATTTATACCGCAGTGGAATCCTGAAATCTCGCAAGTGAAGTACTTTTAATTTTCAGAGAATGTCTGTCGAGCAAAATGGGCGAACCTAAGGAACAGTTACAGACGGGAATTGAGAAAAATGAAAGAGCACAAGCCAGGTGATGGTACACCTCAAGAACCCAAATGGGCGTTCTTTACATTGTTGTCGTTCCTGGATGTGCATCTCAAACTCAGAGAGTAAGTTAATGCTGATGCTGCATGTGTGTGACCGCCAACCCCAGTAACGGGACGGCTGCTGGTACCATTTAACCCACTGTGTGACATTGCAGGCGCAGCGGGAATGTTTCTCATCAGGACGATGTTGAAGACGACAGCAAAGATGATACCTTTACCCCCGATACGTCTTACACAGAAGAGAAACCAAGTTTTCCCACGTACGAGTTCTGTCAGAGGAGAAAGAAACCGGACATGGAAGCAGAATTCGTGAATGAACCCAGGTTACTGGGAGAGAGCAGCTCTGAATTAGATGATGACAGATATTTTTTACTCAGTCTTCTTCCATGGATGAAGACATTATCTCCTCAAGCCAATATGATGTTTCGGATTGAAACGCAGCAAAACTTGATGCAAAAACTATTCCTGATTGGTTCTTCTGCAGTTTCTTCTCCATACCGCTCTGGGTCTCGTGATACAAGTTGCATTGATACGTCCTTGCCGAATTCTCATTGATTGTCAGGGCTGCTTTGTCAGCTTTTGCCGCAAGGGTTAGGTTTTGGAAGTTGAATTATAAGGGCCATCACTTGTGCTAAGTAGACTCACGAAGGATTTCAAGAATGTCTGGATAAGAATGAAACTTTTTTGTATATTGTTATGTACATATCGGTGTCTTAATGATGTATTCAGAAACTGTAATAAAACTTTGGTTATGTGCATTCTGAACAAGTTGTATTAATTATTCATATTAGGTAATGGAAAGACAACAAATTTCAGACGTAGGCCTATTTTTGGACTTAAGGAATCAAAATTGAACGCTGCCAATGATTACCTATTACTCATTTTAAAAATAAGACTTGTCTCTGCTTATATTTCACTCAGGGTATTAGAATGATATGTAGCTCCAACATTCATATGAACAGAATGGCTAGTAGCCTGGAGGGGAAAAGAACAGGGAAGAAAAATATCTCGCCCAAGATATGAAGGGTGTAGCTCCATGGGATTCCTTCCGAGGCCTCAGTATTGTAATACCATCTAAACCTTTCTTCGAGGTTCCTTACAAATCAAGATGGAACACTTTCACTTAAAAATGCCGGGAAATTCAGATTTTCGGTCATATTATCTCGCGATGGAGCCCACTTTACCGAAGATCATGAATGGACAGTGTCATGTAACTATACGACAGACCGATAATCGGTTTTGTAGATAAGCGGCCAGTTGGCTTAATAACTGGCAAGGAGCGCGTTTGTTCTCTGCCGGTTTGATGGCTGTCTTTTAAAGCAGCGCTTCTCAATCTTTCTGGTGCCGCCAACCCTACAGAAGTGTCGCTAATTCCGCGGACTTTCTCCTTAAAATTTCCTGAACTCGCGGTCCCCTAAGGCATATCTCCCTGTAATATTGGAATTACAATTAACTCCACAAAGGAATATCCTAAGAGATGTATTAAGTAAGTGTAGAAATTAGTCAAAAAACGAAGATGTTCCTGTACTCTCTTCAACCTTCAGTTGTGGCGAGGCTACCTATTTATCATTTCTGCGTGTGTCTGAAATGTGCAGTCGACGCGCTGCCATAGTCAGTATAAATACATCGGCTCTTCTGTGGCATTCGACATTTAACAAAGAAAGCGATAAGTTTATTCGAAAGACTCGTTGGTTCTAACCGATCTACACGGAGTCGTATCCCAGAAGACTGGAATCTACATCACAATCTCTGTGGCAACCCCAAATCTCGGGTAAATCCAATGTTTGCAGGACTGCAGCTACAGTGACCGCTTATTGTGCAATAAGTGCCCTGAACTGAAAATTGAAGCAGGTGTATCAATGGTGACATTAAAGCTAAGGAAAAAACTAAATAACTGTGTTTTACTAAACAGCGTCTGCACTGTATCATATCGTTATTCCAGATAAACGTATTTTACAAAAAAAAAATATATTTGATGCAGTATTTTTTTCCTTCAGCTGGGTTCCGCGGACCACACTTTGAAATTATTGTTCTAAAGCGTTATTTTAACCAGTTGTCATTATGAATACTGTTGAAAGACTTTAAATGTCAGTGTGAACTCCTCAGGTCAACTTCAGAAGTCAGTGTAAGAAGGTGGTCTCGCACTCTGGAGTACCCCAAACTCCCAAAGACGCCACAGTTCCTTGGTCCGCTCTGTGAACTGTGTCTATCTATCTGTACCGAACACGTTTTCAGCCTGTGGTGTATTTTTGCGTCTGTGTGAACACAACATATTTTATTTATGTTGCTATAAGTTAATATATATTCTTTGCGGTATTTTCCACCAAAGTGGATCGTGCAGCTGGTTACATCTTGTAATGCAGCTTATCCTCTGCAGTAGTAGTAGTAGTAATAATAATGATAGTAATGATGATGATGGTAATAATAATAATCGCCGCTGCAGCCATCATCACCAACGTTTGTAACCAGCAAGTCCGTTACATTGACGGACTCATCTAAATCAGTAGTTCTAAAACTTTATTGTTCACGACTCCCAGTCATCAGTTACATTTCCCTGCTGTCCACATAGTACTAGTACCATTCCGGAAAGTCACTTCAGATTTGTAACGTAAGTTTAAAAAACAATTCACGATTATTTTGGTACTTCATGACTTACCAGAGAGTGCTCACTGCTTCAGTTTGGGTCGCGACCCTGGTTTTAAAAATCCCTAATCTGAACTTTAAATAATTAAGGTACTTGTAACTTTGTGCTGTAAAATATTTTAATGGCTTATGTGGCGTTATGCGTTTGTGTGTGTGTTGCCTGCTTTTCAGTGCTTGCCTGTAATTTGCCTGTTTGCTTTATTTATTCGAGCACCGTAATTGATTGATTAATTATTTATTATTACTATGACTCTGACATTTGCCGCTAGGCTGTTGAGCCAGCACGAAAATAATTTTAGTGGCATTTTATTATTATTATCATTATTGTTATTATTATGTTTATTACTTTGTTTAATCTTGAGTCTAAACGTCGCAACTGTCCGTATACTAGGTTTGCGTCAGCGGCTGGAGCCATTATATAGATATCGATATGTTGAGTAGAAAGTCTGTTTTGCTTAACGATTTATTACGTTAGTTATGCTAATTATAGATACTAGACCTTTGTTGTGTTCGTCTTGTTGTTTTTGATTACATTTCATTTTCCATGTGTTTATGTTTGTGGTTAGTTATTGCAAATATTTTCGCTCACGTTCCTATGCTGGCCCTGTAGTTGCCCTTTTGGCTGTTGTGTCAGCACATTAATAACAAGGAATTGAATTATTATTATTATTATTATTATTATTATTATTTTCTTGAAGGCTGTTTATTTATGAAAATAACGTGTGGCCAGTGAACAATACAGACAGCTTACTGTCAAATACCGTAGCTGTGTAATTCTAGCTGCGTAGTCGTGCGTAAAACAACACTCTGCATTGTCGCAACTGTACTGGTACGAAAATTGATGTTGTTACAGAACCCCAGTATGGCTGACGATGGAATGGGATGGATCCCGGGTTTGGGTGACAATAAGCCGCAGTCCCGGTTGCTGGGGAAGTCTTTCTTCGGCTACGTGCCAGATGCCTTTTCGATGAAGACGCCTGCAATGCCTTCAGAGAAATCGTCGCAGAAAGGTTCTGCAGTAAGTATATTACACAGACTTGTCTCTAAACTGCCTGTCTGTTCAACGCATCAGTGAAATGTGAACTCACAATAGGAAGGTTGTGATTCGTTGTTTTTATGGGTGTTGATAAAATTTGGCCGAATTTTTCAATGCTAAATAATCTTCAGTTACTGACAGCTGCGTTATAGATTCCATGTACTGTCCAAATTTAATTTGGTATGTACTGGTCCACGGCGCCTGCTGTACAGGAACTATAAATTAGACTTTATAATATTTATTACAAATTGACCATCTTAGAAAAAGTAGCCTTTGACAGTGTATGCGGCTGTCCGAATGATAGTTGTCCAACAAGAAAAATTTATGTCTCGAAATCTGTTCATTATACGGTCGTCCTGTTGTCACCATTACAAACAAAAACTGACAACTTTTTTTTCTGACTGCTACCAACCTTGGTGATCCCAGTGTCCGCGCTGTCTAAGGCCTGGGTCGGTGGCCGCTCGCTGGCTGGGATTACGAGCTCGAATCTCGCCGGGGGCATCGATGTCTCTCTCTTGGGAATGTTGTATGTTGTCAGGTAATGGTCTCTGCGTCTGCCTGATCTCTCGTCCAGAGGAGTCCTACCGACTGTGGTGTGTCTGAGTGTGATCGTGAAGCCTCGGTAATGAAGAGATCCTAGCCCACTTGGGACTGTTATGCCAAGAAAAATCTACCAACCTTATCGAAATTCAGTATGGGCACCCTCGGGTGGCACGACAAATATCCATATTTCGATTTCCAGCCACGTGTTGTGAAGAATGTTGTGATTACGTAGCCATAGTGTATCTTATGCGGTCCTTCATCTGCTGCTGAATATCGTTGTTTTTGACCTCGTAGACGAGGTTCTTTACATAACCTCGTAGGAAAAAATTCAGTGAGTTGAGATTGGTGACCGATCCATCCGCCGGGCATCAAATGATGTAAGGAGATTCCTCACTTCATATGCCAGATCAGAAACTACGCCAAGAAGGTATTTACGGAAATATCACTGCGGTGTACGTTTCTTATCATTTTAGTTAATAATTCCATAAGGTGGTTAATTTCATCTGTGCATGCAAAATAGAGTAGAGAGATATGTGGCAAACCCTCGTCGTTCTCAGAAGTTTCTGTAGGCGACTGCCGGCTTAGTATCGTAAAGCAGGACAAGACATCTTCCTTTACAACTCCTCAGAACACTGCATGTTTACGGTCTCTGCTTTATGCACGGGATGTCTTCACCTTTCAATGGCATGTTTAAACAAACCCACATCGCCAGTTGTTGTACCGTGGACCAATCTCCACCATATATCTGACATCCTGTTACCCTCTCATCTCAACCTATTCCCCTATATTCTTGTTCAGGTATCTAGCCATTCTGTTTCCTATGAGTGTTAGTAGAACATGCGCCAAATGATTTTGCCGCTACGTAGAACACGAAAACTGAACATTTGCCGCTACTTCGTCACTTTTCCATTGCTACAGTTGCTACCATGGGTCAGAGAGGTGCATAGGTGATAACTGTACATAGCGCTGCTCTGAGGGGCTTTGCCGTGTCAGTCGCCGTCCACGATGCGTCTTTGCCTCCAGAAAGAGTCTTATGAAGTTGGCTTCCGCATGTAATAAATTTGAAAGACGTCTCCAGTGTGAAGGCTAGAGGACCGCATGGCAAACCTAATACCTGTGCCCCTCTTTCTTTGCAAACTGCATCGCTCCCAGCTATACTCTTTTACAAGCATTGTGCCCTTAGCTTTGAGTGACAGTTTTGTTCTTTTATACGTTCGTCGTGAGGAGTGTTGACACGATTGCGGGTAGCTTCTTTTAACTCAGTTTTTAAAAATTTTGTAAAAATCTAATATTCATCTCAACATTCTAGACGTCAGAATGGTGACGCGAAGCGAGTACCATATTGAGGATTCACAAATATTAGGTGCCACTGTCGATCGAGCGACCTGATCCCGTGGTTTTATACACCCTTGTTCTAATGTGTGGGCTCAAACTATAGTGAGTACGGAAATTGTCGCTCTCGAGGTCCCGAGCTACCTAATGCCTAGGGGTATAGGTGGACCACCCTGTCTCCAGTGGTCATAAATAAGGGGCCTGGTCCTTCAGGTTGGGGTAGGGCAAGGGGCTGACAAGCTCCCCCTGCAAAACATCACCTGTCTTAAAACCTGAAGAACAGTAGGCCAGGCCCGATACTGGGCTGTTACACTATAGAAGTAGACGTTTATGATGATGAATAAGAAGCAAGAGACGAAGAAGATGATGAATATGATGATGATAATGATGATTAAGAAAAAAAAAAAAGACGAAGATGCTGCCTCCCATATCGCAATAAATGTATCTGTCTTGGGCGCGTTTGATAAACATCGACATGCACTTTTTTGTGTAGTCACGTAAATCAGAGGAACCTGGAGAAGAATGCAGCAGTACACCGAAAGTGGGAAGCCTGGATCGCCCTAGTTGTTTCCATCTATTTTATGTAATTCTCTCCCTGGCCTCAGCATAGTGAATGTTTTGACGTTGCTAGAAATATTGATGTCAACAGAAACACAAGACAACTGAAAAGGAATACCAAAGGGAGAGAGTGATAAGATCTAGAGGGAAATATGGAGCGTGTCGATCCACGGGATTTAGGACTGGTTTCAGAGCGATATATCTCGATATAGCATGGAAACTTCTAGCGAAGCTGCAGACAGCTGCTATGAATCCTTTCTCACAAGCCAATAAGTCATTTTGTCTGAGAAAAATATTCTACAGAGGTGGCAAGTTAAAACAATGTGTGATTATTTGTTATAGGTGTATAAACGGTACGTGGTTTCTGATGACATTTAATTACCTGTGTGTAGGAAAACTCAGCTGCTGCAAGCCCAGTGACAGCAGCACCTTCACGGAAGGCACCAGACAGCCTGAGCGGGATCTTCACGGACGAAGTATTGAAGGTGAGAAATGTGTAGTTTCTATCCTTCGTTTCCCTTTTTTATTTATTTATTTATTTATATATAAATTTCGCACCTTTTCTGTTTCCCTTTCTCTCATTCCTTCTTTCTCCATTCTTTCTTTTTTTCTGTTTTTCAATAGTCCATTAAAGGATCCTGCACATATTTGTTTGACAGTAGGGTTTAATTATTGTCAATTTGTGACAGGAATGTTGCTTCTTAGATATGCAAGAAACACCACAGCAAAGCAGCTCTTATGAGCGAAACAGTAACCAGTCGTGTTATTGAACATTAAATTCTTATTTTTTGTTTCCGTTTCCCTGTTTTCATTTATTAGAGACGATTTTATATGCTTTTTTTTTTCTCCTTCGATGTACGCAACATATGAGAAACTGTCCAACAAAGGTATGGCTTCTTTTATACAAGATTCCGTTTTAGGCAGATTTCTGTGTGCCGCGTGTATAATTAGCAGAACAAAAATGTTTTACGGTCCAAATAAGTTGAGGACTTCTTAATGCGACAGGACATGTGAAAGGGTTATAATAATAAACGCTTCCGTTCACAAGCGACGAGCCATAGTTTATTTTTGATGCAGAGCAGAGTAGATGACACCATGTTAGACGCACTGTCACATCCATAAATATCGTCTATAAAAAAAAGGGAGAGTTTATGTGCTGTGTGCGTATTGTCGTGTCACACATACAGTAGCACATTCTTTTCTCGAACCCCCTACTGTAATTTTACTATTTATGGTTACTACCATTTACATTCCGCGGTAGTACAGTGGTTAAGGCGCTGTGCTACAAATCGGAAGGTCGCTGGTTCGATTCCAGATGGTGTTGTTGGAATTTTTCATTGACATAATCCTTCCGATCGCACTATAGCTCTGGGGTCTACTCAGCCTGTAACAGACATGAGTACCAGGAGTATTTCCTGGGGGTAAAAAGCGGCCGGTGCGTAAGGCTGACAACCTTACCACCATCCTGGGCCACTATCACGTAATCTGGGAACCTTAACTTCCTGGAACCCTCTGGGCACCTCGGGCCTGTAATGGGACTGATTTACCTTTACCATTTACATTTCTTGTTATGGCGCTGTGTAAGCGCCTTTCTTCTGCTTGTTTGTATCGTAAAGATTAGAAATTTAGTTCTCTTGCCCCATTTAGAGCACAGTCCCCTGTGAGGATGGTCCGCATTAGGTATCGAATCCCGGACCCAAGACCTGAGACCCTGACACCACGACCTTAGGTGTGTTGTCGTTACTAATCCGTGACAGTGAACAGTACACAAGAAGACTCGAAATTATTGATCCTGAAAACCGCATGATCCGACTGTCAGAAACGAAGGCAACCTTGTTTGTATTCGCGCCAAGAGGACATATGGGGGAAATGGAGGTATTACTTTACTGAGGCCTCTTCTTAACCTGGGCGGTGAATGGTCAGCCTCAGCCCCTGCCCCTTCACACTCTAGGAAGGAACCTGTGCTGCCCATTGAATAGGATGCTTTGAGGGCTTCAGAGCTGGTCTCGTGCCCTTTTCCCGGCTGCCTATTATATGATTGCTGTAATTTTAATATACACGTTTTAATGCAACGCTCCTTTCAGAAAGAAACACTGAGTATGGCTTAGTTCATGTGTTTTGTTCAGTGTACAAAATTTTAAGAATCTGCGGGAAAACCATAGAACGAAGTAAGATCAATTTATAATTTAATTCCTGATTACTGCATACATTATGCTGTTTTCTAGAATATCTTATTAAAATAAGCTTGCGAAACGAAACGCGACACACTATTCGGTCGTAAGAAACTTAGACACGACGCGTTTGTGAAACACGTCTTTCCTTGTTACAGTTGTAGGCTAGAGAACTGAAATTCTGACGCGTGTACCGTGTAACATGGGCTTGTCTAGCCACTATTGATCAAGTTCCCTTCCCTCATAGCAGGGTCTACGACCGCACAGTTTGGGCGTTCCAGAAAACCTTGTAGTAGAGTAAAGAATGCCATTTTCATCGTCATTGACCCTGAGGATGGAACAGCTGGTTCTTCCCAAGCGTCCCCATACATTTATGAGACTACATGCCATTACTTACCAGAAGACAGTCATGCTCATCACCGTGAGAAGGTCAAATCCCATAAAAATAACATTTATTTGTTCGTTTTTACACACTCCGCCCTTGTTTTCCGCCCTAGCCGCGTTTATGAGAAAGTGGGCGTAAATTAATAAGGCGTAAATAAAAAATTGACATTACTTCCGAAATAATGGGTTAGCCTAATAGAATGCAGCCTGCCAAAGTTCATTAAAACGAAAATGAGAAGGGCGCAAATTAAGATGTGTGTATTGGCAAGGGGCATTAAAGCAAAAATAGGCTTAAAACAAAGAGAGGCTGGATTTATGAGTCAAGTCCCATGAATCATGCAGTTAATCGCCATTATTTTTACCGCTGAAAATGGATTCAGCTTCAGGCCATTTTTTGTGGGATTTCTGAGTTAGTGGGTCCCTGTCACCACGGCATGGCGCGTCCTCAGGTTGCGGATAGAGGAACGGCCTCCGATAAGGAGGGTAGCTGCGAATAAATTGAATAAGCAGTCGCGGACAGCCGACGATGGGTGGCCCCCCAGCTTGGGGGTTGGGCGAGGTGCTAACAACCCCTCCCTGTTAAAACCAATGTTCAGTAACATTCTCAGGCGAGATGATTCCTCTGGACACAAAACAATCCGGAGGTAAACTACTCCCCGACTCGGATCTCTGGGGGGGAGTGTTTCTAGGGGAATCTTCGCGCAACATACAAAGAGGTATGAAACTAGGTACGTGGAATGTTAGGAGCCTTTATAGGGCAGGATCCCTTAAGGCAGCGGCGA
>Ga0123355_10005973_pt1 | contig 17951 bp, 7 predicted proteins | sample TergutEmb28metaG_3_FD_89872 | JGI IMG/M metagenome (GOLD analysis project Ga0123355, IMG submission 89872) | Embiratermes neotenicus P1 segment gut microbial communities from Petit-Saut dam, French Guiana - Emb289 P1 | ecosystem: Host-associated > Arthropoda: Insects > Digestive system > Gut ... | reverse complement strand
CACCCCCTTGAGGCGCCAGTCTGGCGGCAGAATATTGCATCATGTGACGCAATGTTATGTACAATGTAAAACTTGAAAATTAATATACAAATAAAGACAAATATCAACCCTTGCATGAACAGATGAAACTTGAATTTTCTCGACCGATTTAAAAAAAAATCATATATCAGATTTCATGGAAATCCGTCCAGTGGGAGCCGAGTTGTTCCATGGGGACGGACAGACACGACGAAGCTAATAGTCGATTTTCTAAATTTTGCGAACGCACCTAAAGAGTCGCACGCACAGGTGCGCGCGCACTCGGAAGCTCTTCAATAAGTATGTTTACCTAGGTAACAAGAATTAGAAGTAAGACGTCATTATAAATTCAAATGTAGCTCATGTATTTAACCGGTGTTATTATTTTTTGAAAACAATTTCCGAGCACACTGATGCGTTTTTCCCCATCTCGACGCAAGTTAAAAGTTCCATCGCCGTAGACATCGGGCTTTGGCATTCGCAACGATTCACGACCAGCTACGTCTTATCGCCTGTAACCATGAATATCAAGGATTTTCGTTTTATTCCGCCAGACATCTTGATACCAAGTGTGCACACACACTTTGCGATATCCCAGTTCTTCGTGCACATTATTGCTCGCAGTCCCGATAAGACAACTCTAAGGCAGCAAGATAAATCTGGATTTGTGCCTCGTCAGTCTGCCACAATCAGTTCTCCCAGCCTTTACCGAGTTTACGTCCGTCCCTGATGTACTTGGCCAACGGCTGCGATAATCATCATGGATGTCCGTGCCAATACTTTCAAACTCTACACCATTCTGTGACACGCTGTTGTCGTTACGCCATCACCTTACTCCTCTATCAACTAATGGTGAGAATTTGCCCCTAGGGTGTGATGATTTGCCTCTAGGTGAGCGTTTCCTAACCAAAACCGCTCTCGACCCTAAAATCTCGCACATTTGGTGGTCTGTGTAGGTGAGGGAACCATGATTCGCCAATAAACACCGAGTGACATTAGGAATTTCTTTGTATTACCAAATTTCCAGTGTTATAGCAAGCGCACGGCAACTTACACACTGAATATCACCTGACTGGCCCATGCGCTGTCTGCTGCTTGTTACACTTACTAACAGTGCCACCTCTTACGGAAAAATAAAGTATTTCATTAACTCAAAATTTGGGGCTATAGAACTGTACTTATTAAAACAGCCTCGCGCGCGTGTGCGCGTGCGCGTGCATGTACTATTCCAACACCGATGTACCGCCCCCACGTTTATTGCGAATAGAAGTGTGTGACCAGAAATTCCCTATGATGCAGTATTTCTCTTTACTGCCATCATAGCTACATTGCCACTATTTGTGGTGAAAAAAAGCCTTTACCCTATGTAGCTGATATATATATATATATATATACATACATACACATACACACACACACACACATACATACCGATCCCAGCGGCTGCGCGGTCTAAGGCGTGGGCTTGCGGCCGCTCGCTTACTGGTACTGCTGGTCGAATTCCACCGGGGGCATGGATGTCTGTTGTGAGTGTCGTGTGTTGTCAGATAGAGGCCTCTGCGACAGGCCGATCTCTCATCCAAGGGAGTCCTAAAGAGTGTTGTGTCTGAGTGTGAACGTGAAGCCTGTATAATGAGGAGACCAAGGCCCGCTGGGGGCTGTTGCTTCGTGGTCAAATACGTATGTATGTATGTATGTATGTATGTATGTATGTATGTATGTATGTATGTATGTATGTATGTATGTATGTATGTATGTATGTACGTGTACGTACGTATGTATTATGTATGTATGTATGTGTATGTGTTTGTATGTATGTATTTATGTATATATATATATATGTAATATTTTTTTTAAAACCACGTCTATGTAATTATTAGAGCGGTAGTAATTACAGGCTGTCACATTGCGAATGTGGCATACAGTGTGGAAATATCTTATCTCTTCTGTGATGTTATACGTATGGTTGCTTGTGTACAAAAATAGGCATAAAGAGGGATTGATGGGTGGATAATCACGAGACGCCAAACTGTTAGCTACACGAACGAAACAGCAGGGTTTTGGCTGCGGCGGAAAACCAATACTTTTTTTTTTGTCAAATCCGCCTGTCAGCATCTGCATAGGCAGAGATTTCAGACGAGGGGCGACACCGTTATTTTTTCATCCGCTTTCAGTCAGTCACGTTTCAAACCTGGGACTATTATATAAGCTGTCTGACGGGAGAAAACAATTCTTGATCCCTCCAGCAAAGTAGGTACAGTTGTTTGCATCATGACCGACCGTTATATCGGGCGTTTCAAAACTTGTATTTTTCCGTACTTGCCTTTCCAAATTTTTTGCTGTAAAATGTTTGTGCAATGCTTTAATTTTTTCGTCTGTCTGCAGAAATTGAAATAACTTACTGACTGACTGACATATTTACAGACTAACAGAATAACTGAATAACTTAATAACTAATCAAGTATCTAACCAACAACAGAGTAAACACTTGAATTACTAAAAGATGATCTCCATGGAGGAAAGTTGCCAGTCAGACCTCTGACGTTTTCAGCTAGTGAAGGTAAACAATATATTATATACCGTCAGTACACAACAACGTCAATATAGTAATATAATGTATGCAGTAGGTTTCACTATGGCTACATGTTTCGACCGTAAACGCTCATCATCAGGCTAATAAAGAACATTTTGTTTAAGGTACAGAAAGGTATTACTCAATGGGATCTCATTTCGTTTACAGTGGAATATAAAATAATGTATAAAGAAATTCCTGTTTACAATTAAAACAATTAAAATTAAGCAGTAAACAAATTAGGTGAAGATCTTCTAAATGCTATGTTGTAGATTGTACAATTGTTATTGCACAACGGGATGGCTTCTATCAAAAAAATAGCCAAGGTATAGCCCGCATTTTATGAAACCCGAGATTTCCTTACTTTATGAAAAGTGGCATGTTGCTGTTTCGTAACCTGAACTAGATGAATCCAGGCAACACCAATCCAGCCTGTTTCAGTCCCTTTTTTATGTTATCGCACCTAAATGTAGGTCTTCCAAGTGATCTCTTTCCTCCAGGTTTTACTGACAAACTCTTTTCGCTCCCATTCGTGCCACATACCCTACCCAACCTTTGCTCCTTATTTGATAATCCTTCTAAAATTTTGCGAGGATTGTAAATCGTGAGCTTCTCATTATGAATTGTGTTCCAGAGTTCAGTAACTTCCACTCTGTTGCGTTCAAATGTTTTCCTCTGCATCCTGTTGTCAAATTCCTCAGTTTGGTTGTGGGTGGCCACGTTTGTCGTCATAATAAGCTACACAAAAGTTATAGTTCTTGGATTTTAATATTTTTTTAATATTTGATGGCACCCGGGGAAGACAAAAATATTCCGAACATAATGGCGGCGCGCATTCCCCGAATTTAATACGCCCCCAATTTCTTCCTGAATGAGACTTTTTTTTTCTTGGTGTGGTTTCCAAGTATCTGAACTTTGCTATGATTTCAGAAAGTTTATTGTAACTTAGTCCTACAGAATGTTGACGAGGCGTGAACGTGAACGCAGCTTTAGAAGTTGTAAACCTTATTAATTTTGGCAGGAAGTGAAATTTAATTTTTATGCTGTTAAGTGGCACGTAATGTGAATGTAATTATTGTGAACAGTTGTAGACTCTGAAGAACGTTACGGAAGGTACCTGTTTTAATAAATAAGTAGATACTGTCAGGATAATTCTCTTCGGGCCATATCAATTAAGCGCACTTTGCATCGCGACGATTAGCTTTCCTAAAATTAATTTTAATGTTCTTCTAGAAACGCTAGCGTCTTTAGATAGAAAATTACAAAGGTGTCAGCAGTAAATTCGAAATACAATAATGTACTTACATTACTGTCTAATTTATCCTCGGAGTTTTTGACTAGCAGAGCCAAGCAATTTGGTGTTGTAGTAAAGATTTAGTCTTGTGTTTGGGCGTTAACAGTTTCAATTTGGAAAGCGCCGTGGAAGAAAGAGTATGGAAAAATCCAATTTTATGACAGTCTCTAAACAATCGTCGCAAGTACGGGGTATGTTAGATAAAAAACAAACGGAGAATATGGAATATTTCAGCTAACTGTGTAGCCGGTAAGAAGTGATGCAAGATGTATGCATGAAATCACAGCTAGGATAGGCTCGAAGAATCATTCAACAAGAAGACTCTCCTCACAAGCAAAGTGGGCTTAAATTTAAGAAAGGAACAAATTGTTACATTTATATGGTGCCGAAACATGGACACTTATAAAAATAGATCAGAAAAACTTTGAAAGTTCTAAAATTTGGCTTTGGAGAAGGATGGAGAGTGTAAATGGGACCGATCGTGTGATAAGTATTACATAGTGTCAGGGAGGAAAGGAACATCCTACATGCAATAAGACGAAGGGTAACTAGATTGTTTACGTCTTGCGTAGGAACAACCGTCTAACACACGTTTTGAAGAAAAGGTAGAGGGGATGAGAAGACGACGAAGAGAACGTAAGCAACTGCTGGATGACCGTAAGGAAATATAGGAGATAAGGGAATATTCTGGAGAAAACAATAGGTCGCACTGTCTGGAAAACTCGTTTGGAAGGGGTTATGAACCTGTCACAGGCCAGCTACTTTATGGCAGTGATAAATTTCAAATCTAGTCACGGAAACCGGCTATTCTGGTGAAGAATTCTGTGTTCTGTTAGTCCCTCTCGACCATGGTTTTTCAAAGAGTGGTACGCGCAGCACTGCTGGTGCGCGGCCATAAAAGGTGTCGAAATATGAAAAAAGGTCAAAATGTTAAAAAAAATACGTACACACAAGCTTTTGTTTTTGCTAATATGCAGTATTGCTGGTAACATTATATCACTAACCCCCGCTGTAATTTATTCTTCCCAATCGAAGCTGTTTTATTTAAATAGAAAATGCGTTGGGAATATATTTAAATTTTTAATTTTCATTGAGTGGTACTCGAGCACAAAATTTGAGAACCCCTTCTTTAGACAAATTCCAGGATGCTACCTCGATTGTGTCGCCGTATTTTCCTTCTAAAACCTTTTTAGATTCATTCACTAATCGTGCTGTCGTCGCGGCCATTTGGTCTGAGGGTTCCAGAGCGTCGTATACAAAGACTAAGGAAGAAAAAATTATTTTAATTTTGTAAAAGCTTAACCATGAACAATTCTGTATGTAGTACGTAAACATTTCTACAGAACGCGAGATTCAGGCTACCGCCGCAATGTATTTGGGGCCATTGCTCTTCTGGGGTTTTAAGCAGCTTGTATTGGGACGGCCTATAGGTCCCATAGCCAAGAATAATGCTTTATATACTGATAGCCTGTACCGAAACCTCGACAAGAAACTACCGTCATAAGCTATGTAAATGCCAGAAGAAAGAAGGTCTTATTATTATACAGGATGGGCCAAAGTAGGTACACATTAGGTATACAGTAATTATATACTGTATACCTACTTTTGGTCCACTCTGTATAATATTTGTTACCACGTCTGTACTGAAGTAACAAGGCGGAAAATGTGCGTTCCGATGACGATTAACAGTGTACCTCGTGGACCTGGGTGTCTGATCCCACACTCGGACATTTGTATAAATTTCGTTGAGGTTTTCTTTTCTTTTTTGTATTTAAAGCTACTGGTTTAGGAGCTGATGCTGTCAACTGCATTTTTAAGATAGCACGTTCGAAACGTGATGGCTCACGCGCAGAAACCAGATTTGGTCTTGCAGCGAAACGGACGAGTCCATTTAAATCGGCGGGGGTGTCAGTTCAGTCGACTACTGGCAGTCGATGAGTGCGGATCAGCGGACAGCGATTGTATAGACCGTGTTACGACGTACAGTGCAAGACTACTGGCTACCCACTCCATTCGCATCTTTCCCCTTCACTTCCCCTCCCGTGCGTCACCGTGTGCCTTCAGGTTCCAAACGCGCTATACCTGTGTTTACTGTTTGTGGGGACAATTAATGCCGTCGCAGTGGGTTTTTTATGAGGTTTTATCGAGCCACGTTTGAGCCAGCGTAGCTACCGCAGTTTAATGACTGGCTGACTGTCGTCATCTCTACATCCTTAACAGATTTGGATTCCCAGTTTTCTGTCTGTTGACTGCAGGCGAAAAGAGGGCCGAAGCATGAAGCCGACCGTTTTCATTTAGTGCTAGTGTAACAATACATATAGTCTGTATTTCCACCTCCCACACGTGCTGTTTAATTAACACAGGAAACCTTCGTGTTTTTAAATTGAATCCTGCCAATTGTCATGTTACTGTTCTTTGTCAGTTCGCTCCCATTCCGTTAACGGTTTTGTTATTGTCGGTAGTCCAGATAAGTAAAGTTATATACGAAAACTTACGAAATAATGTTTTTTTATTCACCTGATATTTATCGTAACATTTACCGCGAAATATATTTGTAAATATTAATATTATCTAATTAGGCATTCGTGTTTGCTTGGAGAGAGAGAGAAAAAAAACAAGGCTGCCCAAACGCCATACGTTCTGCATGGTGACGTCACTCACAAACAAGACTCACATTAGCATTGAACTGTATTGAGATCCACAACATCAGCTTTTCTTTTTAAGCCGTATGTGTGTGGTACTTCAAGCTACGAAACCTGAGCTTGGGAGCCGTTGCCTTCAGGTAGAATCCTGTGGCGAATCCTGATTCGGAGGCCGGGTCTAGCAACAGGGTACACAATGAGGTATTGTACATTTCCGCTAGACCCGACCTCTGCATGAGGATTCGCCACCGGCAGAATGTATCGTGTGGTTTAATACCAAGTTGCTGTGCCTTGTGGGGGGGATTTAGGTCAATACAACAAATTCTGGATCACAGCACTAGATTTAGGCTAGTGGTCAGTTTGAGGCTGATGAGTCTTGGTAGAAAACGTTGGCATTCTCTGCCTGCCGTAACTTAATATGTGATTTATAAAGAAAGCTGACATTAACGATATTTGCTTATAAATCGGAATTTTGAAGACTTTGGACCCCACACTACTCATATAGTTATGGAGCAGACAGTTTTTTCGGACATGACTGTATGTTCGGTTATGTCTTGAAAAGTTAAGATTCTTATTCAGGGGCACTCTTTGAGACGCAAAGGTTGTGCAAGTTAAATTTGTAGAAATGTTCATAAATGAAGGCCCTAGAAAGAAAGCTTGACATTGTCTTGAAGAGCTTTAAATTTCATATATCATTGTTTAGGTAGTTCAGGCCGAGCCTATTCGTGCTTACAAGTAGACTCGTTACGTTTGTTCTTGCTCCTTCATGTTGTCTAAATATAATGCTTTCAGAGTCCACTAACGTTCCCACAATTAACAATTTACACAGCAGATAGTGCCGAAATTTAAAACAAACTAGATTTAATTACCTGTAAATCAATGATTTTTAAGTTCTAGAATATTTACGATGGTACTTCTTTTATTATGGGCGAAAATATTTATGTAGAATGTACAAAATATATTCTATGAGAAACATGATCTCGTGGACTTGATTTATTGGTATGGGGTAGGAACAAGTGAGTGGCTCTTTCGAAAGAAACTCTTCTTTCAGAAGATGCGAGGAATTTACGGATTATTTATTGTAATTATTAAAGGCATATTAACTTTATAAGAAGATTTACGTTCCACGGAGTGACACGTGTACATTTATAGAACTAGTGTGCGAAAGGGAGAAGCTTCTGACTAACCTGTCGGTTCATGTCACGTTCACAGGTGCCCACGTAAATTGCAAACTATCCCTTTCTCTGCTAGGTTCCGTCCATCTCTCCACGTCATTTCAATAATTGATTCAATCAAGACCAGCAGGTCTGCTGTACAAAAGGATTTCATACAGACAGACTTGCAACTCTGACTTCAGTAGATGTACAGTCAGGACACGTTGGAACTCAAGGTGCGTGGAAGGGCTAACATAATTAAATTCCCTGCAGCTACTGCACAGTAATAATTATTCAGTCAAACGTTGAAATGAAACTTGCACATGAAGTCTCTTTTCACAGCATGCCTAGAAATAGACGTTATGTTTGTATGTGTGTGTAATATTACAAATTGATATATAGTGGATTTACCTGACAATAATTTAAGAAAATTTGATGGCTATAATGATTGCGGTATGAGAATGCTGCACTTATTCAGGCGTGTGACACTATTTCTTAAACGAGCTTATATGAGGACTATTACTTTGTAAAGAAATGATGTGGGAAAACCTACACTACTTCATGTGGCTGGGTGCGGGAATAATGACAGGTCCTCATAAGAACGGCGAAGAATTAAAAGATGCCATAACAGTGAGAAGTTTGAGTGCCTGAGCCACTAGTAGTGTATATTGCCGAGAAGAACTCTGCTTCATGGATTTATCTAATTATGAAATTCGAGATCGAATGCGTATTGCCTGATAAACGTGTCCTCGCTCACAATCAGTGTGGGATTTGTGGAAGACAAAGTGGAACTGCGATGGGGTTCAGTCTTTGTATTTGTATTTCATCTGTTAGCATCACCCCACCAGTGCCCCATACTCATTCATTCATCTGCACCCCACACTATGTAATCTACTCGTAGCAGTTTACAGCGTCATGAAGTACTAAACTTCGTTCACATGTTCTTCTTAGCGCTGCTTTTTTCTTTAATCATATTTCGATTTTCATTTGCTCTTCTCCTCACAGTTCCCCACTTTCTTCTTCCCCATCATTACATTTTCTTTTTTATTGAGAATTATGTAACAAATGTGATTAAACTTTATGAAAGTAATATATTTTTTAAAAGAACAAAAAGTGCGTTAGGGTTCGTCCTAGTGTGACTATTTTTTTAATTTTTCAGTATACATAACATTGGCTGTCTTGCGATCGGAGAGTCAATCTTGAATCAGTATAGCATGTGGAATTTGAAACATGATTTCAGGGTAGCATAACAGTCTCTAACACTGTAAACTATTACGTTATGACACTGTTTGCTTTTTTATATGAATGAAAGTGTCCAAGGATTATATTGCCTCTACTTCCGGGTTAACTTCACCACTGAGAAAACTTCAGTTATTACTGTGAGGTGTGGACTCTGTGGATTTTCTAAGACGTTCTGCTAACGAACTGCAAATAAATACCTTTGTTCAACAAAATATATAGCTCAAAAGTACTAACAACTTTCTGTCCACGATCATAGCATGCCTGAGCGGTAGCATAACGTAGCAGCGCAGAGAATCTGAAGTAACTATGGTCAAACCAGCCTTGCCTGAAAGCATCCTTGTTTACCTGCTCTCGGAGAAGTGATTAGAGGTACACTGTTCACAGTAAGGCAATACTGGCACAATTCCGTGGGTAGTAATATTTTTCTTGGCACAATGTGCGTGTTTTTGCTTTATTAGAATGACCAATTAGTGCTATGTGGGAAATAACAGGTGTTATTTGTAGGGATCATAGGGAGCATAAATATCTTATGTGGATACAATGCACAATTCCTAGTATCAAATCCATAAAAGTATAGTAACCACTAGACTTTAAATAGTTAATTTACTTTAAATGCTTTACAAATAGGGCCGAATGGCAACGCGAACCCGTTATAAGTATCTACCTTTTAACACAATGTGTTGTACAGTAAAGTATGCATATGTGCGGTTACGTAAAGTGTAAAGGTCTAAATAAGAGTAAAATGAGTGCCCATTCTGACGTAAGGACTGGTTGTCGCGTTTAGGGACCTGTCATTTCTACGTACATATGTTACCATCAACACTGTAGAAGCGCTTCGTTACTCTACATTTACAGAAGTCATTTATACAGCGCGTTTCTTTTATGGGTGCCGTGAGCACCGCAGCTGCTACAGGATGTCCTGGCTGATGGAGGCTTCTGTGTGATAAAACTGCTGTGCTCAATACGGCTATAAAAGAAAGGCTTATTCTGCGCATGTATTTTTGCCATTTCCATTGTCCTTCTGAAATTTAATTTCCTCTGTTTGGAAAATGTTCGGAAAACCTTTATAAATTACGTCCATGAGTGTTAATGATTCATCATACTCTGGAGCGGTACACACGTTTGTGTCATTCCAGCTAGAGGATTATAATGTAAGAACTGGAATATAATCCAAGTAACGGTACACAAAAAGAGTAACTGAAATATCAAATATGAATCGTATTCACGAGCTGCCTTCTTGTTTTTGATGCAAGATCATCACCTCGTATTCTTGTCTTAGGCAAGTGAGGCAGTATTTGCTAAACCGTTGTGACGTTTAATTAAGTTTATAAACTGCGGGTTAACCCGACGAGACTTGAAACACCTTACAAACTGAAAGAGAAAGAAAATTACTATCGTGGCTAGCAACATAAAAAAGGAAATGGGTTGAGTGAACTCGACTCATTTGATAGTTACGGCCTTTGTATACGTACTAAAATAAGGGATCGAGATTACGGTTTACCATAAAATCCGAGAACATGTTTCTTGAAGAAAAAAAGGAGAAGAAGGGTGTAGGGACGCAACTACGCCATCCTAGAGACAGGCACAGAATGCTGCGAGATTGTAGCCAAATAATAAATTGCAGTACATGCAAATTACCTACTTGTTGTCTGGGTACTTCCCTACTTGAGTTTCTATTCCACCAAGGGAGAAGGATTAGTGCAGTTTTTCGTCTGTGAATGAAAGACGTCGTATATGTAACAGTACTGCTCAAACCGTGAAAGGGATTGGGGATGCTATCAATTGAAATCAGCAGTTTCATTATTGCGGTACAGGAAACGAAAGTATTTCTGAAATGTACACATAAAATTTTATTTTACGTGAGGTGTAGTAAAATCTGTATTGAGGAAGAGGGTAAGATTTGTCAATAAACTGAATTTCTCTAAATATTTTCCATATATCCCATTCTACATGTGCAATGGCAGGGAGGGTATGGACTGTGGGACTGTGCTACAGCAGCTGATTGGAAGAACATGAGAAGACATTCCTAGATCATCTCTTGACAGTGAACGTGACAGAAGCTTGTGAACTATGCAACATTCAAACTATAAACGTGTAAAATTGGTTGATGCACTCGATGTTATAAAACATTCATACATGCAAGTTGGTAGAAGTTGGAATTCACAAATTCTTAGCAATCGGTTTACAGGTCTGAGAACTCGGAAATGTACCTGAATAAGCTTCCCAACAAGTTTTAAATAGCCCACAGTACAAGTATAGGCTGCCTTATTAGAATTTTTTTCAGGCATGTTGGAGATTTAAGAATTAAATCGAGAAGTGCGCGTTTTTATTTTTTAACTTGAATACGAAGACGAATTTTCAAGATTGACATTTTGGCCAGGTCAATAAACCTATGTACTGTCCCAAGAAGGTAAATCAGTCCCGTTACAGGCCTGGAGTGGCCCAAAGGGTTCCAGAAAGTTAAGGTTCCCAGATTACATGACAACGGCACAGAATGGTGGTAAGGTTGTCAGCCTTACGCACCGGCCGCCTTTACCTCCAGGAAATGCTCCTCGTACTCATTTCTGTAAGAGGCTGAGTCGACCCCAGGGCTATAGTGCGATCGGAAGGATTATGTCAATAAAAAATCCCAATGACACTATCTGGAATCGAACCAGCAACCGTCCGATTTGTAACACAGTACCTTAACCACTGTGTTACTGCGTTCCCCTCTCCTAAGAAGTGGTTGATTAATCTTAAGAAAGAGTATGTGACAAAGTGTCGTTAAATATCTCAGGATGAATAAAACTAGAACGAATTAGGCTCGTTAATGTGACAGTGGCAGTGTTAGTAACCGCACTGCATTTACATATTTTATTACATTACTATGAATGTAATATTTTGCATATACTAACAAAATGACATATTTTAAACGGCGCGTGTTAGAGCAACAGGCGGGGGCTAATACACGTGAAAGAAATTTGTCCGATCTTCATTCAGTGGAGCCTTAAATGTCAGCACCATGCAACACAATCCTTCACGTCCTATCCTCTATGTGTAGTCAAAATGCCGTACATGCTGCGGGTGAAGAAACTCTACCGTTTTTGTTGCGTATCTGCGCTTAGTAAGTGGTTTCTGGTTTCCTCTTCTATCAACGAACGATAACGCTGGGTATGAATTAAGCTACGGTTGTGTAAAATGAAAAGCACGGCTTGTAGATCCGTTCTTTGAGATTGTTACGCGCTGGATGTTTTGTGCCCACCCTCGCTTTGCTGCTCCACATTCCTGACTCACTTTTGAAGTGAGGTCTGTTGAAAATTTGCAGTTAGCGGCTCGTTATGATTCATTTCGTTCGTCCAGCACTGTTCTGTTTTACTTGTCTTATTGTCCGTGTCACTACTTATCGCTTTACTGTATAATTAATTGTACAGCTGGATCGTGTCAACATAGATAGGCGCTAGATAGGTCGAAGCTGACGTGTCTTTAACCCATACACCTACAAACAAAAACACTTACATGCGTATAAACACATATATACGTACGGACTGACACACACACACACACACACACATACATTCATACACGTGTACGTACAATCATATAATACATATACATATATATATATATACATGCATACATACACACATACGTAATACATACATACATACATACATTCGAACACTCATACATACGTACACACACACATACGCCCATACATATACATGCATACCTACGGTTATATACTACATATATCCATAATGCATACATACATACGTACGTACGTACATACATACATATATACACATACATACACACATACGTAACATACGTACGTACATACATGCGTACATAAATACATACATACATACATGCATACATACATACACATACATACATACATACATACGAAGGACATGAAATACTTCGCTGTACATGCAATTTATGTAACATCAGTGCACTTTTAGTAGTGTAAATGAACAGTTAATAGCTTGTTGAACAGATTGGCTGCAAACATAAACAACACAGTAGATGTGCACTGGCAAAAACCTGATGTTACTAGACACATGCAAAGAAATGTGTTTGAAACTCAATTAATAAAACGTATCTATTTCAGAATATGTACCTACATATGTACGTTAGGAGAAACTGTCATCCAGGCACATACGTTATTGTCGATTTTTGTGGAATCGTATTGATTAAGAGTGATTAATTTCGGGTCACGTTGATCAGCATCAGACCGTTAGGCGACAAAAATGTGGCGTTTTTGTTTGTGTTCGTGTTATTGGTAGAGAAACAGAGTCTCACTGCCAGTTTTATCCTCAGAAAGCAACAACGAAGAAATTAATGTATTTTTACTTTTAACATAGTGAGAATTCGTTTTGTATTCTCAGTTCAAAGCGGGTGGATGTTGCACCTAAAGTCCAGACTCGTAATTGGAAGTTGCCAAACTATCGTCACTGAAATTTTTCGTATTATTGTTTTTCCTCATTCTTCTTACAATACTGGGAGATTACTTAAAATATGTCACCACTCCTTTTGTATCCTTACCTAATCAAATTCACAGTTATTTTCCAAGGCGGTTTGACGCCATGTTACTTCGGTAGCGAAAATAATTAAGGATCTACATGGTGACTTATGGACGTCAGATTCTTAAATTTTGATGTTTTGCTGACCGTGCATCTCAGTCTAATCTTAGTAATTCACCAAATTATTGCACAAATAGCATCTGGTACGTGTATCATCACACACTGTAGGTGGCCGTCCGGTACACAGGTGCACCGGACGGCCACCTACAGTGTGTGATGATACCAGATGCTGTATAATACAATTTTGACCTCTTGATGATGAGCACAGCAGTGCTAGAAACATGTAGAGAAATATAATAAACTTATTATAAAACAAGAATTTGTGCATTAAATTGGTCAATTACTAAAGTCAGATTCTTACTTAATTCTTGTCTCGTGAACATGGTGTAGAGTTTTGTTCAATTTTAGCTACAAGATTTTGATACAATTAAACTGATAGTATCTTTGAAGAAAACCGGTCACTTCGTCAAGTGAAGTTCTTAACGAAGCAGAGCTTAAATTACGCCATTTTAGCAGTTCTTATTTATTTCCAGGCTTTGAACTACCATCCACTGGGTCCGTGTAATGCGAGAGACCTCATAGAGTTTTGTGCCGAGAGAAAATATTAGCCATGTCTTCTAATACCGAGACATTCCTTGTATGTCGTTATTATTACGCCCACGTCTCACCATAAAGGAAGGGACCCATAAATTATGATGGTTGTAGAATTATTAGTGTCTTGCATACATAAGGAGAGGAAGGAAATGGGAAGGAATATAAAAAGGAACATAAAAAGTAAGAAAGAAAAATATGACAGGCTTTCGTCTTTTGGCTGGCACTAAGTTTACAATTAGTAACAACAGTGAAGAAGGATGAGTATGGGTGATTTTCATTAATCTTCATCGTGTCTGCTGTTAGCTGAATATGGCGAAAGAAACCTGTGCTTACAGAGTAATTGTAACTGTTACACCGTTTATCGTAGGATCAGCATACAATAAGCAGCAGTATATTACTTATCAAGATTTTTGTAACGTGTTTGTACACTGGGGCAGCAGATGCTGTGTTTCTCCTTTAAACCCGAATGCCATAGAACGCAGGCTTCAGAACAGTCTGAATGCCTTAAATTTTTCCCCAGTTGTACTGAGAAATTTGAATTCTTATTTTTATGAACGTTCTTTCTTCCGTATTGGAATTTTTGGTTTTATTTTGGGGTTTTATGATTGTATTTTAGAGAAGAAGTGTGGAAAACTGTAATACAGCAAGGCGACCTTCCAAATGCATGTAGAATGACGAAGACACTAAATTTGTATGTTATCTGAAGAGAACGTCTGAACATTTGTGTCAGTGCTATTTGCTTGTTAGCAGAAAAGTTAGAGGAGGTTTGACAGATGATTAGGTAATTACTTAGTTTCACAGCTCTGAATTGGACGGTTTGTGTAGACCATAATGAACCGTTACAGTATTCAGCCAATTTTGATTACACTAAAGCAATTGATGAGCTTCTGGGTTCGTCGCAGCACTTGCTGCCCGTCAGGAAGTGATTACTGGTTGAAATCCCCTAGTTTAAAAACGTATCTGTACTAACGTCATTTCGGCACCTTCTGTGATCGTTTATTAAATTTAGAAAGTTCTCCTATTTTTATTGGCAATAAGGGAAATGTAAATTTGTTCCGATGACGGCCATAAAATACACGTGGGAATAAAGTTACAGTTCCGTTCATTCTTAACCAGGCTTTAGATGGGGATGAGTGGTCAGATTTACACCCTGGCCGCTTTACCCGCAGGATTAGAACTGCGGTACTTATTCAGTAGTGGGCTGGTTTTGTCCTACAACCAGTCTGGACACTTTACGCGAAAAAAAACTCTCTTGTCCCTGCTGGTATTCTGACAATTACTGGGTTGCCTAGCGATCGGTGTAGTCACTATACTAACTGAGCTATTCCGACTCCCATCGGCAGTAAGAAGAAGCAGAATAATGTGCTATAAATATGTAATTAGTGTAGTTTTTGTTTACAGTTGTGTTTGTACGAAAAAAATCACCAGGCAATTCTGTTCGAGCTAACTGACCTAACAGTCGAAAAATTTGTAAATCTGCAATTATTATCTGATTATGCTGGAGGAATATAATTTCCAGACGTTATCTTATGGACGATGAAAACTGTAATTTTTCTTGACTTCCCCGCTGCTAAGTTAGGAACTTACCGATGCATAAAGAGTTCAAAGAAGGTCCACCCATTAATTCGAGAACCATTAGAATTTAAAATGCCAGGATATTACTGTAAAATGTTATGAGGTTTCAAACCGGTAATCGATATGGATAATGGGAATAATGCACTTTTAATTTTTGAAACTAATTTAGAGAAGTAAAACCATGTATTAGGTTGGGCCTTATCTGCCGTATTTCTTTGAACTGATCCAATAGTAGCACCATAATCGAATGTTAAACGATATGTAACTATATTTATAATTAATTAAATTGCCGATAAATATCTCCCAAATTCCGACGAAATATATTGAAACCGCATGGATGACTTTCATAACATTGTGAATGAAGTTATATCCCACATGTAACGTTCAGGTGACCGTACAGCGTGATAAATTCTTATAATAAAACCAACTAGATGCATTAATTTCTCAGATTTATATTTGGAATAAAACTCTACATGTTTCGGACAGTTCTGGTTCGGTCATTGTCCTGCTCGCAAGCTGTCAGTAAACAAGTAACAGTAAACAGTAAACGTATACAATTGCTGTGAAAAACTCCTGATGATGGACAGAAGAACTGTCCGAAACATGTAGAGTTTTATTCCAAAAGTAAATTTGAGAAATTAGTGCATATATTTGGTTTTATTATAACAATCCCACATTTACTCGCGGTTATGACTTATGGTGTGAACTGCTTAAAATATGGTGTCTTGTGTGCTACCGCGGTTGGATTACTACATTTAAGTGCCACGGTGCCCGACTGTCGCAGCGTACGCTGACGTCATTGCTTCAGCTGTTATGGGGATTATCTTAAGACCAGTCTGGTGCAGTGTAGATGCAGAAAGTAGGGCAATGGTATATACACAAGGTGCGCATATACTGCCACTGTATTTCATACAGTCTTGTTCATAAAACAATTTACCGGACTGACAACAAACTGTGTAAGCGCGCATAAACTTTAATGGTACTGAAGTCACGGGAAATTCATGCTGACGTGACGTTTCAGAATTGCTGTGAACTGGTTTCTTCGGTGGTGGAATAGTGTAGATAGGGGCTATACTGGCGACAAATACAGTGTGTCGTCTCCCAGAACAGGATTAATATTTGGCATTGAATTTCTTTTGAAACCCGAGGGAAGCTCTCTTATTACTAGATTCGCTTTCACCACCCGTGACAATGTGTTTATATAAATGGCCATCCATGTCACAGTTTTGACAACTACGATTTGTCTACTTGCTTGGTAGATTTATTGCCATTCAAGGCCGTACTCTTGGAATTCAGATTTTGAATCTTCTTCCTGTTGTATAAGAAAGTAAAGGTAAAACAATCCCTGTGCAGGACTGGAGAGGTACTGAGGATTCCAGGAGGCCGAGGCTTCCAAATTTCAAGACAATCGGCACATGAAGGTGGTTAGGCTGTCAGCCTTACACACCGACCGCCTTTACCCCCTAGGAAATATTCCTGACACTCATTTCTGTTAGAGGCTGAGTCGAGCCCAGGACAATAGTGCGGCCGGAAAGATTATATCGATGAAAATTTTCATTTTACTCATCGGGAATTGAACCCGCGACCTTCTGGCTCGTATCGCAGTGCCTCAACCAACCGCGTACCCCAGGATAAGAAATTTATTAGAAGCTGGATTTGAATCTGAAAAAAAAAAGAACTTGTGAAGACTGGGTTACGGGGAGACTGACTTGTGAAACATGTGTACTGCATTCTGGGAATGAGAATTCTCAGTCTTTGACTCCTGCGAAGAATGCAATCTATTTGAAACTGATGAAGGTTTGTCATCCTCGGAGACTGTGCTCTGGGAAAAGTAGAAATTGAAGACAGGCTATGTTAATTTAGTATTTTACATAGGAACTTTAATCCTGTAAAAGGAATGTTCTGTATTTAAGTGTTAAATCATTTTTGTAACTTGAGAATGAGTTATTGTGTGCTGGCTACGTTACTAATTTACATTTTCCATAATTATACTTCGATGAACGGTGTGCCGGTGTGGACACATTTTTTTTATTGATACGATCAACCGTTTTGTACTCTACGTCACATTTCAGTGACGTAGAGTGCGAATCTCATTGTTGCACCGTGCATTTCGTAAAATGACTTCAGCTATTAACCAACAAATGCACCTATATAAGTTCCACTTAAAACACTTTAAAACACTTAAAACCACTCCAACATGATTCGATCTTTTCAGATCATCATCAGGAAATTTCGTCGTTCCTTGCTAAAGTTATTACATATTCACGATTTAGTTCGTTTTTGTAAACAAGGTGT
>Ga0123355_10005972_pt1 | contig 17951 bp, 14 predicted proteins | sample TergutEmb28metaG_3_FD_89872 | JGI IMG/M metagenome (GOLD analysis project Ga0123355, IMG submission 89872) | Embiratermes neotenicus P1 segment gut microbial communities from Petit-Saut dam, French Guiana - Emb289 P1 | ecosystem: Host-associated > Arthropoda: Insects > Digestive system > Gut ... | reverse complement strand
CGTTAAACATGTTTAAGGCAATTGAAGAGGCGGCAGACTGTGAAATACGGTCTGTAATTCGTTTTTTGAACACTAGGAATGTGCTACCAAATTAGATTCATCGCCAGATCTGTCAAGTGTGTGGTGACAATGCGATGAGTGATGGCATGGTTAGGAAATGGGTTCGAATATTCAATGAAGGACGAGAGAACGTGCACGATGAGGCGCGAAGTGTGCGTCCACCTTTGGTGAATGATGATTTGGTGCGTAAAGTCAACGAAAGAGTGCGCGACGACAGACGTTTCACAATTTCTGATCTGTCCCTGCACTTTCCTCAGATTTCAAGGACTCTACTCCATGACATTGTCAGTATTGGCTAACATCGCAGGCGGCCGCATTTTATGAGGAAGGCATACAAAAACTTGTGCCCCGCTAAGATAAGTGTCTCAATAATGGCAGCGAATGTGTGGAAAAATAGTTTGAAGAATGTAGAATCTGATAAAAATAAAATTTTATACGAAACTTTATTCGATTTTTTTTACAGCGAAACGGTATTACTTTCTGAATAAGCCTCGTATTAACAGTAATGCCTAATTCGTAAAGTACTCCGACATGTTTCGAAGTACATTACGAAATAGACATTACTGTTAATATATTGCCCATTTGCTGATCTAAATAAATTATACACAATGCACGATACGTACATCAAGATGGTGTAAATGTAATTAATTCCTTGAAGGGATGTCCTTCTTGGAAAGCTAGTAGGCCCTCAGCTAATTGGCAAATTTCAAGGTGGATCATCATGGTGTTCACAAGAGACCGCTACATGTCATTTTGCTAGCCCAAGAGTGCCACCAAAACTTTCGGAGTATTGACTTGTAAAATCTCTGCAAGAATTTAAATACTTATTTTATTTGCACACATACAAATCTACACAAATATGCTCACTGCATTTAGCTCACAATTCTGCTGACAAATGTTAAAAATAAAATATATTCCGCTTCATAATTATGAGTACGATTACTACCACCACCACCACCACCACCACAACCACCAAAATCGCCGTCCCCATCAGTACCGTTATCACCACTTTCAACACCGCCTTCACTACAACAAACGCCAACAGCACTAAACCCACACATTCTTAATAAACTTATTGCCTGCCCTCCGCCAACTGGGCGGCCTTGTCATATCTCAGGCGACTGGTTATCCGTCTGTCACTGCAAAGGCCAGGGTTTGGTCCTAGGCAAGTCTACTTTGTTCTTGCGGTGGAAGATGTGCCTATAGAAAAGCTTTTCTCCGATTACTTCGGTCTTACTTTCTCACTACTTTTCCATCAGTGTTACACAGTCTTATTTCATCAATGCACCACCGACGTTCTATAAACCTAGCATCTGACAGCGTCATTACATAAACAAACCAGGCAACGTAAGTATAAACCTAACACTGAGGCGCGTTCGCGAAATCACTGTTGCCGTGGGAAAGAAACGAGTATTACATACTCTGAGTATGTGCTTGTAGAACTTTGTTATCCAGCAGCTAATGCGCACGCGCCATATTGCCATCTGTGGCCTGTCTGGATCTACCATATTTTTCCACGTTCTCATAAAGGGTACCATTTGGGGGGGGGGGGAAGGCCACTGAAAATAAAATGCGTGTTTTGTTTTTCTCTAAAACTTTTGAAGGAAACTTTTTTATTTTAAGAATAATTTATTTATATTGATCTTCACGTAAAGTACCCGTTATTCTTGGCAGATTTTAAAGAGAATTTTGTCGACAATTTTCGAAAAATACTCAAATTTTAAATTTCATGAAACTCCTTCCAATGGCAGTCGAGTTATTCCATGCGGACGGACGGAAAGGCGGCGAGACAAACATGACGAAGCTAATAGTCGCTTTCCGGGAATTTTGCGAACGCGCCTAAAAATTTAGTCCATACCTGACAAAGAACACAGCTCTTACTCAGTAAAAAGCCAGCCAACTGAAGTATCCAATAAGCTTTACGGTCTGTGCTATTTTAACTGTGAATCTTAAATTCTCTCGAAAGATTTTCGATAAATACTCAAATATAAAATTTCATGAAAATACGACCAGTGGGAGCAGAGTTTTATACGCAGACGCACGGGTGGGCGAAGGAACAGAGAGACAGACATTACGAAGCTAAGAGTTGCTTTTCGCAATTTTGCGAATGCGCCTAAAAACTTCTCTCTCTGTCTGCCAGTTAGTTTGAAGCCTGTTCCCGATTACGAATGGTCTCAATACATTCCCGCCTATATTCCTTTTGCTCGTAACAAAATTTTAGGAGTCAGTTATTATCACTTTTGTTTTGTGAAAAGAGGTTTTCTCTGTAATCATACACTTTTTCATACATTGAACAAATTTCCTTTCGGTAACTCTTGTTTCAGCGATGACCCTCCTTTGAGACTAGATTAGGAGAAAGATTCAAAACAGGAGCTATGTCATTCTGGTAAGGCTGATCACTCCGCAAAAGACGCATACAAAAAAACTTGACATTTCACGAAAACTGACTGATCAATATGCCGATAACAGAGACAGTAATGTGTTTCATGCATGCACAAATAATTTTCTTGTTCTCTATTTGTGATTTGTTCCTACACAAATATCCACATACTCTGCAAATACTTCATGTCTTGTAGCTTAGGAAATGTATCACAAGAATTATACGTGCTGCAGTTATGGAACTGCAAATCGATGAGCTGTTTTGATATTAAATTATTTTTGTCATGACATCTTTTAACAGGGTGGTCGTGACAGGTGCCCAGCAACTGAAGACTAACATTTTATTACATGTTACGAACACAAAAGGACGGATAAATTCACTAAACACGAGATATAAATCTTGATAGTGCTTTACAAAGACACGCCACATCTGTATGCCAGGAAGAAGCTCAACTTTCGATTACTGTGCCAACTAAGGATATAATACATTACAACAAATGTCACCCTTTGCATTAAAACCATCTGTAACTCTACTGCCAATAAGGACGGACGGAGCAAGTGACTGCGTGCAACGTGATTCCCTCTACAGAATGAAATCGATGATTAAAATACAATCGCTGTGAATCGTTGCGAATAAGAATGGAATAATTAATTCAGACGCATGTAATGAGATGTACCGTAAACAGAGTAACATGTGACCCACGTATATGCACTCTAATTCACTGTGAAGAGGGGAAAAGGTGATTCAGATGCGCGTAACACGATTCACAGCAAAGACGAGAGGAATAGTTCAGAGGCATGCAGTGTGATTCCTTGTAAATTATTCAAATGCGCGCAATATGATACACTGTAAAGAAGAATGGAACAAGAGATTCTTATGTAATGTGACTCACACTACATACAGGGTGATTCAGGAAGAAAGCTCAATATTTTGGGAGGTGATATAATCGGTCATTGTGAAAAAAAATCATATCAGCATGTGTCTAATTCTGAATGGTTACAGAAGTAGAGCTGTACAAGTGTGTGTGTGTGTGTGTGTATGTGTGTGTGTTGCATATGGTAATTAATAAATAAAATTAAATACTCTTAATTAATTTTAATTTTAATTCAATATTTAAATAACAATTTTGTTACAGTTCACAATAAATGTTTGAAAATCCCAACGTCAACCTCAGTGCACTTTGCAACTCGCGTGCGAAAATCGCTTGTTGTTCATTTGAGTTGATCTTCACGTTATTTTACGCAGGCAGCAGCATCCAACACGCGAGAGCCATTCGTCTGGTGTATCCACCATCCTTTCGTAAACGTCGCTCTTCATTAAAATCCACAAATAAAAATCTAACGGAGTGAGGTGCGGAGATCTTGGTGGCCAATGAATGGACATACCGCGACCGACCCACAGACCACGAAAAGTTTAATTTATGCGTAATAAATTTATCACTGAAGTATTAAATTAAAGTTAGAATAAAATGAACAGTAAGTGATTTTTCTCTCTTTATTACCATTCACAGTTACGTTGTATTTGTGGACTCCAATAGCTCTAACGCGGTAACCGTTCAGAATTAGACACATGGTCATATAAACTTCTCCTCACAACGACTGATACTATCACCTACCAAACTACTGTCCTTTCCTTCTGAATCACTCTGCGTAGACGATTGTGGCCAGAGATTCAGAAGCGTGCATTGCAATTCACGGTAAAGGAAGGAAAAAATGGTTCAGATGCAATCACTGTTATTCTCTGTCAATAAGAATATAAGTGACCTAGATGTTTTCCTTGCAATCCGCTGTAAAGAAAGCAGAACCATCAATTCAGCGTCATCCAATGTGATACATTCTACAGAAGGAAAAAATTGTTCATGTGCGCGCTATGTGATTAACTGTACAGAATGGATTAAGTGGCCCAGATGCGTGCACTGTGATTGGCAGTAAAGAGTGGAAAAAGGAAATGGAGTGCGGGCAGTGTGGTTCGGATTAAAGAAACAAAAAGTCACCTATGAAATCGCTGAAGCAAATGCATTTCTGGGTCTCAGGTTATTCAAAACCTGCGCGAAATATCAATATTCTTCCCACTATAAATGACACTGTACGTCCTTCCATCATTTTAATCTTCCATCAATAATTCTTCAGTCAGGAACAAGAAGTTCAGGGAACAATTTCTGATGCTTACGCTCCTTCAAATACCACGACAAAGTTAGCAATAAACGTAAACTAATAATTATAAAATTGAACTACTCATTTTTGTGCATAATTCCCACTATTAAAGATCCCACCATTCCTGTAATTTGTTGGATACATTCTCAAACTTAACACAATTACGATGCTTGTAATTATTACACAAAAATGTATTCAGAGTTTTTATTAATTTTGTAATTTATCTCCACAAAAATTTAATGCGCCCATTTAGAATTTAGCACTTAGAATATTTCACGTGTTCACTCCGTGTTATCTTCCACTTTAAGGCTACTTTTCCAAAGTGCTCTCGTCCCTTCAAGTTTGCCTATGAACAAGCGTTTCTAAACTCCAATCTGTGCTACATAACCTTGCATCTCATCTCCCTTAATTTTACGAACCTGGTAATATTTGGTGAAGGGCAAATGTTTTTAATCGCTTCATGTTGCAATTTCACCCATCTTGTTATTACTTCGTCTCTCTTAAAGTCCAACACATTCCTTAGAACTTCCTCGTCTCCGTAAATCCACTAAATTCTTCCGTTAGACTAAGGGACAATTTTCGCAAAAGCAACTCAGGAAAATAGAATGTAAAATTGCAGTTTACTTAGATTTCATCTTTATATTTTTGTAAACCTAACGGCAAGGCGAAATATTCTGAACTAAATGGTAAAAGTCACTCTCCGGAATTTCATTCTCAGTAAATTTTATTTGTAAAATTGTTAATACTGTTTTAATTTATGTCCAGAACAAGTTTTGGAAATATGCTACTGCCGTCGACTTCTAGCAAAATTAAACAATTTCTGTAACTGTAGTTTTCTCATTTATTGTCTCGGAGTTTCGAAATTTAGTGAATGATGCCTCATGGACTGTGTACGTTTTATAGCTTCAGACATGAGTACGGTTGTGACCGGATAATTTAGAATGGAATGAAATACAGTCGAACTCCGTTATAACGTTATTAAAGGTACCGAATAATTTGTGTCGTTATAAACGGGTGGTGTTGCTATAAGCGAGGTGTATGGTAAAGGCGAAGAAAATTTACGTCAAGACAACAACAAGGACTGTTGGTACATAAATTAAAATCAACGCTATGATCTACTTCAAATTTAAATTACAATTAAAATTTAGAAATAACACAAATTACTTTTCTACAACTTTAAATTTTCATACAGATTTACGCTGCAAAATACTTTAACTTCAAATTAAAATTTGGGAATAATAAAAGTTATCATGACAAGAGGACCGCTCACTGGTACAGTGTCACTTCTCTCTTGCTTAAACCACTTAAACAGCGCCTCATCAACGTCACTTCGTTCCGGCTTTCGAAATCGCTTATTCTGGACCCGTTCTGTTCCAGCGTCTATTCATTTTTATTATGTCTTTCCAAATCGTTTGGACTGTAGAATTTACGAGACCAAAATCCCGACGCACGTCAGCTTTCTTTTTTTTATTTTCTACTTGTCTTATCACTTAACTTCCCCTTCGACTTTCAAAACGTCCCATGTATTCGTGGCTGCAGCCCTGTTATCACGTTACCAGTCTACTGTTAACTGCAGGGGTAGAAACTTATGAGTGCAACTTCACGCACAAAGTGGAATTACCGTTCCTTGTCATTTTCTGGGCCTGGAATTTATGTAGCTACCTGAAAGATAAGAGGACTTGCCCTCTCAAGGACGAGGAAATGTTAGAATTCTCAGAATAGCCTACTACTTGGAAAAGTGTATTGGAACCGATGACTGGCAATGTCGTTATATGCCATGTATGTCGTACTAAGCAAGGAAGAAAAACAGATGCATAATGTAGAATTAGTTCGTACTACTGAATGTGTAATGTAGCGAAAGTGTCACACAAACCGTGGTAGAGGCCAGTTGAAATGTGATGGCATAGGCGCAGAACCAGATTTCGTTTTTCGGCGAAACGGACGAGTCCATTTAAATCGGCGGAGACGTCAGTTCAATCGACTACTGGCAGCCGAGGTGTGCGCATCAGCGGTAGTAATGCTGGATACACAATGTTTCGAGGAAGTGTGAAGGGTATTGGCTACCCACTCCATTCGCCAGTTTCCCCTTCACTTCCCCTCCCATGCGTCACCGTGTGTCATCACATTTCCACTGGAGTCTAATAACCGAGTTCAACACTACTTATTATATGCTTTAAGGCATCATCCCCGAATTTCTCTGAAGGACTGAGAAAGTCCACGCAAAATATATCTAAAGCTACCGACTTTCCGGCTCAGGAAAGAGCGCGGTACCGCCCACACACAAACCATATACTGCAAGTAATAATACGATAAGTATGGCCAACAACGGCTCCTTTAACTAAATAACTCCATGGAGCAGAATTCTTCTGGAGGAGCTAATATTTCCTCGGCTCGCCAAAAAATTCTGCGCATTACATAGAACCCCAAAATGCATTACCACTTTCATTAAGGCCCGTCACCTGTCATTACCCTGAACCAGATTAATACAGCCCATGACATCTTATTCTCTTTAACATTCGAATATTATTCTCCCAACGATACCTAGTTCTTCCAAGTGGTCTCTTTCCTTCAGGTAACCCGACCTAGACCCGTGCCCGTTTCTTTTACCTCTACTCGTTCCACACACCCCCCATTTACCTCATCACGTTCGATTTGATAATCCGAGTACTGTGTGACGAGAATCACGAATCATGATTCTCCTCATTCTATAGTTTTCTCAAGGCCTCTGTTAATTCGTCCCACATAGTTCCAAAATCTTCTTCAGTATCCTTCCCTGAGAACCACGTTCCACACACAGAAACAAAAAGCAACGCTGTATTTCCGTAACGTCTAATTTTTAAATTCTGAGACGGCAAACGAGAATACGAAATACTGCAGTCCGAAAAGTAAGAGGCGTCCACAATTTCAGTAACCTCGTAATTTCCCATGCATGTAATACCGGAACGAATATTAATGTACTAAAACATTAATATACGTCAAGCAAAAATATTTTATTATATCAGGCTACATGTTTCGACCTTTTAAACGGTCATCATCAGGCCTTCTAACAGATTGAGTCAAAAGATGTTGTGTACATGGTGGGATCCCAATATGTTTATATATTTAAAATGGTAGTTTGTCATTTTAAACGCAAAACTACCATTTTAAATATCTTAACTACATATAGTTATGCAATACACATACCACTTCTCAGGTAAAGGGCCTGCTAGATTTTATGTATTTTATCGATGTAAACATATTGGGATCCCAACATGTACACAGCATCTGTTAACTCAGTCTGTTAGAAGGCCTGATAAAGACCGTTTAAAAGGTCGAAACATGTAGCATCGTACAATAAAATTGTTGTGCTTGATGTATATTAATTAATGTTTTAGTACATTCCTAGCATATCGTAATGCCTTCCATCAAAAATATTAATGTAACTAACATTTTGCTCCGCAATCTAGAAGCTTGAACACAATATCAACAGATAAAACGAATAATAATAATAATAATAATAATAATAATAAAATATGTGACGTCACACTTCGCAGTCACAAAGATTTTTAATTTTAGAGCTCTTTTATGGTAGCCATATATCACGACCGCTCCAGAATGGATGCCGACTCACAGCAATATCATGTGTAAAGTGGAATTCAATAACCCAATATCACAGGCGAAAGCGTTCAATACCTGCACGTTTCATTAATGTTAACTCCTACGACAAACAGATACCTGCGCGCTTCAGGGCGGTAACAAGCAAACTTAATCACACATACGTTACCGGAGCATCTGCGCAAAACCTGTGCGGCAGCCGACATTTTGTTTTTCTTTCTATACAGATTTAATTACATTTTTGTGGTGGCATGGCAGTGACAGAAAACCACGCTGTGGTGTTGTGCAGACAGGAGAGACAGTAGTCTCTCGTTAACTTTATTCTCGTGACGTCACCCGCCTCCCACTCTCGCTGCAAGTCGGACAGCACACACTACAAACGTTGGAAGTTTGTAAAGGTTAACACCTACCCTGCACAGGCGTATATGATATTACAACTGTCCACGTCTATTCAGTATGAAAAATAAACGACGTTCGAACAAAACAGTATAAATTTGGTGGGGCATGTGTCACACTTATGGAACATGAACAATGCATAAAAGTTTGGCCGGAACAACAGAGTGCAGAATATATCACAGAAGATGCGAATACCGACGGAATGATATCAAAATTCCTCTTCAAGGTATAGGATGCGAGGATGTGAACTGATTTAATTTTTGGAATAATATCCGAACTGGATTATTTGTTTACTTTTGTCTATTTAAAGATTATATCGTTTTCTCAGAAATCATGGCGTCAGAGAATGAGACGATAAGTCAATCTTGAACTGATGTATAGAGAAAAAGTGGTCATGACGTAAGCATAATATCCCAGCATTTCACTGGCCGGGCCGACGGAAATCACAAAATGTCTGTCAAATTAGTCAATATCCAGGCAAAATTAGGATCAGGCGCCTTCAGTGTACAAAATAGAGGCGTTATCGTTAGAGACAACTTGGTAGGTAGTTGATTCTCACCTTGAACGTGAGAATAAAGTTAATTATAATTAAATTTGGGATTTCATAAAACGTGTCTTAACTTCTTCATCAGAAGAGCAGCAAATGTATTCGTTAATCAGGAAGAAACCGGGTGCAAGAAGACAGTCGATCGGTCGGTCGGTCAGTCAGTCACAAGCATGAGTGGATCCCAGCGAAACAGCTACAGGGTGACAACATAAAAATTTCCCTTTTAAATTTTAGCCGACATTATGTTAATCAGGAAAATAAATTGTAATTTAGGTCGTCGGCTATGGTTATGGTCATAATGTCATAGGATCAAATGTTATTAGATATTTTTACAGCTTTCAATTTACATAACTATCACATTCATTTGAATTATTGTGTTGCTGACGGGGAGGAAAAAAAACTCATTAAGCCCAGGGCTACTTACCCTAAATTCGTAAGCCAAAGACTAACATCTTCATTACGTCTGTAATTTTGTACTTACGGACAATATTCAGGTAAATTTATATACTTTTTTTGTTCTATATGCATATTAAACTTCATGTTCCTAGCTTAAATTATTGATCTATTTCACAAGGACCCAGATAAAAATGTTCAGAGCGGCCGTTTTATTTTATACAAAAAAGGTTTGACCAAGCTGCATATCTTATACCATATACGTGTATATATGCTGTCAGTAGCGCTATTTCTGCCTCCACGAACGTTAAGACAGGATTTTCGTCACAGTATAATGTCGTCGATGTGGAAAAATAATGAAGAACGAAGCTCGGATGAACCCCAGTTACATAAAATCGTGGCAAATTAATATAAATCGGTCAGATACTGCAAGAGACAGTACAGTGACTGGGCTACGGGATAAAAGATCTGGCTTCCAATCACGGCAGAAGCAACAGGTCTATTTCTTATCCCAAAAGTCCAGGCCGACCCCGTGGCACACCCAGCCTCCTACTGATTATGTACCCGGGATTAAAGTTGCTGAGGAGTGAGGCTGACCACTCATTTCCATCTGCTGTCGAGGTAAAGAATGAATGGAGTTATACCACGGCTCCCCTATACATCTTCATGGTGTGTACAGGAGTAACTTTAAACTTTTCACCTTTTCAATGTACAGAGGTAAAAGGGAACTCTTTTTAATAGTATACCAGTATACCAACTGATGCACATACATAAAACTTTTTCTATTAAAACACTAAAATCGCTCCGACATGTTTCGATTCAAGGATCATCCTGGTATACTATGAAATAATTACAAGATATGCACGGTGCAGCAACATGAATGGTTAATGCCCAACAGGCAAAACTCTACAACAATTACAAGAATACCAAGCTAAAGTTACTAAAAACAAATCTCCTTTTTAAAAGTGACTTTAGCAAGGAAAGTGTAGCTCCCTGAGGACGATCCTTGGATCGAAACGTGTCGGGGCAATTTTAGTATTTTAATATGAAAAAGTTTTATATATGTGCGTCAGCTGGTAATAATTAAATAATTCGACGATATGCACGGTGCAGCAACATGAATAAAAGGGAACAGTTTTCCTTAAGAAAACGTAGTTTAGAATGGAGTGCTTAAAAATATGAATCTAATAAGTTCCGTATTACGGGTAAGACAGCGAGGCATTGACATTGTCGCAGACTGCAGAAAAAATGTTTGATGCATTTGAGAGAAACGTTCTAAGGAGAATCTATGGACCTGTGTTGATTAAAGGAGAGTAGCGAAACAGATATAATCAGGAAATTTATAAATTACACAAGGAAATGGAGCTGACCAGAAATATCAGATTGAGAAGACTCCAGTGTGGGTGGGTCAAGTGATAACGATGAAGGGTAAAGGGTGCCAAAGAAAGTACTGGAAGGATATATAGGAGGGTGAAACTCAGCTGGAAGGACCAGAGGAAGATGGTTAGATGCAGTGGACAAGGATAATAGAGGACGTTGAAATGCAGGAACTGTAGGTCAGCAGAGGATAGACATGCATGGAGGAGGAGGATTGAAAAGGTCAAGGCCCATGTTGGAATGTACAGCCATAGAAGATAAAGAAGAAAAAAAAAAGGAAAATAATATGAATAAAGTAAGGGCAGTACACATATACACATATATCTACGTCATTATTGAGGGTCACTCGAGATATTGGGTTCTTGCTGTAGCTTATTTAGCCTATGGTTAGAAAGTAAGTAGCTAAACTGATTGTTGTTACGTAATGCAATAGCTTCCTAGTAATCCTCCAGAAAGAGAATAATCAACGCAGTTAAATGCGGGATTTAGGAACGTGTAGGTATCGGTGTGCTCAGGAAAACGTTCGGACCGTGGAGAGATTAGGAAAGCTGGGAAAGAACGACTTTACCCAAATAGGTTTTTCAAGACGTAATACAGGTCACGTAATGTTATAACATTTGCGGAATTCAGGAAATTATTAGGGGCTGAATATTTCGGCTTAAGAAGTGAGATAAGCCACCATAAAAAATTTTAACACGGAAATAATACAACACTGCAAGAAGGATTCGAGAGATTAATACGAGTTAAATGGATCTTAGGTAAAGAGGCTGTAGGGTTAAAGGTGGATGGAATGGTGTGTTGAGTTGATGCTGATGGTCCTAATTCCAGAATTAGTTGCTTCGTCCTTTCCTTATTCCTTTAGTCAACGAGTTAGTTACTTACGTAAGAGGATACAGTGTATCCACACTGCAACTCCCCTACAGATTCTATTTACTGGAGACGCAATAATTCCAGAAGAAATACAAACCCCGTATAAAAGCTCACAATGGAAGAGGACATGAAGGACCAGAGGTGGGAGTAGATTATATCTCTACTCTTTCTTTAACTTCTAAAAAGATGGGGTGAGTGGTCAACGTCACGCCCCCTCCGCTTTACCTTCGGGAAAGAACCGGTACCAATTGTATGGGAGGCTGTGTTGGCCCCAGGGCCGGTCTGGACAGGTGCGGAATATCCGGCCCCCATTGGAATTCGATCCCCAGGAACGTTCAGCCCGTAACGAGTCGCCAAACCGACTGAGCTACAAATCCATACGCATTGTGTAATGCATAAAGCCATCTATTTCCATGGATGTTTTGCCCCTAGGCAGAAAATACATATACGTTTTGATACACGAGGAGATTTATTTGTTATTAACAAATCATCGTATGGTTGGCCACGGCGCAAAGGTACCACTTTATTTCTTCCTTCTTTGAACTTGAATTTCATGTCAATAAGGAATAATTCAACGTCACTTCCCACGCTCCATACTCGCATGTTCTACTTTGGAAGTTGCAATGCCTCAGTACTGTTTACATTACTTACGCAATACATTAATACGCACGTGAAAGATTAATCTACATATAAGTAGACACTACTTTGTGATACATCTCAAAGCTACCAGTGTTTGTTAATCGCTGCCTACGAAGAATTTTGAATATCCACTGGCCGGAAGTGATCTCAAATGAAGAACTCTGGAGAAGAGCCTAGGAAATCGAGATATCTACACAGATTAAAAGGCGGAAATGGAACTGGATAGGGCATACACTGAGGAAAGGACATGATACCACTGAAAGAGAGGTCTTGGATTGGAATCCACAGGGACAACGGAAAAGAGGAAGGCCTAAGCAGACGTGGAGGAGATCGGTCCACAGTGAGGCATTAGGAGAGGGAAAGAGCTGGGGTGAAGTTAAACAACTGACCAGAAACAGGATCAGATGGCGATGTTTTGTTGATGCCCTATGTCCCAAACGGGATAACAGGATGTGATGATGACTCTGCGAGACACATTTTTATTATAAAAATAAACAACAATTTCACTTCCGTGAGTTTGAATTATCGGTGTTTTCACTAGGCCAAGGCCTGGAACGATTCGGTGCTCAGTTGCCTGCAGGTTTAAAAAATGATCTACTCCAAAACCTCCAGACCGGTTATGGGGCCCACGTAGCCACTTGTTCAAGAGGTACAGGGGTTTCTCCCTGGCAGTAAAGCGGCCGGAACATAAGGTTGACCAATGACCTCTATAGAGTGTTGAAGTTTAGAATCAGTGAAGTCTTACATCTACACACTCTATATGACTTCATGGTCGGCTAGGGACAATTGTAACATTTCTTACTTCATCAATTCGTAAATAAAATTTACTGTAAGTAACTACCGGGATTCGAAAAGGTCTCGCAAGTAACTTTTTTTATAAAATAAGAAAAATCCAGAAATAAACAAATAATAACAAACTGTTTCAGCTGGTATAATTGCTTCTCCAATGAAAAAATGTATTTTGACGTCATCTGCGGCATAAATGTGAGTGAGGGACATGCAAAATGCTTCCGTACGATCATCTGAGATCTTCGAGCAGAACATAACGTGGAAGAGCCGAACTGTCTTCCCATAAAGCCGGGCGCAGACATTTGGACTGCAGCAGAGTGGGCAAAATCTATAAGGCATTAAAAAGACCAGTGGCTATACATGCAGCCGAATCTTGGACATAAAATAAAGATATTGCTAAACGGCTGGCCGCTGTTTGGAAATTTAGATACACTTTCAGCTGTCGGAATAAGTCGGTTGAATTTGAATGGTCATGTTAATAGAATGGGCAGTAAAAGAAGTAAGTCAGGTATTTAACACTAATCCTCAAGGAAGTCGACTAAGAGGCCGACCAAAAAACAGATGATGGAATTATGTACGAACAGATACCAATAAATTCAAAATTACAAATTGGAAAGAGGGGGCGAAAAACAGAGCTGTCTCGAAGTCCATTCAGGAGGCGAAGGTCCGCATTGGACTGCAGTGCCGTCGAAGAAAAAGAAAAAGAAGAAGAAGAAGAGTGTACATACTTTTAGTCTAATATATTATGAATAACACATACTCATTGCATTTATATTGTCTGTCATAATGTCGGAAGGGTGAATTTGCAATAATTTAGGCTATATATCTGCCGGTTCTACTAGTTCTCCGAATCTCTGAGGTCCTATAGTTCGGATGGAGGACTCATTAATTTGCAGGAATAGCAAGATAATCACACTGTGCATGCCTATCTGGTATGAGCTGGACATATAATTAATGGCAGTAGGGTTTCCATAGCAAGATATAAACCAGGTAAGCAATGCCCGAACACCGTTAATACAGCAGCGCGTTCTCGTAACCATGTTGCTATGGAAAAGCTAAAATACATTCTTCTGTATTCGTGACGTACTTTCGTCGCTGTCAACGATGTAATAAATGTTGAAATCATTACCACAGAAACAAAGCAATGCGTTTTCCGAATTGTTGCGCTATATGCACAGTGCGATCCATTAATTTTAGGATCTATCGGATAACCCACTAAATAAGTACTATCAACCAACATCCGTTAACACACCAAGTTTCTTTCATTTATCTTTCACAGTGTACGAGTTATAACTTGTCTTGTGAAGTCAGTTTTTTTAACACGACATGGACCGCGGAAATGAACAGAGAGTTGTCATCAAATTTTGTTTCAAAGCCGGTCTATTTGCGACAGAAATACTAGTATTGGTGCAAAAGAGTTATAGGAATGAGACCCTGATCTGAAGATGACGAGAGAGGTGGCCGTCCTAAATCGACACGAACTGAGGTAAGCATTGCGGCTGTTGCTGGTTTGGTCAAAAATGACCGTCGAATCTCATCAAGAATGATAAAATAATCTTTGAACATCCCCAAGACTGTAGTTCTTCGGATTCTGAAAGAGGATTTGGGAAAGACAAAGTTATGTGTACGTTTTGTTCCACGCTCCTTGACACCTGAGCAAAGGGAAGATCGAGTCACATCTTGCCAAGACATTACCGCGATGGCCGATGCAGACAAAAATGTTTTAATACAATTATTACGGGAGAAGAAACCTGATGTTTTGCCTATGACCCCGAAACAAAGCGACAGAATTCTGTATGGGTTGGTGAGATAACCCCTCGGGCGAAGAAACTGAGATTCCAAAGGTTCGGCATCAAGATCATGTTGATAATTTTTTTCGACTCTCGAGGCGTAGTGCACAAAAACTTCGTACAAGAGGGAAAGACATTAAATGCAGAATTTTATAAAGGAGAAATGGATCGTCTCCTGAAGCGCATTCAACGGGTCCGTCCAGCTGCGTTCTGCTATCGAGATTTTTTCTTGTTGCACGATAACGCGACCGCCCACAAAGCTGCAAGTGTTTGCCAATTTTTCACACCCCCAAAAATGTTACAACCCTTCATCCCCCCCCCGTACTCTCCAGATTTATCTCCGTCAGATTATTTTCTGTTCTCAAGATCGAAAATGTTAAAAGGACTCAATTTTGCGATGTTGCTGAGATCCAAGAAGCCGTAACTGATGAATTAAAGAAGGTCCAAAAAGGGGAATTTTCGGCATATTTCCAGAAAGTCTACGACCGCGCAAAAGCCTGTGTATGTGCCAATGGTGCTTATTTTGAATAAAAAAGGTATGCGTTTTCGATTTTAAAAAAATCTCTCCTAAAACTTTCGGACCGCACTGTGTATGTCGGTGAAAACAATATCAAGCACAATTTATGACTTCACGAAAATTTTTGTCCGATCTAAACCAAATATTCACTCCCTCAACAGGTTTTCATAAAGTTCCCATTACCAAATTTCACGAAAATCCTTCTTCCAGTGAAAGCCGCGCTGACATATGCATACAGACGTAAGGACAGGCATGACGTAGCTAATAGACGCTTTTCACGAATTACGCTAATGCCTACAAATAAAGATTAACTCGTGTATTTTCCTTTTTATAACCGATACGTAATTCATAGTAGGATATAAAACACAAGAAAGGTGAAAATGCCTGACAAGACTTGTCATTACTATAAAGATTCGTGTGAAAGGAGTACACCACTTTTTTTTAATAATGACAGTACATCCAATGGCAGTTTAACATTTTATCGAAGCTCTTGAGCGGCAAGATCGCATCTGGCCGCGACACGGTCTCATTTTGTTCATAATAAATGAAAGTTGTGGGAGGTGTATCCGTTAGAGAGGCGAAAAGTTGTGGCAGTAATGTGTGATGCTGCAGAGTAAAGTGGCTTCAGTCACTCTGCCTTTCAAGCTCATAAGTATTCAATTTTTCACGTGCAGGGGCGTCTGGGAAACGCTTCCTGTTGAAACACGCCTCAAACCTTCAAAGGTAGCGTCTATACCAAAAAAAATATATATAAAAATTAGCTCCAGTCACATTGTGTACACAATTATCACATGTACAAACTTCGGGCAATGACATGTGAAAACCGGCGGATTAAACTAGATTTCCTCTACAGATTTATACTATAATTTGCAAATACAAACTACAATGCATCAACAGAAGATTAACGGGATGCATTTTCAGGTATGGAAATATGATTGTACAGTTAAGCCAAGCCACAGACGCCTATCCAAAATTATCTACGATCTGCGTAAATAAGTAATTAAGTACAGTCGACCTCAGTTATAACGTCATGAAAGGGATCGAATATTTTGTGTCTATTAAACGAGTGTTGTTCTAACCGAGGTGTATAATGTCAAGGTCAACAGTGACGAATTACTTGTAATTGAAGAATATCTGACGCTAGAGACGAGGTATTTCATAAACCGATGTCGTTATAACCAGGTTATACCGTATTTCAATATTAAAGATGCACTATATCCCGATGCGCATCGTGACTTAAAATATACGAGTAAAATAAATAACAACAACCGTCGGCACAGCAAATTTATATTCATTATAAATGCTATGTGTTTCGACCCATCAAGGTCGTCATCAGTCTAGTACAGCACATATAAAAAGACAATATGTTCTGTACTAGCCTGATGATGACCTTGATGGGTCGAAACATGTAGCACTTTATTGTGAATATAAAACTTGTCGTGCTGAACGTTTTTGTTATTTATTTTATATTTTATACTATATTTCCCTTAATACCTGCACGAACATACTTTTCAGTATAATATAGAACTTGAAGTTATGCCCAAATTACCTAATGAAATTCCTTTAAAAAGTCAGTTAAAACTTTTCTTTAACGTAATTTACTAAGAATCGGAGCCGATGGTTCAAAACTCCTTACAGAAAAAAAAAGCTGCCACTTTACGCAAACTTGAGACAATACCAACAATCTATTTCTGAAAGACCCATCTCAATATTACCCCTCAATACTCCTTTGTCATTCAGAAGGCCACTCTGCATGAAGTTCCTAACCAGCATTCTGCTTGCATCTTTTTTTCCCCCATACGATCTAAGCTTACATTACAATATGTAATAGCTTCGTTGCTATCCCTACTGTCAGATTGCTAGCCCAATTTACTCTGTTTTTCACTGGTATAAATTCTTCCCTGACAAATTTCCTAACGGATTTTCAGTTCTGTCATCAAAAAGAGAGAAAGAATTTGTTAATTAAAAATATAATGTTGCAGATGGAAAACTGGCCGTAACATTAGAAGCGCTGTGCCCGTCGAATGTACAAGATGAATATCCACGAAAAATCTAATTTTAGAAATTCAAAATTCCAAAACTTTAACTATTACGAATTTGAAACTATTTTTTTTACAACTAATCAAATTCTCGAAATGCTTGCTATCATTCGGTGCAAAATCTTTTGTCTTCCAGGTTGCTATCCAGAAATTTAAAGATCAAGATATATAGAACTATAATTTTGCCTGTTGTTTTGTATGGGTGTGAAACTTGGTCCTTGACACTGCGGGAGTAAAGGAAGCTGAGGATGTTTGAGAACATGGTGTTGAGGAGAATATTTGTACCTAGGAGGGACGAGGTAAAGGGGGAATGGAGGAGATTGCATAACGAAGAGCTAAATGACTTGTACTCCTCACCCAATATTGTGCGGGTGATAAAATCGAGAAGAATGAGATGGGCTGGGCAT
>Ga0123355_10005971_pt1 | contig 17952 bp, 12 predicted proteins | sample TergutEmb28metaG_3_FD_89872 | JGI IMG/M metagenome (GOLD analysis project Ga0123355, IMG submission 89872) | Embiratermes neotenicus P1 segment gut microbial communities from Petit-Saut dam, French Guiana - Emb289 P1 | ecosystem: Host-associated > Arthropoda: Insects > Digestive system > Gut ... | reverse complement strand
TGGCAAACTACCCCCAAGAACTTGCCCAGGATGCAGTGTACCAGAGCCATACCGGTCACATGACTGGGCTCTGGTTCCTGCCAAGCCCGGCCTTCAAGGCTGAATACTAATGAATGAATGAATCTCCATAAGCCCCATTTCTTTAAAAGATGGAAGAATGTGCGCGCGCACACGGTTTTGTGCGAAACACCCAGCAAGTTCTGGCAAAGCTCAGAGAAAATATTCTAGAGCAGAAACGCGAATTCAGAATTCCGCTCGTCTGGCATATGACGCTCCGTCACTGGGTTATCACGCACATATCTTCGAGCCAACGTACTACTACTGTTCTTCCCACTCTTGAAGATGAGGCCACTGCTTTGTCTGCAAACGTCTTGATTAGTTTCTCTAATGACTGAGCGTCATATGCTAGGGAAATGAAATACGCAACTACATTGCTGCGAAAACCTCAAACTCTCAAAAGAAAGTTGAATAAAGAGAGACCAACTTGATGTCACTTGCTTTATTATTTCATTATTTAATGCTCAACATGTTTCGGATGTTAATACATTATAAAAGAGCATTATAAAAATCATGTAAGATCTTAAAGCTTCTACGACACAAACGTAATAGTTTCCCGGGTCCGCAACAGCGTCATAGTTGGGTTAAAGCCCTGTGTTTCAGACCTGCTCTGTCGATCCTGATGATGGTGACAAAGGGGTCACCGAAACTTTGGTTTCTGACGCGGCTGATGCCCCGGAGACTTATTGCTGAATTGTGAAAGTAACGAACAAACATGCCTGCTGTCCTGTGCAACAAGAGAAGTGCTCGTGTTAGTTACGTTTGGATTACGGTGTCTGTAGCTCAGACTGTACAGTGTCAGATGGTGCAATGATTCGTGAATAAGGCAGTGCAAGAATGCAGAAGCATGCGGTTGTGGCCCGTGCCGAATTTTGCTGTGCGAAGAGACGAAAACTAACAGAACTTAACCAGGGTAGCCGGTCTCCGGCCAAAATTTGAAGCCGAAGACTCAGAGCAAAGCACGTAGGCTGCCCGCTCAACCGCCAAGTTTGGTTGGATTGCAAGTCTCCGGTTAATGAGACCGTATAGTCTTGTACATTTAAAAGGAATATGCTACATCTTGTAACCTAAACATTTTGAGGGAGGAAGGTATTGATTACGTATTATACCTTGAAGATGGTAGCAGCAGGTCCCTGCGAAACGTTGGTAGTCACCACAATACATGGTGTCGTAACCCAGACAACCCAAATGCGAGAATGAATAACTACCTCATCTGACAACAGTCACCTTAAATAGCATTCGTCCTAAATTATGTTACTTCATGGAACAGTGTCCGGGCTGCAGGCTTTAGTCTGCAGCCCGGACACTACTCCAGCCTAACCGCACCTAACCTCCAACATACAGCAACCAAGACCGAAACGATCAATATGGTAATCAACATCACAGTCGCGAGCTCCTGATGATGGGCATAGTAATGCCCGAAACATGTTGAGTCTATAAGAAGTACAATAAAATAATAAGTGGCATCTAGTTGGTTTTTATTCTTCAGTTATCACAATGATGCACTGTTCAATAAATATCAGATCCATCCTATAACCTGCCTTGTTGGCATAAAGGGCGAGTAGAAGTATTGTTCTGCTCTTTCTTTAACCGCGGTGCCAGGTGGGCGAGAGGAGTTAACGCCACGCCCCTGCCACTTTTTCCCCGGGAATCACACAGTACCCGGTGTAGAGGTGGCTGGATGGGCCCCAGGGCCATTCTGGACGGGTGGGGGAAATCTCGCTTCTACAGGGATTCGATCCCCGAATCATCCAGCTGGTAGCGAATCGCTGTGCCCACTACCCTATCCTGGCCCACATTTGAACGTATGCACCACGGAAGTCATTAGACGACAGTTATTGTGGGAAATATTCTCTTTCTTACACAAGGCTCTACTAAATAAAATCAACCCCTCGACTGGATAAGCCCTCTCCATTTACATTTCGTTGTCGATGCATAATTCTATGTGAACAATACCATGACCTTGCCTTATAACATCGTGCAGTATGGTAAAGGGGCACATTGGATATTAAAACAGTACTCCGCTAGAGATCGGCGGTAACCACTGGACAGAACACGCGATGTTTTTAACCATGAAGACGGCCGTAGCATTTCCCTCCTAAATGTCCGTTGCCACCTGCCAGAAGTTTCCATCGCCCTAGAGACCTCAGATCTTAATTCCAAACATACTGGAAACTTAATTACTTTTCCCGACATTTGAACGTATCTGGTTCACAACATGAACACGAAACGTTCATCTGGATTTAGGATGTTAACTACAGAAATAAGCTGAATGCGTAATTTCTTTTGCTATAAAATGTAAAATAATACATTTACCATCTCCAATTCATGTTCATACCCCCAGACTCTATCATACGGATCATGAAAAAGAAAGAAAGTGACACAGTCCACTCTCTACGTAAATCAGAATGTAGTCTCTTCCCACATATTCCGAGACACAACTTGATGTCATCTTTAAAGATAGTCTGTTCTACTCCAACTCTCTTTTCTACTCATTATCACACACCTGATTCAGGCTAAATGAAGTCACTACGGAACCGTTTCTTTCCTCTCGTGAAACACTGGTGCTCTTTCCAGAAGCAGACTACGGTATCGTCCCCGTAATTCATACTCCAGTGGGAACCGGATAACGTAGTAATCATGACTAGGCTAAAGGCTGGACGATCGACGTATCGGGTTTCGATTCACGGTAGAGGCAAGAGACTTTTGCACTACTCAATAGCGTCCTTAACGTCTGTGGCCCCCACCTAGCCTCCTCCATGGGCAAAGGGGATTCCTTCCCTGAGGCTTAAGCTGGCGGGGAATGAACTTCCCTACTCATCTCCTCCCGGTGCGTAGGTTACGACTGAAAAAGTCTCTACCTCCACTTCCTCATAATTCGTCATGGACTGCATAGGAGTTAATCTTCTATAATCCATGTACATCTTAGGAAGTATCAAAAAGTGAACCACTTACCCACCTCAGATTTGGACACGTTACCTATAAAATACATTAATACAGTCGCCGCCAAGCTAATGAGTACAACGTTATCCCATTACATTGTGAGAGATTCTGCAGTGGAAACGAAATAAGTATCTTGTATTTGCCGAAAAACTCGTACGATTCAAGTGATCCTGCATGACGAGTCATGTTTCGCGGATGCAAACGACCTGCTCCTCACAGTTACGTTTCACCGATCCTGTTAGAGCGGACAGGGCTGTGTCTTCACTCCCAGTTCCGTGGTTCCGAGTTACTGGGCCCCTTCCAAACCATTTTTCACCCTGAAGACGAAGGCAGCATATATATATGTATATGTGTATATATATATATATATATATATATATATATATATATTTTAAATTTTTTATCCACCTACAGAGCATACTGTACCACAATCCAAAATATCAGTCGGAATGTATCCAAAGAACGACGGAAGGAATACTCCGTATTTCTTAGATACTTTTACTTTAATATTACCTGATTCCATGAAACCGAAGTCCTTAAATAACTAATCCTTTGGTTCAATATCCGGAAGATCGTAACAGCCAACAACAAAATCAGCATTGGAGACAATTGAACACCATATATACGCTGCATCTAGCTTTCCTTCCATTATCCCATTGTCCGAAGAGACATCCAAATATCATCCTCCCAACTCTTCGTGTTCCAGTACGCCAGTTTAACGGACATTTCGCCGTCACTAGTTCCTGGTTCAACAAAGGCAACTGCATCGCAAACCCGCGAAAATCCTCTCAACAGACCTTATTGGAGCGTCCACTTTGAAGAGTACTGTATATTGAAGTGCTCACTTCACTCTGCCTGGTCCCAAACATATTTTCGAGTATTTGTAGTTTTATGGAATTCCCTCGAAACAAGCACCATGACCAATTAAAAGAACTGTGAAAAAGTAGAATAACTTAAAACTAGTGTTTCTTCTTTATTCTGCACTAAAAGTTTCAGGCTAAATCCATTCTCAGCCACAGTGGCTGTTCTGTATCCAATGTTTCCAGCACAAGTAAAAGGCAATAATGTCGCTTTGTAACATTTTATACATTTTGTTCGAAATGCAATGTTTCATGAAGCTTTCATTTTGTTTCAGCCTCTGTCCATAACCACATTTCCCAGCTTCACGGAATTACCAGGAGACGAAACAAAGAACAAGTCACACTGCGAAGGGAAGAAGATCCGTCATTCTCTGAGAAATGGCAGCGCTGCTGCCTCTTCAATGACTGCAATTTCTAACATTGTGTTCCTACAATTCGCAACACAAGCGGCCATTTTTATTCATGGATTTTGGCAATGATAGTGTTTTGTTCATGTGCTCAGGACCCGTGATATCAGTAAGTGTTGTACACAAACAGCAACTGCAGAACACAACGGAGTACCATTCTATCGTCTCCTGAGTTTATACGTAATTTATACATACAATTTATAACCTCAGGAACTGCGAAGAATTGTGGCATCCGTTCATTAATCATGAAGACTGGAAATCTTACCAGGTTGATAATACATAGTCCAACAGTTAGAGTGTTTACCGATCAAAATAAGCTATTTTCCTAGATAGAAATGTTTACCGGCCTACACTTCATTCATGCGAGTTACTTTTCTTATTGTGGCCTTCAGTGTTATAACACCGTGTATTCTGGTAAGTACCAGTGTTCAACCCTGAAGATAGAGGCAACTGTGTTCCTCCAACCTGTTAGTACTGTCCTACCAGAACACACGCTTTCTAACCGCAAAGACCGCAACACGAATATTCAAAACGAAAGCCTCGATTCGTTAGTTATTTTCGTATTAATACGTCATTGAATGTTGTTACTGGACTCCTTATTCGACAGTATTATATTAATTTGTATTTTTCGAATCTAGAATTCTTATAATTGTTTTTCCACAGAGCGATTACGATTCAAAAGAAGTGGAAAACAAAGCAGCACCTTGTGATATAAATAAATTAATTTGGAAACTTAAGTGTCTGTTTCGGTTAATAGATCAAAGTTTCAGTTGAGCTGCATGAATAAAAATGACCTGACATAAAATCAATCTTTACCAAATAAATAAAAAGTTTGACCTGCCATCTTTCAAAATATTACTGTTTCAAGGTGGTAGATCGATCAAATCCCATACATTTGCCGTTGAACCTTAACTGTATAGAGGGAATCGTTTACCGATAAGTTCGAAACAATGGGGATCTGTCTATACCGCCGCCCTGTTTGAATTGAGGTGCTGGGAGCAATTTCGTTGCCTGCATTATCCTTTGCTGTAAAGCCCCATGTACGTGGCCGTGATGTAGGTCGAGATTCACGCATTTTCCACCACGACAGCCATACTCCGTGCTCACGGCTCGCGTATAGTATCATGACCAAAGATCAGCTACGTCTCATTTTCGGCAGTCCAGCGCCATGAGATGTGCTGACAGCAATATTTGCTGCTGCTTGCAGTTTGCGTTACAAAAAGGCTCGTTGGAACGGCAACGTTAAATTAGTTTAGCTGCTTGAGGTAGAAATTTGTGAGCCTGAAGTTAACGAAAGGGCTTTCTTGAGAGTAATCATGGATGTACCGAGTTCAAAAACCTTTGAAATGGGCCCAAATATTTCCTTATCACTTCAGTGACAGTGGGATTTAAATTTCAACTACTGCCATTGACGGAAAGGCTGTAAATTCATAAAACACGAAATGCATTTAAGCCTGCGCGGTGCATCAATGTCTGCAGCATACGAAGAAATAAAGGTCCGTATAGTGCATCGAGGCCGACATGGAAGGATTGACTTGACTGTAATCAGTAACCAAAGCCAGCTTCTTCGCCCAAAGCTTCCGTCAGTAAAGTTTAAAGCGTTAGAGAAATGTCTCCCGACAAAAATTGTGGAATGAATTAATAAAATTTCAGAAATGCCGCGAAAAATTCCAAATATGCCTCTTCCAATGTAAGCTGACCTTCCTTTTATATATATACACAAAATATTCTCACAACTATATTTCCTTGACAATAAGTTAGCAGTAATGGAATTGTGCCCCTTGCTGTCAATTTCATCTGGCCTGTGAGCCTTTCCAACACTAGGGTTTCCGCGGTTTAGGAACAAATTAATTTCGGGAATTTCTCCATCGAAAAAAAGGTTGGGAAACACTGGGTTAAGAGTTCCACGAATCTACACGAATTTATCATCTTCTTCAAGTTCGTTTCATTTTTGAGTTTTGTCTGCCGCTTTCAAGTGCATGAAATTTCCACGGGTTACTCGAACCGTGTAGTCTATACGTAGCTTATGGGAGGTTAGAAGACGGAGAAGCTTCAAAAATAACGCTGGGCATATTTAGAAAATCAGAAATTTAAGCAATAATAAATTACCAAATAATGAACATGTCTGTATTCTGATCACTGTCACATTTATTTAAAACGTGAATTTTCGAGGCAGTTTCCACATGAGTACATTTCACTCCACAAAACATGTCTGATCGACTATCATTATTAATCCATGTACGTTCCGGCACATGTGGTGAGATCGTAAAAATATTTCAGATTCTTATCCTGAAGATCAGTAAAAGAACTGGTACAAACAGCTTCTTTAACCTTGTATCACAAGACTAATCAACTGGCCCATCTCGACCAACTGCTGTCGTCTGTTGGAAACTGCCGCTTCTGATGCGTTTCTCTGGTATACATTGTAAAACTGTTGCATTTTGTGACAATATTTAAGACACGCTCTGTATTTATTAGAAAACGTGAATTCGGCATAGGAATACAAAAGTTTGTATTTAAATTCTGCGTCCGGTTCGTTCATTTCTGTTGAATTTCAATCCCATAATAATTTAAGCGAAAGCAACCGAACTGCCTTTATTTCTCACGCACCTTAGAATAACTAAAGTCTAACTCAGTGGCCCAATCCATGCTGAAGAAAGTAGATTTTTTTAGGTTCCACAAGCAACTCGTAGTTAATAAGGGTTCCGTATTTAACTCTTTAAATCGTCCATGTTGCTTTGTGTACTACCTGACTGAACATTCAAATGGAATAAAATGAAATGCCAACTTGATGCAACTAGGTAATTTTATTGATGTATTCTTAAGCTCGACATGTTTCGGGTATATACGTCCATCATCAGGACCATTAGATGTTGAGTTGCAGCATATGGTTTTCTGCACCGATTTTTGGATGGGTGGTGGTCTTGAGAGCCGCTGCGTAGGTCGTGTGTACGGTGCGGATGGTGCCGTGCGTGAGTCGCACGGCACCATCCAAACCGTCCAAACGCAGCAACTCGACATCTAATGCTGATGATGGGCGTATGTACCCGAAACATGTCGAGCTAAGATTACATTAATAAAATTACCTAGTTGAATCAAGTTGGCATTTCACTTTATTTCGTGAGGAAGATGCACGGTCAAACAGCCCTCAAGTGAACAGTCAACGTTTCTGTTTTCTTCACACAGAGTGCAAACACATATTTTGCACGGATCTCAGAACGAAATGCGATTATTTACACTACATTATGAACTGGTCTTGATGAACTGGAACCGAGTGTTTTTACTGCGCGGCACGATCTGAATCTTTAAGCATAATTGAAAGCAATCTTAGTCTTTAATGGTCACAGCACATTCCAATATTATTTGCATGTTGCCCTACAATACAGGATTCTGTACTCTGCCATACATCAGTGGGTACATTACCAAAGTGTCTTGGAAGTGATTAAATGTGACAATCCTAATTCAAAAACAGAAACTGCACCATAATCTGTTCTGCAATGTATGAATTGCACGACGTATAACCCCAAAACCAAAGCAACTTTTGTAAATACAAAAGCAGACCTAGAAAATGCTTAGTGATATAAGATTTTGTAGAATAAATGTTCTTGTAATATTCTCATTACATTCCTCAGTGCATACATTTATTCAGGTGTAATCGTCAAGAAATTATGTTTACGTAAGTGTACATAACACAGTCATCAATTTTATGATTTCCAAAGTGACAAGTCAAGCCGTAGAGCGACTTTGTGTATAATGAAAGAAATAATCAAATGTGGCCAAAAAGGACAGTAATGGAGTGAACTCCCAAACATGACACTTTGCTAATAGTTGGCCAATCTTACACAAAATTAAAAGAAATGATACTACGTTACGGCCGTCAAATTTGTATTTTATCTGTGATATGTGTATTTTATTGCATGATGTTGAGTGCTGGTTAAATTTTGTTGTTTGTATAAATGACAGGCTGTTTCTTACTGACAAGTAGGGTCACAAACCCACTAGATATTTCAGAGAGAAAATACTTCATAAGAATCTGCCACCCACATTAGAAATCAGAAATATTTCACACGAAATAAAAGCAGACAGAGCATGACATGCAATATTAAACAGTGAGTACATCTCAATACTGAGACCGTAAGCATAAAAACAATATGTATACAACTCAGTTTTGATTGTATTAAATTTTTAACATATTTAGTATGATCCTATCATTCATATTTCGTAACACCTTACCATTAAAGCCCAGTGACAACTACATTTACCACCTGCTGTAAAGTTAAGAATTCGTGTGTTTTTAAACAGAGCGCATTTATGTAATTCGTATGGTTCTTGCAATAAACAACCATCATCTCCTTACATAAAATTAACCGATTTATTTTTATAATGGTCACGAATTGTGTTCTCTCTGAGGTAGGAAGAGAATTTGTATGTGCAAGAACAGTCTTCAAAGAACATGACGTTCAGGTGACCGTGCATCGTCATAAATTCTTATAATAAAACCAACTGGATGCATTAATTTCTCTCATTTATTTTTGGGATAAAACTCTACATGTTTCGAACTGTTCCTCTGTCCATCATCAGAAGTTTCTCACTGTACACAAAGCAATGGTATATGTCATACAGTTTTGCTGACAGCAAACTGTCAGCAAACCTGTATGACATATACCATTGCTGTGTGTACAGTGAAAAACTCCTGATGATGGACAGAGGAACAGTCCGAAACATGTAGATTTTTATTCCAAAAATAAATTTTAGAAATGAGTGCATCTAGTTGGTTTTATTATGAGAAGTCTTCAAAGAATTCAATAATTTATCACACTAAACAGTTCGAGAACTACCGCCCTAGGTCGGTGATCTTGGAATTACTAGAGTTCATTCATCGTCATTTAAAAGGGCCTTACCAAATCTGCCGTATCCATGTTGTTTCATCACTCTATACAAACCGTATTTCAAGAGGCTACACTTTCATACAAACTGACTTCAGACTCGGCCTACACGGTGTCTTGACTGTCACCAATCACTGAGACCGGCTCTGCGGCCTATCCGGTGGGTTCCTCTGGTTATTTCCCCGGGGGTGAAACCGCTGCAGAACAATGATGGCCAGGCGACTGCAGTTACTTCCTAGGTTCAGAATGAGTTGCGTTTTACATCAACATTCATTCACACTGTGGTAATGAAATAAACTGCCGCTGTGCAATAAGAATGGTGGCCTGGCCTACATCACCGTCTTCCCAATTACTCATTTTCCTTCTCTGTTTTATGTTCCTAAAAAAAAAAAAAAAAAAGCCTATGGTTTATTAACGACGCTGTCCTCGAAGTTCAGACTGTGTGTCGTCGAATGGCAGGATGACTGGTCAACAGTGAGTTGAAAGGAGTAGTCCTGGCTAATTTGAAGTAGTATCCCCTCAACAGATTACAGAGACTATCGAAAACCACGGCATATCGCAAGCATAAATTAGGTTAGAGTGTGTGTATACTTGTCTGACACAACTGTAAGGTGGTAAATGTATGATTTATTATATTAAGATAAACCGCATGTTTCGGCCCTTTTCATTGGCCATCTTCAGGTTGATAATTATCAACCTGAAGATGGCCAATGAAAGGGGCCGAAACACGTGACTGATCTTAATATAATAAATCATACACTTCAGGTTGATAATTATTAACCTGAAGATGGCCAATGAAAGGGCTGAAACATGTGGCTGATCTTAATATAATAAATCATTCACTTCAGGTTGATAATTATCAACCTGAAGATGGCCAATGAAAAGGGCCGAAACATGTGGTTGATCTTAATATAGTAAATCGTACACTTCAGGTTGATAATTATCAACCTGAAGATGGCCAATGAAAAGGGCCGAAACATGTGGTTGATCTTAATATAATAAATCATACATTCACCACCTTGCAGTTGTGTCAGACAGTATAGACACACTGTAACCTAATTTATTGTAAACACAACGGGGATGACAAACCGTATGATATCGCAAGCATGTTAGCAGGTAATGACAGCCGAGATACAAATTGGTACCTTGGGCCACATGCTCAGAAATACGCCTGTCTACACTTACTTTAGGAGCATGGTTTGCAAGAGCATGTGGTGAAACTGGAGATGGTGTATTCCAAAATTAAAAAACAACAGGAAAATCTTCCAATTCTTTACTTTCTTGTAGACTAACAGCGCCAAAACATATAAAACGTCCGAAAGCAGTGTTTCATTCACCTCTCTAACAATCCAGTTTGTTTCATTCCGTTTCATCAATGAACGTAGGAAACTGGACACAACAAAGCACTATTACTCAGCGCTACGCCACAACATTCTTTCAGCTTAACGTTTCTTTCAATAGCAACAGCTCTGCTTTGGACGAAGGGACTGAAATGTGGGCTATTTAACGACGGTGTTTCTACAGATTTCAGCAAATTTGGATCATAATGAACAGTGGTTAAGAATTTAGAAGTAGGGGATCGTGGCCAAGCAGCATCCATGCAAGTGTCGGCCAGAAGAAGCTCAAAGAGCGAGAAAACACAAGCGCATTAACCTGCAAACATTTCCTCAGTTGGATGAACGGGTTTTTATGCAAATTAATATTAAAATCCTTGCCGATAAAACTGAATTCGAATTTAAATTGATCTGGATATGTTGTTATTATATGGCAGTATAAATACAGGTTTCGATGCAGCAGATCAGTAATTATCGTCTGGCTCTAAAAATATTCTCAAAGTAAAATTACATCAAATCACAAGTTTTTACTGCAGTTTTAAGATGCAGACAGTCTGTTCAAAAAACTGGCAAAGCAATCTATATATATATATATATATACACACACACGATGTCATTTCTCAGAAACAAGGCCATCAGTGACTTGTGTGACATAGATCGTACATGTTCTTGGCATAGTGTGTAGTTATTAAGGTAATGGAAACAGCGTAGCAAAAAAGGGCACAAATAACGAAAATAAGCATGTGTTTTCCATCTAATATGCATATTGCAATTCTTCGCTAAAACTGGGACACTACACTGAGATTTGCTTCACTGTACATAACCGGTGAAATGTGGCTCCATAAAATTTGATTATGGGTCTATTATGTTTCTTTATACCTTTTTTAAAGACGCGATAATATATATGCGCATGGATGGAATAAAGAGTTACGGATCAAACAGGGCTTTTTTTTACCAGTACGAAGTGTGGCCTTTATAGCAGAGATATTTGGCGACATGCTGTTCTGATTTTGTGTGTGTGTGTGTGTGTGTGTGTCTGTGAATTTTTGCTGCCCTATGGGCAAACTGAGTAAACTGACAAGAATTAGGCCATTGTAAATGTCGTCTACATCCTTGTCGATTCACTATTTATGAGCACAGTACTTCCTTCAATCACTGACACATAAATAAACCCTGAAGCCGTGGTCCCCACCGAACCTACTGGACACCCGATGTACGCCACTAATTCTTGAAAAAATTCTGCACATGCTTAAACACCGATACTGACCAATTTCTGGCCGCTATTCTTTCAATCATAAAACTAAAGATAAAGAGCACATTTGGTCTTCGTTTTACAAAACAAATAATTAATTCATTACGATCACAATTTTATTATCTCTCGCACTTTGCCTCCAAGACCGTTTATTTCGAACCGACCAATCAAAGCGTAAAAGAATAAAGAAATAAACATTTTTAACAAAGTTCATGCAAATAATATTTACGTAAATATAATCAACGAACTAGTGTTTTATCAAAAATCCTATAATCACATAATACGTACATTAGATATTAATTACTGGTAATTTGATACAGTGATTCACAGCGAGACAATACGTCATAAATAAGGCACTTTACTGGCGAATAACAAAATTTGCAGGGGAAGATACTACTTTTATAACAAATCACATCAATCAAAATCAATATAAATATTTGGAAAATTAAGAAAAAAAACATGAAAAATCCACACAGCTGTATACAGAAATGAAATTATATGGCAATATATATTGTCAACATTACCGTAAGGAACTCTGATCTCAAACCATAATTGACACACGTTATTTTACATTCCATATAACTTTATAATTTTTCATATTTTTATATTCTTCCAATTATTCTGGAACAATTGGAAGACCGAAGAAGCGTTGGCGCGAGCAGCTGTAACTCTGGAGACGGAACGAATCAAAGGGTCCAATCCTTGATGTTTATGTATGTGTTTTATATTCTTGCCAGATTATCCTGAAAATGACTAGGGCGAAACCTGTTAAAAAAGCTAAAGGTATTTTGAGAGGCTGTTTATCACTGACAGTCAGTTATGTTCGACGGTGTACATTCACTGCTTACTACTAAAGATAGCACAACGGGATGTCAAACATGACAGAAATAATGCTCAGTTTGTTACTGAACACACCAACGTACGTCACGGCAATCAGCAACACACACTGTCGCGTTCTGTTCCGATATTTCAATAAAATCCAGATATAATCCATACTTTGACATTCGGAGTACCGTGCATCGTGTTATATTCTTTTAATAAAACCAGCGAGATGCACTAATTTCTCAAATTTACTTTGGAATAGAACTCTACATGTTTCGGACAGTTTCTCTGTCTATCATCAGGAGTCTAGCACTGTACACACAACAATGGTATATGTCATACAGGTTTGGTGACTGCTGTCAAACTAAGTTCCAGTGCTCTCAGAAAGAACACTCGGTTTTTTTTTCCGACGATGAATATTTTACGTTTTTAACGATACTGGTGTCTGTTGCCCCAACCCCCCTCCATACATAAGCATTTGAGTAAAGACGTTCAGAGAAATGCATTCAAAAGTCAGTGTACTGACTGAACCGAGGAGTGGCGCTGGATGTCTTCTCCCTAGAGTCTAGACCAGTTCTGCAGTACACATGCTTTTATCTAGAGCATATGACGGGTTTTTTAGTCGAGGTTAACCTTATTGAAAATTCAGTACTAACAGGTAGTGACGTCGCTAGGTTTCCTAGTGCCCGAGGCGAGATATCGCCCGGGGTGAGAAACTACGGAAACTACAGTGGTCGCCCCTGAAAGAAATTATGAACTTTAAGAAGAATCAGAGGTCTTTCTTTTTACACTTCTTTTTATTTTGCTCGATAATTTAAAGTCTGTTGAGCGTATAAATTTAATTTTTTTTCCAAAATATTCATTCTGCTGCCCCTCGAATCTGCCGGCCGCTATGTGCGGCCGCACCACTTGCCATCTCCTAGCTAAGCCCCTGACCGCAGGAAGTGTAAACATACCGTGATATAAAAATTACAGACAGCACAAGTAAGAAGCAGCCTTATATACGAGACAGCACCATTTGTGGTCACACACATTCTGTAGGGAACATTTTTAGCAGATTATTTAATTAATACACCAACAAACGCACATATAATCTTTTAATAATCTAAAATTCACATTAAAACACTTAAAACGTTCCTACATGTTTCGATCATACGATCTTCCTCAGGGAGCATACATTGTTACTTGCTAAAGTTATAGTTTAAAAGCACTCAGTGATTGACATCGTTACGTTGAGTTGGTGCTGTGGCAGCATGCCTTGTGTATTGTGTGAGTCGTATAGAGTATACGACTCACACAATACACAAAGCATGCTGCCACAGCACCAACTCAACGTAACTATATCAATCACCGAGTGCTTTTAAACTATAACTTTAACAAGGAACAATGTATGCTCCCTGAGGAAGATCGTATGATCGAAATATGTAGGAACGTTTTAAGTGTTTTAATGTGAATTTTAGATCATTAAATGAATATATGTGCATTTGTTGGTGTATTAATTAAACTACAGAATGCACGGTGCAACGATAAAGATTTTTAGCAGAGTATATGGATCATGTTTTTATGCAGTACTTGTTAACCAGAGTAATTAACTAGTATCGTCGGAATGTAACTTGTTTCTTGAATCTGCATCTGGTAAAGAGGCTACTGAATGACGTCAAGATTAAGTGGAACAAGTGCCTGATTGCAGCAAGTATAATATGCGTAATGATAAATGATCACAGGAAGAATAAAAAGCACCTGAGAATAATTAAAATCCGATCAAGGTGGTACGGCTGCACCCACTTCAAAGATGACAGTAATATCGCCCCAGTGTCCCCCCCCCGCAACGCAAGATACTTCTTGGACTACAAGAATTTGATGACAAAGAAAAAAGCAGGAAATATACATTAATAGGTCACTGTTCTTGCTTTCTGTCTTATGTGGAGAATTTCTGTAAATTTCACAAGTGGTACTTAGTCGGATATCAAATGTAGGAATCAGTAAACTGGATGAAAATGTGAAGCAGCCGTCGTGGTTTACATAAACTTTAACACCATACAATGTTCCTAGAGCAACTGAGGGAAGCTGCGAATGTCTCAGCAACTATTGCCGTTTATGGACTAATAAAAACCATTATTTTTTAAATAAGGATGCTAACAGCAACGCCGGCACGTTCCACACTATCTGTGTCACTCACAGCTACAGAAGGTCCTTTAGTGCGGTGCCTTTTTAATCCGCTAGGAACTGTCACAGTTTATGGCGATAGTACGGTCATTCTCCGGATGTCTTGTATTAGGCTACCTGCCTTCTTGGAATTGAAAATTAATTTTAAGCGTGTTAAAACCCCTAGAACCGGAACCGACCCAACGCAAGACATCTCCTGTGACAAATTCTGAACTAATACCAGTCAAACATATTTTATTTCTTTCGCTGGATTTAAGTCCTCAAAGGCACGGGGGATTAAATTGCAACTACTGCCCAGTGCGGCATGGTTTGAAAATTACAGTACTTTTTAATGTATTAACGATTTACAGTGCACCGAGACCGACAGCACGTAAATTAGGAACTCGTACAGCGCACCGAGATTAGCATTGAAGGGTCAACAAGACTAAAGCAATACACGGTGTTGGGTGGTTGCTGAATAGTGGGCTGTAGGAAAAGTCGAATGAAGCAAGCGTGGTGTAATGTGATGTGCTATCCGGGTGTGCCTGGAAGGTCGGAGGCAAACCACGATTTCTGCCAAGATAGCCTGTCTATAGGCCTAAATTTGAAAGCGAGAACCACCCCTCCCCCTAAATTGGTAGCAGACGATAAACACTTGTCAGCGAGATCTGGCTGTTGTGACTATAGTGCGAATGTTGAGCGTCGAGACGTGTAGCTACAGAAACTCACGGACGTTTGGGACATGCGTTAATCTGATATGCTCAGATATAATAGTGCGTAGCTTTGTCGTTTATGAACTCAGCGTGTGTTAAGAAGGGATCTGTACAGCGCTGTGGGTCAGTACGAACCAGTTTCCCAACCTTGTTAGTGGAAAATGAGGTCTGCACACTAAGGGATCGGACTGTCAAAGTGGCCTCTACGGCCACGGGACAAAACAAACAGAAGAAAAGCATAAACACATCCATGCCAAGAGTATGATGGAACCCACCACCTCGGTGGACGACAGTGTTTAGCAATATAAATATGCATACACCGTCAAAGTGTGTAACATCAATTCAGTGTGTATGAAACTGGAAGGCAATAAAGCCTCTTCGCGTTTGTATCGTCCATCAATGACGTTTAAAACAGCTTATTATCCAACAGATGCACAAACATATAATTCGTAGATACAATTAGAATTATTATAAAATATTTAAAATTGCTTCAACATGTTTCGGATCACAACAGATCCATCATCAGGTAGTTCTATACAATGTTTGGCTAAAATTACAGTAATGGTTCTATCTCGTCCGTTGATATGGACGTAGTCTGTGTTATGGCAGCATATTTGCCCGTAGTGCGTGTGTGTACTGCACAGTGCCTCTCTACACTGTGCAGTACACACACGCGCCACGGGCAAATATGATGGCATAACACCGACTACGTCCATATCAACGGACGAGATAGAACCAGTACTCTAATTTTAGCCAAGCACTGTATAGAGCTCCCTGATGATGGATCCCTTGTGATCCGAAACATGTTGGAGCAAATTTAAATATTTCAATATTTATAATAATTATAATTGTATCTACGAATTATACATTTGTGCATCTGTTGGATAATAAAGTGTTTTAACAACAAAGAATAATTGTGAGGCAGATAAATGTATATAAGATGTTTATTTTAAACAGGTAACAGGGTTCTTCAGGACCAATCACCCCGTTACGTCTCTACCTATACTGGGTCAGTGTTCATTTTTCCCCATTCTCTTCCGTCCGTCTCGCAGAACTGGTGGCCTTAATTTGGGCTAATCGACCCCTCCAACATTTTTTACTCTATCTAGGTCTACGGATTTATTCGAGAAGATTCCGTTAGACCTTTTACCTTCAGTGTCCTCCGTACATCGTCGTGTGGGCCATGAACGCCACTACTGCACTTGTCTTGCGTTAAGCTCTAAAAACATCAGACCTAAAGACATCGCTTGTTGGTTGTTGAAGAGGGAGAATGGAGCCAAGTGCGCTTAAGTCCGTTGACGTATATTTAACAGTAAAATTACTTTCATTACGAAGTACAGACATAAAGTAGGCCAATGTTACTCTTTATCCCGCATGTAATTCTTAGTCACTCACCGGGAAGATCTTATTTTCTGAAGCTGATCACTGGGAAGGTTACCGTATTCTGGTATGTGACGCCGTGTATTCTGGTAGAACTTCAATGACAATTACGGAGAAATTGTCATCTCCATCTTCAGAGTATAATGATATATGTAGGCAGGATGCTTCTCCGACACATCGGCACATTTCTGCTCATCCCAGAAGACTGTAATTTTCTCATTAGTAACATTTCATATTCCCGACGTCCATTTTTTATCAAGCAACAAGAAAAAACAAACATTTCTGACATGTATTTGAATTTGAAAGCCGGTCCCAGTGGCCGCGCGGTCTAAGGCGTAGGTCTGCCGCCGCTCGCCTGCTGAGGTTTTGGATTCGAATCCCACCAGAGGCATGGATGTTTGTCTGTTGGGCGTGTTGTTTGTCGTCAGGTAGAGGTCTCTGCAACGAGCTGATCACTCGTCCAGAGGAGTCCTACCGACTGTGGTGCGTCGTTTTGTGTGATCTAGAAACCTCGTGAAAGAGAAGGCCCTGGCCCACTGGGGGATGTCACGCCACAAACAAACAAACAAACGTGAATTTGAAACGTGTCAAGAAGTGAAATGTCTACTGTGTATTTGCACAGTAAACTGGTTCTCTGAGATGTTTCAGAATTATGAACCAGCCTCCAGGCCATACAGTTAACGCTGAAAATATGTTTTGCTATTGTTTGTTTTAAAGGTAATTTCACTGCACTTTTTCTTCTCCGTTACTCTATATATTTAGAAATCCCTTCTATTCTTCCCCGACGAAAAACACTGTGTCATTCCTCTCAACCCCTCCTGTAGTCAAAACCATTCTTAGTACTCGATCTTCCGATCTGTACTCCTCACCCAATATTGTGCGGGTAATAAAATCGAAAAGAATGAGATGGGCTGGGCATGTGGCGCGTATGGATGAGGAGAGGGGGTGTATAGGATCTTGGTAGGGAAACCGGAGGGAAAGAGACCACTGGGGAGACTTAGGCGTAAATGGGTGGATAATATCAGGATGTATCTCCAGGAGGTGGGATGTGAGTATATGGACTGGATTGGGCTGGCCCAGGATAGAGACAGGTGGCGGACGCTTGTGAGTGCGGTAATGAACCTTCGGGTTCCGTGAAATGCGGGGAGTTTCT
>Ga0123355_10005970_pt1 | contig 17952 bp, 10 predicted proteins | sample TergutEmb28metaG_3_FD_89872 | JGI IMG/M metagenome (GOLD analysis project Ga0123355, IMG submission 89872) | Embiratermes neotenicus P1 segment gut microbial communities from Petit-Saut dam, French Guiana - Emb289 P1 | ecosystem: Host-associated > Arthropoda: Insects > Digestive system > Gut ... | reverse complement strand
TCCAAATAACTAGTTATCTAAAGTGTGTTTTACAGTGATGTTTTTTGTTTTTTTTTTTCATTTTGACATAAAAATCTTGCGGCACAGACTGCGAGTTGTTAGTTCCCAATTTGAAAAAAGTAGGAATTATTTAATTGATAAAATAGTTTTAATTTCAGTTTATTTTGCCTGAAGGACATATAAAAGAATTTTATACATTTTAATAAACTCTTTATAGACTCCATTAATTGCTAAAGTTATATAGACCATAATGGACGACAGATTATTGAAACATAATTGTGGAGTGTCTTCAAATAACTACTTTACTAACGTAAATCTTATGAAAATTCTCCTTTTAGACCGAAATATATTAGAAAACGAAAGAAAATTATGATAATTTACGTTTTTAAAAGAAAGTGTGCTTAAGTAAATAAGGGGCTTTATTATTCCTATCACTATCACAGGAGTAAAATTCATGGACAAAAATATTTAGTTTTTCGTGAAGTTTTGTTCCATAGCACTAAAAGGAGGGGCTCACATCCCGTCAGAATATAACGATGAAGATGAATAGCTGCAATGTATTTTCAGGAAGCAATGCCACTGCGGCTGAAGGAAGTTCATTTCGTCAATCAGCCTTTCCTATTCAACATGGTGTGGCAAATGTTCAAGCCTTTCGTGAAAGACAAGCTGAAAAAGAGGGTAAATACTAGTTCATTTTTTTATTTATTGAGGGTGTTGAGGTAAAATGAATTTATGTGTCTGTGGAACTGTTGCATCCATCAAACCCAGTGTATATTTCTGACTGATAAGAAAATCATGGATCACTGATGGCCTGGAAATTGATGCGGGAAAACCGAAGTAGGCGGATGGAAACCAGTCCCAGTAACACTTATTCACCACAAAGCCCACATGGATTGATGTAGAAACAAGCTAAGTTCTGTGCAACGGGAAACCGATTTTAACAAAATGGCCTATAGCAAGGTGACATACATGCTAATCAGTAAAACAAATGAGGCCTGAAACTTGAGTGTGTATAATATTAAATAGTGTACGTCAGCACAATCACTTTATTATTCAAGGTAATTATAAGTGTGTATAATGATTATACATATGCGTTGTCTTACAGGTTCCAGCAAACCCTTTTTTAAACACACATTACTTAGTAAGATTTGCGATGTTTAATCTAATGTTTACGTTTATTTCCTGGCAGTTTGTTTATTATGTGTTCGTGAAAATGCTAAAATACGAGGGGGTGCTGATAAGTCCTTAGCCCGACCGGGAAGGAAACAAGCTACAGTGAACAAACTCGGGATTTTTTTCAACATACTCCCTACGAAGCTCAATACACTTCTGATCCCGTTGTTCTAACTTTTGCAAGCCACTCAAAAAAATTCAGAAGCCTGTCCGTCCAACAAGGTCTCCGGGGCAGCAATGACCTCTGCTTCGGAGGAAAAATGGCGAACTTTCAATTGTTTTTTCAGTCCGGGGAACAGGTGGTAGTCCGACGGGGCCAGATCCGGAGAATAGGGTTGGTGATCAAGACACTGGTAGCCCAGACAGGCCAGTTTCTTCTGGGTTGCAAGTGCCCGGTGAGCCGGGGCATTGCCGTGCAAGAATAAGACCCCCTTGGTGAACTTCTCGCGGTGTTTTTCCTTCAAAATGTCCTTCAATTGCACCAGCAGAGATGAATAATACTCCGCGTTGATAGTTTGGCCCTTTGGAAGATAATCAATGAGGAGGATGCCGTGTTGATCCCAAAAAATCGAGGCGAGAAATTTTCCGGCGGATTTTTGCACTCGGAATTGTTTGGGGGAGAGTGAGCTGCTATGCCGCCACTCCATTGATTGTTACTTTGTCTCCGGGTCATTGTGATATAATCAGGTTTCGTCCATGGTCACCAACCGCGAAGGGAAATCATTTGGATCGCGCCGAAAAACTTCCAAAATTGCTCAGACGACTGGCACCGTTGACGTTTTTCATCCGTGTTCAGGCATTTCGGGACCCACTTCTCGGAGAGCTTCCGAATGTACAAATCTTCATGAATTATGGACCCAACCCGCTCACGTGAGATGCCCAGTTGCTCAGCTATTGATTTAACCGAAATCCGAACGTCTTCCAAGATTAGCTCGTGAATTTGATTAATAATCTCCGAGGTGGTCACTGTTTCGGGTAGTCTAGGACGAGGCGCATCACAGATGGAAAAATCACCACGTTTAAACTGGGCCACCCAGTTTTTGACGGTGGCATACGATGGTGCATATTCCCCCAATGTTTCTAACAGAATGGCGTGAATTTCCTTAGGCCCTTTGCCTTGCAGGGTGAAAAAAAAAACTTGATGACAGCTCGCGTCTCGATGTTGTTGAAATCGCGCGCGTCGCCTGACATGCTTCCTTTCAGCCTCTGTAAAAGGAAAAGACTTGCAATTCGGCACATGAACAGATCCCTCTTTCCAACGACACTATCGATTCCGTCCTAAGACATTGGGAAGCAGGTCGGGCTAAGGACCTATCAGCACCCCATCGTTTACTTCAATGCAAGGGGTTTAAATTTCAGTTCCAAGAAAAAGAAGGGGCGGGATTGATAGCCACATGATTCGAGGAAAATTAAGGAAAACTTGTAGGAGAAAGACACTTTTACTGGGGCACATTCATTATAATATGATTTCAGATATGAGGAAGTTGTTCATTTGAGACATTACAGCAATTTTAAATATTTCTATGATTTAGGCCCCACTGCTCTTGGTAGATATAAACTCGTCTCCTGGATGTATGCGATATTTGGTGAGAATGTTGAAAGTATCATGTCCTCTTATCTTCGAAAGTTTACAGCAATTCTTATGTGGGTTTCGGCAATTTAAACCACATATTGCCTTAAAGGTTTGGCCAAAGAAGACAGGGCCTCGAAAGAAATGCAGCACATATACGATTTAAACAATGGAGAACTATTTATTACTAACAAAATTTAATGACTTGAGTTTAGTACAGACCTGCACTCTAAATATTTACATTTTACTGCAATGAGACAGTTCGAACAACTAGTACCGAACTCTTGTGTGGAATTTTATGAAGGCTTACGCCCATTTTTGGTGGTTTTTCTTAGTCTTTCTAAGGTAATATCGGGGAAGAATTATTAATTAATTCTTGGCCACTTCAGTTCATTTCTTTCTCTTTCACCATTCACTCATATTCCCAACTTTCCGCATTATAACAATCAAATTTAATATTAGCACCAGTGAATAAATAAAAAATAAACCACAAATAAACAAATATTTTCTTGTGACGCAGTTGTTCTTCCATGGGACTAACATGGAGTCCCTTCACAAACACATTGATCCCGCCCACCTGCCTGAAAATTATGGTGGTAAACTTCCTAAGATAAACTACTCCAGTGTAGACTGGTATCCGATTCTAAGAACCTTGGACGATGAATTCAAAGGTAAGAAAAAAAACTTTTATTACCATGACTGGATTAATATTGAAGTGGTCACACTATACGCAAGGAATATAAAATCTTACTTGTTAATTTAATAGGAAAAACCATTTAAGATTTTGAGAGGAAAATGGGGTAATTATTACTATAGAAATTCTTGGGTATATGTGATGGGGGTTAGAAATTCCATACGCTGGCATTTGAGACATCGTTAATGAAAGTTTAGACTACAGTAACAAAATTAGTATCAGAATGTCTATCAAATATAAGGAAAAGAACCTCATAACACGACTTAGGGTTTTTATTACGGAGGCGGGGGATTTGTTTGCAACAATTTTCGGTTCAAAGGTGTAATATTCAGGTAATAAATAAATAAATAAAAATTACTAAATAAGGTTACTGGATTAGGAGTGGTTTACATGTGAATGAGATCTAATTTTTACGATTAATCGATTTATACTGAAGGGTAATTGGGTTGTGTATAGATGTCACCTTGATTGTAAAAGATGAGATCTCACGTATATACAAACCACTCAATTTTGATTTTAATTTTGATATATATGTATTACCTGAAGGAGGTCCTTTTGGGCCGAAACATATTGTAGAAAAACTCCTATATGCATTATAAAACATCTTAGTTGTGATAAAAGGCTTTTTTCTTTAACTTTGATATTAGTCAAAAAGTATGAACAGACAGAAGAATGAGTGTCTAACGAATGATCAGGATACTTCTTGAAACAGAGAAAATTATCACTCCTTTTTGAACCAAGGAAGAATTTTACTAGTAGATGTTATTCGAACGTGAAGATTTGTGGAAATAAAGTGTAATTATTCAGGACAAATTAACAGATACATTTAAAATCAATACAAAACAAATTATGAAGTTTATTGTCTTGTGGGCTGGCCATGTTGCGTAGTTTGGTTAAATATGTATAAATGCTTCGAAGAACGTAATCCCCAACATAACCAGGGCGAGATACAAGCACTAGTTTCTCCCAAAGCGTCCGCGTATATATGCGTGAAACTACGGGGTGTCGAGCTTCAGAAGACAGCAGTATCCACAGCCACTGAAAAGTAACAACTTCAGTTTTCTGAAGGTGAAAATATACCGCGTTCTCTAACTTTTCACTATTGTAACCTGAAGATGGGAACAGAACTTTCCACAAATAGAACTGGTATTTGTCATTCAAAATTTCGCATCACACCCAAAAAGACAGTAATTTCTATAGCCACTAGAACCTCTTTGCAACTGTCAAATAACCGCCGCACTTTCGAGAATATTTTTAGCTACTTAAGTTCGTAAGGGGTAAATTGTTCACATGAACTCCAAGATGGAATATAGGGAGTTGGAGGCATAGATTCTTTCATTATTAAATGTTCGTGAGTGTTCCGTTACACTTCCCGGACACTTTAGCCCAGAAGGAAGTACTCCTTTTGTCTACTGAACAGGAGGGTGGGTGAGCTGTATGGTTGATCTGGAAGTTTTGTGGGAACACGTAAATTTCCTGCTTATGATGGGGAATTGAACGAAGATTTTTGGCTAGTCAGCACTTAGCCTGGTCACTAAAATGTAAGAGATAAACTGGCTGTAACTTAAGGATATAATGCGAAGTAGTTTTTAATATTGAACAAATATTGCACATTATAAATGATTATAATTCCAGAGTGGAACACCTTTGGCGTCGTTCAGAAATGAAGAGAAGATGAAGTGGCAACCTTCGATCTAATGGCTGCGGCAGGAAATAAATGTATTTGCATTATTGTTATCCACGTGACGTACAACACCAAAGCCATCTCCTTTTGACAGTTGAAAGTCACGTGTCGTGTCGGGAATTCTGTAGCCATTGGTGTACATTTAGATTGTATTGGGTGATTTTGGTAACTTTAATTGGTTTTTTAAAACATAACGGGTTTTTTTATCACGGCGAATATCCAGGTCTCTTTCTGTTTTCAGGAAGAGTAAACAAGTGCAATGTAATATGTAACCTCTTTCGAGATATCGAGAATAATCCTCTCGCCAAGGTAAAATTAAATTCTGAAGAACTGTCTTATGAACCTTACTTAAACCAACTACAATTGACTTTGGCGAAATGTAAAATCAGCATAAAATGCTGCAAAAGTTTAGGGCTCCTGCAAGAGATAATTACAGGAAAACGTGAATAAAAGAAGAATGTTCTATGATTGGATGCTAGGTGCATGCTTCAGTCTATCCCTAATTGCTTGAATAACAGACTCTTTTGTTACTACAGTTTCACGGTCATACGCCGTTTATATTTTTGTAAAAACTGTAAAAGTTCAAACGAAAGCCAAGGAAAATTCCTTTTACTTGATCGTGTGAAAGATGAAGCAAGCTAAGACTGGAATCAGCATAATTTAAAACGAAGAAATTTAGCGTAAAACACAGACGGGTTCATTAGGGCGTTTCTGAATGTTTATACTTCTACATTACCCTCTGGTCTCACATACACCTTTTAGGTGGTTACTTAATTTGTATCTCCAATCACATTTTTCAAAAATACAAACACAAAGCCTTTTTACAGTGTACACAACATTTATTTGGGTTTATTTTCTATACAAGAAAATTATATAAGGTTTAAAATAATGACCTCATGGATCTTTCAGACTGTGCTTGATGCGAATGGAAAGTGTACAATCCCTTGACAAAAACCTATTTTATTTGAAACGCAGCTGTAAAAGACTTTTACTTCCGAAAATATTTCGTATTTATCGCAGGCCTTCATGTGCCTTACACTGGAATATTATTATTGTCGACATTTCGATCAAGAAATTATAGTTCTTTATACTGGTCACCAGGTGTCAGTGTTTTAATTCATAATGTTAACGTTTTTAAAAGTGGTACAACCACGCTAAAACCTACAATTGAACATATAAGAGTAGAAAAGAACAAAGAAGTAGTAAAAATGAGAAACGATATTAAATTATGACAGTGATAAAATTTTAAACTCAGCCTTGTTATTTGTTATACGTAAGATGATTTTGTGCTTTTATGCACAATTATTTATAAGTCTTGAGTAAAACCGGACCTTTAAAAGTAATTGCTTTATTATTTCCACCTCTGGACGAGATGATGAAACTTTCGTCTAAAAAGGTGATGGATTCTAGAAGTATAGCTTCGGTGTACACCTCTATTACAATATGGTTGTATTGAGATAATTCTGGTCAAAGGATCAGATACTTTCCATTTGTACTGAAATTAAACACGACATACTGCAAAATGTTACGATATGTATCTTGGAAATGTATGAAAATAGTCTCATTTACCTCAAAAACCATTTCAATAATACTGGGTTGAAAATGATTTTCCTTGCAATTTTGAAAGTTCCCAATACAATCAGGTACAGTATAATGCAGTATTATATAATTATTATTTAAAAATACTGCGTGATATTTATTGAAGTTTTTTTATAGCTGTTTATAACGGGCCAAAAATTTTGAAACGTCACACATTCCAGATTTCATTCATCATTGTTACTACTGACTTTTGTTACTATTATGAAACATTTGTTTGTTGTTAAACTAAAGAGAAATATTCGTGTTAATATGTACAATTACATTGTTTATAATTAGACTGATAACGTAGATTGATAATAAATATATCGATTGCTCTCTGTACATAATGAATTATAAGTCGTTGCTTATTTTTTACTATAACAATTCTTTAGCCGAGATATTCATGTAGATTTCTACTGAATATAATAACCGCAAATTTAAACTTAGACCAAATTCTATTAAGAGTGTTTCTTTTGTTTGTATTATCGTGTGCAGTTCTGTAGTAGAGCCTGTCTTCTACGAAAATGTATCCCTTCAGCACTCTTTCTTCAATTCACATCACTGAACTTCGCTATCTGACGTCACACAGAAATTACAGTGTACAGCAACAACACGAATGAAGTTATCCCAATGTGTAGTGAAGTTTCCCAACCTGGAGAATACACACTGCTTTATTTTCAACACGGGACCGCGCACCTTCGTGCACGCAAACTCTTTCCTGCATACGAACCAATTAACCGGTCCTATCTGCATTGCTCACTGCGGCATTAAAAACCCTGTCTAATAAGATATTAGGATTCTAACAACAATGATACGAAAATTTGGACAATAGTAATTCAGTATCAAAAAAGTATAGAAAAGAAAAAAGTAACGAAACAACATTACTTTTGAAATATATTAAAATACCAAAAAATAAACTTTGGTTTTACGGATGTAATTTTATTGCATAGTGGTCACCAACATGTTTCGGTCACACATCTTCAGGATGGCAAAAACAAATATCAAAATAAAATTAAATATAATTAATTAATTAATTAATTATGTTTGTATTCTTTTTCTCACTACCTGGACATGGTTACTTGAATGACCACAATATATTGACTACCATAATGCAATAAAATTGCATTCATAAAAACAGAGTGTCTTTGTTTGTACGGAACATGGAACATATCAAACATTCTGACGATTTGCTGACCGTGCATCTCAGTATATTTATCTCAGTAATTAAGCAACTTGATGCACAAAATTTTTGTTTTACAATAAGTTTATTTCATGCCTCTACATGTTTCGAGTACATGTGCTCATCATTAGGAGATCAAAATTGCATTAAACAGCCTCCGGGGATCATCACACTGAAACAAGTGAGTGGTCTAAAATATCTAAAATACAATTCTATAAACATGAGCAAGTAGTAGTAAAATTTGTTTGTGAATTTTTCGGATATGATTGTTGTGTATTACTTACTATAAACATGCTATGCTAGAGGTTATGTTTATCCAGTTGTTAAACTTATTAGAAAGGTACTATGTCTAACATGATATGCAAACATAAATGTAAATAGACATAGTACCTTTCCAATAAGTTTAACAACTGGATAAACATAACCTCTACGGGACATAGCATGTTTACAGTAAGTAACACACAGTAATCAAACCCGAAAAATTCACACATAAATTTTACTACTATTTGCTCATATTTATAGAATTACATTTTATTAATTTTAGACCACTCACTTGTTTCAGTGTGATGATACCAGAGGCTGTGTAATGCAATTTTGACCTCCTGATGATGAGCACATGTACTCGAAACATGTAGAAGCATGAAATAAATTATTGTACAACAAAAATTTTGTGCATCAAGTTGGTTAATTACTGAGATAATTATCAAGCACTGTATCTGTTTATTTGTGTACTGCACTGCCAACAGAACAGAGTATAGAGGGTCGAACCATTGGTTTATTAACAGATTGTGAATTGCAAGGAATGTGAAAGGAAGGCGTCTTGGCCTAATTGGAAGTAATAACTCGAAAATATTCGGGGGAGGGTTGAGGAAACTCAATAATATTTCAGCCACGATAGTCGATGATTGGGCTCAGACTACCACAAAAGACGTTCTAAATACGAAGAGAGAGCTTCACCGATTCGACATCAACATTTGGTGGGAAAAAGTAACATGATATGCAATATTCTGATTTTCATACTTCATTCGACTTCAAGACAGTTTCCCTTTCTGCACGTAGTCAAATATTTGACGGAGTCGAGAGAGAGTTGTGTTCGATCATTGCACATTACCTACTCCTTGGTCCTGCGGCCCTGTGACAGACTTTGACTCCATTGCTGACGCAGATTATTCTCTGTCCACTGCTTTTTGTCGCCGTCTTTTAACCTCCATCTCCCGTAGAGTGTTTTAAAATCTTTCAATCATCTTAATCTAGATCTTCCCATTCTTCCTCTTCCCACCAGTTTACTCTAAAATATTTTCTTAATGTCTTTCCATGATCCATTATTACACGATATCCTGTCCATTCCATCTTTTCATTCTAATATCTGCTAATACGTTTGAAATTTTTTACAGCTCATTTACTCCTGTAAATATTAATAGGTGTCATTAGGAGTCTTTAGTGTTAATATCATTTAACGCAGGCATTTATTGCTGCTGTCAGTGAAGAAGTTTCCATGTGTTAGTGATCGTTGGATTTGTACACTACTATTTTTTGCATACGACGTAAGAAGAATGAAGACTGCCCATTCTTGGAAATCCAGTGGCGTTCTTTTGGTCTGAGAATTTGAAAAGCTGGGAAAGAGTGTTTTAAAACAGGTAATTTCCAAAAGAGGAGGAAATCCTATTATCTCCACCCATCTCAAGAGAGCCAATGTAATACAGCAATACTTAGAAAGTGGGTTTAAGCTAAGGAACTGTTGAACAAATAAAAGTTCTTGGAAGCTACTCTGATACAAAAACCTGTAAATTCTTCCGCGTTTTAAGCGAGAAAAATGAAATTTTTAAAGGTTGTAAGAATTTTCTCGGTAACAGGAAATTTTACTTTATTTTAAATTTAAACTGGCATGGCTTTAAAAGCGTTTGGGAATGTGCTGTATCGTAAAAATTTCGGAGGATCCGCTCACTTTAGATTAAATACCTCTAAGACCATAAGACTCCAGAAAAATGTGCATTGAACACAAAATGTTTTTCATTTTCAAAGATTCAAGTTTTCAGAGATACAATCCGTAGCGTCTACTAAAGAGTAAAAGTGATAAACATGTACTGTCAAACGTGGCTTCTTATCTGAGAAGCTTTGAAACATCACCAAAATATCTTTAAAAGAAAAACTTCTCGCATTTTGCACTATAGTATATAATTTTGTCCCACAAATTTTCTCTGTGATAACTGGAGATATATGCCTGGCATAAACCCATACACAAACATATGTCTTCATCATTAGTGTCCGTTTTTGCTGATAGATATTAACGAAAACCAGGAAATATGGACAGGGTTCAATAAAAATTTCCCAACACTAGGGAAAATGAAATTTTTTTGAGCGGTTCTTGCTTCACATATGATATGCGAAAAGACTTAGTGATATGAAAAAAATAATAGGCTTTTTTTAAACTTATGGCGCCAAATGTTTGCTATCAACAGGCACATGGATCTTTTTAAATTATACGTTACACATGTGTACGTTATAAATCTTTGAAACTAAAGATACAAATTTAATGTTTTCCATTCCGAAGTGTTGTAACATAAAAATACAACGTGTCAATTAATAACACAACAATTTATTTTGTATACAATAAAATAGTATATTGTCAGGGCGACATGTTTCGACCTTTATTAAGTCACCCAATATTACAGAGATTGACATAGACCATTCAGTCTGCAAGAACACACGACAATGCCACAAAGAAATAGCTAATCTCACGGTAAATGAAATGTCATCTTGTCTCCTCGCTATTGAAGAGAGATAAACACCAGATCCTTGTATCACCTACAAATGAAGAACACGCCCTATAAAAATTTCACATTCTAAAAACTAGAAAGTAAAGTCAAGTTTTTGTACATTCTTTTACACACAATTGATTTTAATATACCACTATCCCAGATAATGTTTAACCTTTTAATGCCAAGAATGTCACACGGATTTTAATATATACAAACTTATGTATTTTACATTCCTGTAACAATCTATAAGCATTTGGAATCTCACAATGCATTGAAATGTAGATAGCTCTCGGATCTGTTTTCTCAGAGGGCCTGAAGGTGACCCAATAAAGGTCGAAACATGTCGCCCTGACAATATATTATTTTTATTGTATATAAAATAAAGTGTTGTGTTATTGACTGACACGTTGTACTTATATGAAGATATAAAACTTAATAATATCACTGTTGAACTTACGTCTACTCTCTTCTAGCAGGTGTCACAGTTTGGTAAAAAATTTTCAACAATTGGTTGATATTAGCTGCACTCATTTTCATGGTAGAAAAATCTCCAGTATTCTTTCCACCTCACAAGTCTGCACTTTAGGCAAGATGGTATTGTACATGATGGAATTTAAAGTTACCATAAGATATTTTCTTCATGTCAAGTTTTGATTTATTTCAAACTAATTATAATGTGAACATGGGCTGACAAGGGAAACATACAAAAACTGTTTCGAAAGAACTATTTAGGATCTTAATGGAATTGCTTTGACAGGGGACTAAAATTACAGTAACTGGTGAATATCACATGGGACTTGGATAGGGGAACTGAGACAAACCGCTGAAACATAATGGTCGAGATTTGAAAAAATCTTCTGAATGTAAGTAAACGGGTTAAACGATCGGCAGCGAAGTTTAGTCTTATGTAAATAAACCTTGCTGAAGAACTGACAGATCTCTTCAGAGAGAGAGACAGAGAGAGAGAAATAAATAAACAAATAAATAAAGGGAGGGAGAGAGAGAGAGAGAGAGAAAGAAGAAATCTATGTTTTATGGAATCCGAAAATTCATGACCTCTGCCATGAAACCAAATCATGAAGGCAAATTACAGAGAAAAGATGGCGAAACTTGACGAGGTAGAACGGTTAAAAGTATGTGATGTGGGGTTCTGAAAGGGACCACAATTATATTTATGAAAAAGTAAAGGGTACAGCCCAAGGCAGGTATGGAGTGTAATGACAAATATGCATTTCAATAAAATAAAAGTCAAATAAATTTTAATAATAAAGAAGAATTTTAAAATTACAATAAAATTAAAGAAATAGAAGAAAAATAAAATTAAATTTAGAATATACACATATTAATAAAAGAAAAAAAGAAAGACAGTGTAGCGTATAATGTAACATTGATGTGTGCTCGTGGAATCATTGTTTTCGAGGAAAGCAATAAGTATTATATATCCTGAATATAGCAAAACGCATGCGCCTTGTCATCTGTGGACTGTACAACTCTAAAATACTTTTCCACATTATCACATAAGTGGAATGCTTTTCGGAAGAAAGTTATTGAACATAAACGTGGGTTTCGATTTTCTCTACAACTTTTGTCTGAAATATTTCTCATCCTAAGAACAATCCAACGATATTTTATCATAAATATACAAGGTTCTTTGTGTGAAGTACCCCTCATTCTTGCCAGATTTTAGCGAAACTTGAATTTTCTCGAAACATTTTCGAAAAACTGTCAAATATCAAATTTCATAAAAATCCGTCCAGTGGGAGCAGAGTTGTTGCATGCGGACAAACAAACATACTTTTCACAGATCTTAGTCGCTTTCCGCTACCTTGCCAAACCGCACAAAACTGAATAGGAATGAAAAACAAAAAATCAAACAAAACGTATAAATATCCGTCTGAAGGAAATTAATAAAAAGTATATTAACATAATAAACTTAGTTTGGACAAGTCTAAGTACCTGTAACTTTTTAAAGTTACTGTTCCAAGCCAGCGTGGGACAAATTTTGAAAGACAGGGTCCACATTCTTATGAAGTGAAGGAGAAGTGAGTTTGATAGGTTTTAAATCCGACAGCAGCAAAACCACTCAACTATTTTGTATTTACATTTGTCAGTTTTAATTAAATATATTATTGAGAATTATTCGAAAGCCCTTGAAAAAAATTGAAATTTTTAATAACGGCTGCAAAATTAAAATCAAAGCAACACCTGAATAATGTGAGAGTGAATCAGCTGCAATACATGTAAATCCTTTCAAATACAGGACCTGGTATGTAACTGAGCAGTGAGGAAAAGATATTCATCAATACATGCAACTGCAGATTTTAAAGTCTCATTATAAAACAAACAAAATAGACATTTTATAAATCTAAAAATGATAAAAATCTGTTCCTAAACAAACTGAAATCTGGACAATCTATCTGTATTACAATGACAGAATTGCTGCTGAATATTAGCAGAAGAAAAATTAATGTCTTTTGGGGATTTGATGGTAGATGGGCCAATGTTAATGAAAAACACGTCACGAAAAATTGCATTGAAAGACGAACGCTGTTAAATATTTTTTTTTTATGTTTTCCTGACCGTGCGTCTCAGTATAATCTTAGTAATTAACCAACTTAATGCACAAATTCTTGTTTTATAATAAAGTTTGTTATATGTCTCTACATGTTTTGAGCACTATGTGCTCATAATCAGGAAGTAAAAACTATATTATACAGCATCTCTTATCATCACACCTGTAGGTGGCCGTCCGGTGCACAGGTTGAGAGTCCTCTCTCAACCTGTGCTCCGGACGGCCACCTACAGTGTGTGGCGATACCAGATGCTGTATAACACAATTTTGACCTCCTGATGATGAGCCCATAGTGCTCGAAACATGTAGACATATAATCAACTTATTATGAAACAAGATTTTGTGCATTAAGTTGGTTAATTACTAAGATTAAGACTGCCAAATAAGATGATAATTTACTGAAGTTGGAAATCAATATATACTTTTTTAAAAGGCATTTATTATTCCTTTGGCACGGGAAGGCCCCTCAGATACTACAAACCGAGCCGTAGTATGTCCATCCCTTCTATATATGATATTTGATTGAAAAGACGAATCCTCTTCTAAAATTTTAATATCGTTTTCATTTTTCTAAATTTCGTGAAAAATTTGTAATCGGCATTGTGATACAGTAAATTCCAGAGTCGATGTGGACGCAATGGACGAGAGATTTATTATTTCCCTTCCACACAGGAAAAAGGTTCAAGGTTCGGCATTCAATTAAACAACTTTATTGTCTCTTGAGCTTGCAGTGTAAAGCTATTGAACTCAAACCACATTGTGTGTAAATCAAACCTGCAAACAAATGTCACTGTAAAGGTCTGCTATTCGAATTTCCTGTCCGCGAAAACATTATCAAGATAAGGAAAATGTAACTTATTAAGAGCAACGTTTCTCTCAACGGCCAAAATATTCTATATATCATACGACTTTGATTTTGAAAGAATTTTCGTAATTCCCTCATATTTCAAGGTTCATTAAAAAACACAACAAATTTGTATTTAAGTTATCTGTAGGTGGACCGTAATGTGTAACACTCTAGTAAAAAGTGAGTAAAGCTGTATTAAAAATATAGAGAATATGTTGATGAATTAACGCTTCTGGCTTATTCCGATGATGTTAATATACTGCGAGGAAGCATACACACTATAAAGGAAAATTTAGAAACTTTAGTAGCTGCTATTAGGGAGATTGGACTGGAAGTAAGTGCTGATAAAACTAAGTACATAGTCATGTCTCGAGATCAGAATGCAGGACGAATTCACAGTGTGAGGACTGATACTAGTACCTTCGACAGGGTGGAGGAGTTTAAATATTTGGGAACAACTTTAACAAATCAAAATTCTATTGCGGAAGAAATTAAGAACATATTGAAGTCAGGAAATTCTTGCTATCATTCGGTGCAGAATCTTTAGTTTCCTAGGTTGCTATCCAAAAATTTAAAGATCAAGATATATAGAACTATAGTTTTGCCTGTTGTTTTGTATGGGTGTTAAACTTGGTCGTTGACACTGCGGGAGGAAAGGAAGCTGAGGGTGTTTGAGAATATGGTGTTGAGGAGAATATTTGGACCTAGAAGGGATGAGGTAACGGGAGAATGGAAGAGATTGCATAACGAGGAGCTAAATGATTTGTATTCCTCACCCAATATAGTGCGGGTGATAAAATTGAGAAGAATGAGATGGGCTGGGCATGTGGCACGTATGGGTGAGGAGAGGGGGGTGTATAGGGTCTTGGCGGAGAAACCGGAGGGAAGGAGACCACAGGGGAGACCTAGGCCTAGATGGGTGGATAATATTAGGACAGATCTCCAGGAGGTGGGATGTGGGTATTTGGACTTGATAGGGCTGGCCCAGGATAGAGACAGGTGGCGGACTCTTGTGAGTGCGGTAATGAAACTTCGGGTTCCGTGAAATGCGGGGAAGTTCTTGACTAGCTCCAAAGCAGTTAGCTTCTCAAGAAGGACTCTGCACCATGGAGTAAGTAAGTAAGTAAGTAAGTAAGTAAGTAAATAAGTAAGTAAGTTGATGAATGAACTGAATGAACCGATATTTACACTTGTATAGTTGAATATTTCTACCACACATTTACACGTGCAATGAAATCCAGTAAATGTACCTTTTAGCAATCCATACTACTAATGGAAATGTAAGAAAAAGAGATGTGCTTAAATTTTGACGTTTGCGAGACCGTGTATCATTAGAACAACGATGTAAATAACCAAGAAGATGCAACCGAGAAACTCGCCCGAAACATGTAGAGCAGATTCAAATAGATCAATAAAAAGATCAATTAACGAAACTTTTTGCATCTTGCTGGTTGCTTACATCGATGTACTTAAAATTTACATTGCGTGAGAAAGAAAGCTCCTCTGACCAAAAATATTAGCGTTGAACAACAGGCAAAAATTTGTTCGCCAGGTTATTGACCCTTCTATTTCTTTACTTTGATGAATTTTTAAAGTATTCCCTAATTTGCCGATCCCTAGTGTTTATATATATATAGTAATGAATCTACCACACTTAATAAGGAAGGAGCAAATTATGATATTTGACACGGCCACTCTTAGCCAAATTCTTCTGAAGAAGTATTAGGAATCCATGTGGTCGAAAAAAAAACTTTTATTAACAATGTGTCAAGTGTTGAAATCGTAATATGGATTGTTAATATCATAAATACTAATGATCTGAGTAAACACACCCGCATACATACTAAGAGATAAACACGCAAAGACATGAAAAAGAACTACCGAAATTCATTCAAAATAAACACAAGTACAGAACATACACACAAAGACACACACACACACATACGAAGAGACTAAATCTATGGAGCAAAACTGTCTTCAGAAGAGATTGTCAGGTTCCACAAAAGCAGGAAATTTTTTGACTAACTCATCAGTATCAGCTTTTCTAGAAGGATTTGCTTAGTACTTAGTTCCTCGGTTATGCTTTGCTTTACAACATAATTACAACTGGTCTGATAGATACAAACAAATAATTACAAAACACTTCGGGTGTTCTTTGTAGTCACAAAAATGCGTGAATTCTTCAAGGAGGTCCCTAAGGTGTATAAATCAGAAAAGAAAACCCGAAGATCAAAAATGTGTACTTTAAAAAGGAAACCAGAAAACGAAGATGTATGCTACAAACCAATTATGAAAACAAAACCAATGAGGATTCGCAAGAAAAGAAGTAAGACTAAAACCCCCAGGTTGTCAGTATTTGCTTTAAATATCCCAATCATATGACTGGTTTTAGAAGTGACAAGCAAATAAGGGCATGCTGTCTGTTCATCTCTCTTCTCGATGAGATACATACGTGGAAGTCTTCCCCGCATGCCAGACCTTGAATTTTTCTCTTAGACCTGACACATGTACGTCGAGACGTAGTGTTCGGTGCGCTGCATCTACAAACTGAGAGGACGACCAATTCATTCGTGTTTACCAGTGCACGTGATCCTGGCAACACTGCAGGCCAAATGCACATGATAAAGAAGCCTTTGAATAAATATTGGGTCACATAGATCCTAAGGTTGCTAAACCACACAACGTGAAAATTATACTTCCCAAAACGATCCATAGTAAGGGATGTTGTTTAGGGATAAAATAAAATTTGGCTGTAATTTAAAGTCCCAGAATCCTGGCTGCCCAGGACGGCGGTGAGCCGATCCTTTGTGCTCCTGCATATTAAGGCACTTCTTTCTTCCCTTACAATAAACGTACGTTATAGTATCCGCTGCCAAAAAAGCCCAGGTTTACCCATATTAAACAGTTGCTTCTATGAGAATTCTTCCTTTCTACAAAATATAAAAGTGCGTCGGATAAACTTCCACCACATCTGTGTGCGGATTGTGTGATTCGCCGCTCGGTTTTAGGCTCAGCAGAGAAGATCGCCTCCTGAAGTAATTAGAGCTAGCTTCAGATGTTACGAAATTGTATTTCTTATGATCCACTGAGAGCTGGACTCAGAAGCCACTATGAAGACTACTGCATTGTTAAGTTCTTACATCCTGTCAAGAAAGTAATGCTTTAAGAGCAGCAGACCCTTAGAGCATTTCTGGCTCCGAAGTAGAAATAAACTTTGGAACACTTTCTGCGCTTATTCCTAAATTGAAAATGCAGACAGACTAGTTTAAGAATTTGTGAACAAAAAGAAGTTTTTGATAAAAATCTGAAACACAACCAGATTTCTCGGCAAAATTCCCCACCACAACCCCCCTCCCCCCCTCCCACGAAAGGTGGGAACTTTTGTAGCTGCGTAGCTTGCGATAACCTTGACGCGGTAAATCGGTCTAGCCTAACATACTGCTTGACTAATTGAAGAATAACAGACCAACTTGATATCACTTGCTATTTTATTTAACTTCTTATGTGCTCAAAATGTTTCGGACATTAATATATCCATCATCAGGAGCTTGCGACTATTCTGTTGAATTACCACATTGGTCGTATTGTTCTTGCTTCGATGTGTGTTGAAGTTTCGGTGTGGTTGGGTTAGAGTGGTGTCCGTATTGCAGGCTTTGATGTCACTTGCTATTTTATTTCACTTCTTATGTGCTCATCATATTTCGGACATTATTATATCCATCATCAGGAGCTTGCGACTATTCTGTTGAATTACCACACAGCGAAGCCTGCAACACAGATACCGCTGTGTGGTAATTCAACAGAATAGTAGCAAGCTCCTGATGATGGATATAATAATGTCCGAAACATGTTGAGCACATAAGAAGTGAAATAAAATAGCAAGTGACATCAAGTT
>Ga0123355_10005969_pt1 | contig 17953 bp, 23 predicted proteins | sample TergutEmb28metaG_3_FD_89872 | JGI IMG/M metagenome (GOLD analysis project Ga0123355, IMG submission 89872) | Embiratermes neotenicus P1 segment gut microbial communities from Petit-Saut dam, French Guiana - Emb289 P1 | ecosystem: Host-associated > Arthropoda: Insects > Digestive system > Gut ... | reverse complement strand
CCTTTCGTGTATTCCAAAAGCAGTGGATAAAATTTTTCGTAAAATTTATCGTTGATTTTTACGAATAAGTAACGTATACTAATATTGGAGGTGTTTACTATGCCAACTATAAAACCAATTTCAGAGCTGCGAAATTACGGCGAAGTATTACGCGACGTCGCCATCGGCTCCCCAGTGTTTTTAACTAAAAACGGACACGGGCGGTATGCCGTGCTGGATATCGAAGAATACAAAGAATATGAAAAGATGCTCGCATGGAGAAAATTGAAATCTGAATTAGACGAGGGCCGACGTTCTGGCGAAGAGGATGGATGGATTCCTGCTGATGAAGTGAGGACACACCTTGAGGAGCGGTACAGTGGCTAAGGTCAGCTATTCTAAAGCTGCGATAAATGATTTAGAACAAATCGGTGACTATATTGCAGAGCAGTTTAAAAATCCGGGTGCAGCGCTTAGCACCGTCAATAAAATTCAGGATGCTATTGATATGCTTGCTGATTTTCCGCATATGGGCGATCTATTGTCGTCTATCGCTGACGTGAGTACGGATTACCGCTTTCTGGTCTGCGGGAGCTACCTCGCGTTTTACCACGTTCCATACGCAGATAAGGTGCTTATTGACCGTATACTTTATGGCAGGCGCGACTACCTTTCTATTTTGTTTGGTGAGCTGCCGCAAGAATGAAAACTGATATGGGGATAAACGTATAAGGCGGTGGGATTCGTTTAGCTATCCCGCCGCTCCGCTTGTTGCTTTTGGCCTTTAGACGAATGAAGAAAATGCTTGTTAAACGAATTTCAAAAACGCATCAACTTCTTTGCTAATGATGTCAAGATAGTCACGGTGATAAGCTATGTTGAGGTGGTTGCTCCCCTCTATTACAACAAGTTTTGCCTTATCTCCAAGCCTTGCCATGTGGTCTTTGCGATAGTTCTCATGCTCCACACGCTCGTCATCATCTAACTCCACTAATCCGGAGCTAAACGCCAAAATCGGGATATGATTTGGAATCGGCATTGTTAAAACTTCTCGTATATTTCCTGATAATGCAATGTCCTGTGCAATCAGCGTATCCTGGTGATTTGGAACTTCATCAATATCCTCCAACTCCTCTAGTGTGTAACCATGCGATAAAAATTCAGAAATGAGTTTATTTATCGTTTCTTCGTCGAGCGGGGTTTCTTCTGAAGATTCAGCTTGTTTAAGAGCGGTCGTCAGTTCCGCTATTTCTTCTTCGGAATAAGACCATGATTGGGCAAATGCCTCAACTGTGGGTGTACTGTCAAGTAAAATCAACCCTGCGATTTCATTCGGATATTTCGCAGCATAATACTCGGCATAAATACCTGAAGCTGAATACGGCATAAGCACATATGGCGGTTTTAATTCAGCCATCTTCAATGTTTCCCGTATTTCTCCCACATAGTTTTCATTCGTGCGCGGCGTATCAGTGCTATCGCTAAAACCATATCCAAAAAGTTCAATGATGCATACAGTATGCTTTTCCGATAGTTTTCTCATAAGTGGAGCAAATTCTATGGTAGGGAGCGGACAACCCAATCCCGGCAGCAAGACGATTGTTTTTTCTCCACTACCCATTTGTCGAATGTGCATTTTACCTCTATTTGCTTGCACTAATTTCCCTTGTGGTTTCGCCATTATAGCTCCTTTTTCTAATTCATATTACGCAAGTTGCAACGCAAATTTGAACCATTCGTAGTCCCACGCTTATACTCAGGCCAGCGGCTACAACTGCCCTTCAGCCTTGTTAATCTGCTCGTTAATCTGTGCCTCTATATCTTCATACATCTTGTTATTCGCCAGTAGATTTCCCGTAATTTGAACTGCTCCGAATATAAGCAACAACGCTTTCGCCCAATTGCGCTTAGCTATAAATCCACCCAACAACATCACGGCACCAAACAAAATACCAACAACCCTAATATTCTTTGCGCTCATTGTAATTCCTCTTTTCAAAATTGATTATGACGACAATTGCTTTGCGGATTTTCATCAAGTTTCCTCCGGCTTTAGCAGTTCCCTCAACTTCATCTCAAACTTTGTGTTTTGTTCGGGCGTCCGCTTGGAGCTACCTCTGAGCCGCCCGCCGGACATTCGGATTTTCTTGGCTGTATGCCGCGCCAGAAGGAGCGCGTCGATGTTGTCACTCGTATAGACCATACCGTCTTGACTGATGGGGACCGCGCCTCGAGCCAGGCACATCGCTGCGAGTCCATAGTCTTGCGTAACGACGATATCTTTCGGCTGAACCATGTTCACTAGCGCGAAGTCAACACTGTCAGCTCCTTTTGAGACGGTGATTGTCTCGGCTCCCGCTTTCTCGAACACGTGTGAAGTGTCGCAGATGATAACGCAGCGAATGCCGTGTGCGTCGGCGACTTTGAGGGTTATGTTTACGACCGGGCAGCCGTCTGCATCGATTAGAATGGTCATGGGGACTCCTTTGCAACCCTTGTTGTTACCCCCATTTTATCACAATACGGCGGCTTCTTCAAACGTTGAGAGCGACTTCCTTGACGTGTTTCTGCTTATATTATAAAATTGACATGTATCATTATTTTGTTTAGTCGATGGGTAACGCCCACAGGTGATTATCTACCGAGGCTGTATAGCATGTAAGGTTGGCGCATGTGTCCCTCTGGGATACGCTGCCGAGCCGGTTGGAAATATTTAGAGCATAATTGCGCCCTTAGGGGCGTAGATATGCTCTTTTTTTATTGTTTTAACCGCCGGAGACGGCGGTTATATATTTTTAAAAAACAAAGGAGAACTGTACGATGAAAAATATATTTAGAACTATTACACGCAGAGAGGAGCTGACATCGTGACACCTGCAACTACGAGTTCGCAGGTTATATCATTGAGCCGGCTATATCGAAGCACATTTTAAACACTGTGCGCTACGGTCAGACGGGCCAAGTGAAAAATCCTGGGACTTTGGTAACTACTGTCTTCACTCTAAATCTGGGTAGCGTTCGAATTGAGTCGGTGCAAAATGCATGGGCCAAGAAATTTAATTCCGATAGCCTTCTAAACACTTGAATATTGCACATAATAATGCTATAATAATGTGCAAAGGAGTTGATGTCATGCCAATCATCAGACCGATAACCGATTTGCGTAACACGAATGAGATATCAGAGATATGCCATAGCTCTGGGGAGCCTGTATTCATCACCAAAAATGGCCATGGCGACTTGGTTGTTATGAGTATGGCGACCTATGAGCGGCAGATGGCGCTGTTGGAAGTCTATCAGAAATTAGCTGAAGCTGAAGAACAGGTTGAAAGTGGGGTCCCAAATATCGATGGCAAAGAAGTGTTCGACAAGCTAAGAGGCAAATATGGACAATAAAAAGTGTATCATTACGAGTTTTCACTGCTTGCCGAGAAGGATTTGGATGAGATATTCGAATATATCTCTCTGGATTTATCTGCACCGAAAGCTGCATTGGACTTAATAGATACAATACAGTCAGCAGTCGAAAATGTCTGCATCTTCCCTTTTTCGCGCCCGCTGCTTAAGGATAAGGTGCTGCGGGGAAAAGGCTATCGTCTGCTCGTGGTGAAAAACTTTAACCTCTTTTATGTAGTCGAAGGAAATATCGTTATTATACGCAGGGTCATGTATGGTAGCCGTAGCTATGAGAGCTTATTGTAGCAATGAGCTTTCGGCAGAAATGGGAAGTTAAGTAAATGAATATCAGTAGTTGTTTTGGTGTGTCTCGCTTGGCGGGACACACCTCTTTTTGTATCTTTATCGCGAAAAATCAATAAAGATAGCTCTTGCATAAAACAAATCCAAAAAAATTGAAAGACCCATTGATATCATAATCGCAATATTATATAATCAACATATTTAATATATCACGAAAGGGGTATCGCGATGTCTTTAAAGCACGGTTTGCTCGGACTTCTGAATTACGAGCCGATGACCGGCTATGACCTGAACAAGGAGTTCAACGGGTCGCTGGGCTACTTTTGGACTGCTAAGGCAAGTCAGATTTATCGAGAGCTCGACGCTATGGAAAAATGCGGATGGCTTACCAGCGAGCGTGTTATTCAAGATGAGAAGCCAAACAAACGAGTTTACTCGCTAACCGCGCAGGGCAAATCCGAGTTTATGAATTGGCTTTCATCGCTTGCCCCGATTAAAGGACCGCGAAGTATGCGAAACGCATTTATGATGCGTGTGTTTTTTGGCGGAGAGCTTAGAAAAGAACAAACTTTGGAGTTGTTGCGCGCGATAAGGGAAATTATGCATGAACGCCTGGAGCAAATGCAGAAGGTTTATGATGAGATTGACTCCATCGCACTTATCGATGAGAGAACTGCCCACAACGCGATATACTGGAAACTGACAGCATTATCCGGAGAAATAATAAATCAAGCTCAGCTCGAATGGGCGGACAAATCCATCGAAATACTCGAGAGCACTGCTGAAGAAAAAGGAGACGAGAATGAATAACATGAAAAATCTGCAAAACGCACTGCAAAGTTTGGATACTATCAAGAAGGTTGACGTTCTTGGAAGAGTGGCGAGCGTACTGTGAGGAGAAAGGCATCCAAAGCGAGTTCGTCTTTCCGAACACGAAGACGGGCGCGATGCGTACTTACTGGGGACTGCGTAGCTTACTCAAAAGGTTCGTGGAGAAACACAATCTCCAAGACGAGAACATCACACTCTATACTTTTCGCCACACCTTTGCCACGTTTTTATTGGAGCAACGTGAGAACCCTAAAATCGTAGCCGCGCTGATGGGACACAAGAAAGTCAGTACCACACTAGATTTGTACAGCCACGTTGTCTCGAACACCGTTTACGAATCTACCGCCCGCACATTGGACGGAGTGTACGCCGGTATCATAACAAACGAAAAATCCGACAAGCTCTAATTAGCCTGCCGGACTCGGCCCATCTAAAATTGACAGCAATTTTGACAGCAACGCGGACAATTTTAGACGGGTTTAGAGGGGAAAATATGGAGCTGATGGCGGGAGTCGAACCCGCTACCTCATCCTTACCAAGGATGTGCTCTGCCTAGTGAGCTACATCAGCACATTTTTAGTTCAACGTTAATCATTATACATGCTTGGGGGTTACATGTCAACAGAATTTACATTAATTCCGCGTTCTCGGGGGTAAATTAACGTGTTTTAGGACGCCCTTTTTTAGTTGCCAGGCAAATTCATTTGCAAAAGACGACGCGATAAGGTATAATAAACGCAAGCGTTTATTATACCTTTATGCCCTTTTTGCTCCCGGCTGCGCCGGAACCGCAAAAAGATGGGCAATTATACCAACGCTGCGCTTATGGTATAATAAGCGCAGCTATGATACGATAGGCTGGCGATAAAACGTTCTGGCAATATATGCTTGCACAAATGGCGTCTTGGCAATTTACTACGAAAAAGAAGTTATTCCGGCAAAAAGCCGTAAGGTTAAGATAGTGCAAACGAAAAAGGCCCGGGAAACGCGCCCCTTAAAAGTTTTTCCGGTTGCAGCATTGTGTTTGGGTTTTTGCACTATATAAATAACCGGTGGGTTGATGGTGGGTGAACCGGTGGTAATTGACACATCAAAAGTCGAAGCCGCCCGCTTGGGTGACAAGGACTGCTTTGCTCAGGTGTACGAAAGTATCGCATCTGATTTATATAAGGTCGCCCTTTATACCCTGGGCAATGCCCACGACGCGGAAGATGTAGTCAGCGAAACTTTCATAGAGGCATACAGAGGCATTACAAATCTCAGGGATGTTGGCAGCTTTAGGCCGTGGATGATGAAAATACTCTCGGTGCGCTGCAAACGAAAAGTTACCGAATACGTAAAACACAAAAACAATTTTGACATCGAAAACTTTATGGCAACCCTTTCCGATGAAGCGGATCTTAGCCTTGACGTTTCAGAGCAGGTTACGGTTGTAGCGGCGCTTGCAAGGCTTAATTCCAGCGAGCGCCAAATAATCGCGCTTTCCGTGCTTCAGGGATATACAACAAAGGAAATCGCCCAAATTTTGGGCAGCCCGCAGGGAACCGTTTCCTCCAAGCTCCACAGAGCCCTTGCCAAGCTGCGAAAAATGCTGGATACAGGGGAACGGCAGGAAAAAACGGAAGCGAAAAAATAGTTGTTTTGGCAGATGGTGAAAAGAGGTTGGCAAATTGGCGGGATATTCCGAAAACAGAGAACAAAATCTTGAAATGAAATATTTGCGTAAAGAGCTGCTTGCCGTAGATTCCCGTATAAAGACGCCGGAATCATTGCGGGGACACAACATGCTGCGCAAATTGGATGGCGTTGAGCAGCGGATCCCGCTTGAAAAAAAGATCAGGGAGCTGATTTTCCCACGGCGGCCTAATTGGGGCTCATGGCTTACCTATGCGGTAGCGTTTGCGCTTGTAGTGGGATTGTTTTATGGCCTTGGGTTCCACAACCACAACGACGTGGCTGTGGGAGGAATTGCGATTCCCCAAAACAACGAACTGCCGCAATTGGAACAAGGAGGCGGAATATCGGTAGCCGGGGGCGATCGAAACATAGACGGCGCAACTGCCGTGTTGCCGGGAACCGAAGGATATCAAGAAGCGGGATTAATCCCCGCATCCGGTCACGGAGCATTGCCGGGGGGATACCTTGATCCCGAACCCTTTGGTGGCGCAGGATTAGGCACAAGGCTTGGAGAATTCGAAGATTTTGTGCTTTCTCACCGGCCAAACGACACTACCGATCCCGACCATTTAAACGAAGCTCCCAAAGTCCTCCTTTTACTCGACGCAGACGAAAATAACATAATATCCCAAATTGATATTCCATACATGACTGAAATTGCCGCGTTTTACGCAAAAGATTACATTTTGACTTTGGTGGGCACGGCGGGGGATAAAACCTACGTTTACACTATTGACTATACCTTTGCCGAAAACCCTGCCACCCTTCTGCTTCTGGATCAGCCTGGGGCGCTGACCGCGCATAATTATTTTGACGGATTTTTGTATGTGGCTTCCCATACCACCGAAATCATTCAGGAAACGGAAAGCTCTATCGTTTTGGAAAACAGCGCCGAGCGGGGTGCTTCTATCTTAACGCTGATAAACATTTCGGAAAACACGATTAATCAGATAAGCGTTCTTGGCGCGGGCAGCGAAGTGCAACTGAACCGGACCGGGGCACGAATCTTCTACATGGTTAGTGGGGAGGAAGGGCAGCCCGGGCAGGAATGGGTTGCGCGGGTGGATATAGTGATCGGCACCTTGCAGATGATTTTCGCGGGTACAGAGCCTGTGTAAGCGGTTTGTAAAAGTTTTTGAGGGTTTGGAGAGAAACTCGTGAAAATTTTTTATTTTACAGGCACAGGAAATTCACTGGCGGTTGCCAAGCGAATTGGCGGCACTTTAGTTTCCATTCCGCAAGTCATTGACTGTGCCGACCAACATTATAAAGATGATGTGATTGGCGTTGTTTTCCCAGTTTATTGGGCAACAGCCCCTGATATGGTTCTTAAATTTGTAGAAGCGGCAAAGTTTGAATGCAACTATCTCTTTCTCATTGCTACTCATGGAGGAGGCGCTGCCGCTACGCATCAGGTGGTACAGCGTTTAGCAAAACGAAACGGGTATCAGTTCAATTACTTTGACGATATTAAACTGATTGACAATACTCAATCATCAAAGAGCATCGAAAATCAACTATCACGGTTTTCGAAAGAGGGTTTTCAAAAGAAAATTGCCGAGATTGCAAAAAACATTTCCGAGCGCAAGCAAAATGCCGACAAGTCAGCAAATATAATCATGGAAGCGTTTACTTACGTGGTCAGCAAAATTCCAAACTACGAAAAAGCGCCGCAAAAATACTTAATTGACGACAATTGCAACCGCTGTAAAACCTGTACCAAAGTGTGTCCTGCCGGAAATATCGAAGTGGCTGAGAAAATAAGTTTCGGAAAACACTGCACAGGCTGTCTTGCTTGTCTGCACAATTGCCCACAGAATCAATTCATCTCAAAAGGGAGCGTAGCAAGGCCCGTTGGCGGCATCCGGAAACAATACTCAATGAGATTATTGAAGCCAACGACCGCAATAAGAAAGAGGATTAAAAAGTCCTTAATTTAAAAAACCCATGTAGGCAATGCCCACATGGGTTTTTCACCTGTTTTGGGGATTTCTCATATGCTAAAGCAAGGAAATTCCCGGGAAAGGAGCATATTGTTATGGATATAGTTTTGTGGATATTGTTGTGCCTTTTTGCATCTGTTGGCGCGGTTCAGGTGCTTGGATGGCTGATTTGCGGCCTTGGCCGCCCAAAGTATGCGGGCAGGGCTTATCAGGTTATCGTGCTTGCGCGGGAGCCCGGCCCGCTTGAGGAGCAAATGCGGTACGAAATCCATCTTCTGCGCTGGAGTACGTCTTCCCGCCCGGAATCGCTCATCCTCCTGGATACCGGACTGAGTGAGGAGTCAAAACAGGTTTGCCGCAACCTGCTGCGCGGGATGGACTCGGTTATCGTCTGTACACCCGAAGAACTAGCGGAGCTTTTTGAGGCCCAAGGCGGCGCGCTCGCCAAAAACGGGGTTTGAGAACCTGTGGTCAATACTCGAACCGCCCCCGCCCCGGCGATTTTATCACTATTTTTCGTCAATTTTCTTTGGAATACACAAAGTATTCCTGCAAAAAATTTCCTTGCTTAGCGAAAAAATCGCTTCGGCTCGTTGACGATTCTCGTTATTGACCACAGGTTCTAAAAAACACTACCGCAACGCAATCCCCAGTTTTTCTTTCAGCGCAGTCAGGATATCGCGCACGAAACCGTCAACCGCCTCACCGGTAAGGGGGCTTTCATCCGGGGTAAAGTTAAGGGTGTACGCCATGCTTTTTTTGCCGGGGCCTAGTTGCCCTCCCCGGTAGATATCAAACAGCCGCGCCCGGCTTACCTGCGGGCAGCTAAGCGCGATAACCGATTCGATCTCCCCGTTGGTGATCTTTTCATCCGCCACAAGGGCAAGATCCCGCTGCGCTTCCAAAAACGCGGGCAGCGGTTTATACTTTACTTCCTGTACGCAAGCGTTAAGCAGCTCGCGCACGCGCAGCTCGGCCAAAAATACCGGCGTTGAGATTTCAAAGGTTTCCTGCACCTGATAAGAAAGTTTGCCCAAATATCCGACCGGCTTGCCGCCGAGCAGAATTTTTGCCGAAATACCCGGGTGAAGATAGGGCCGGGTATCTTTTTCAAAAGTCGGAGAAAGCCCCATCGCGCCGGCGATTTCCTCAATAGCGCCCTTGGCTTCGAGGTAGCTTTTCTCGTAGTCGGACGCTCCCACTCCGCCGAATAGCCCAAGGCAAAGGAGCGGGTCTTCCTCGGGCAAAAGCTCGCCCGCTACCGGAATATAGCTGTTCGCAAGCTCAAACAGCCTGCCTTCGCCTACTCCGCGCTTGCAGTTGCGAGCGATGGTGCGCAGCATTGAGGGGGCCAAAGTGCGGCGCATGATGGTATAATGTTCGGATATGGGGTTGTCTATCTCCACCGAGTTTCGTTCGGGGGCGTCCTCCGGCAGTTCCAGCATATCTAAATCTTTCGGGGAATAAAACGAAAAGTGAATGCTCTCATAAAAACCCTGAGCCAAAATCGCGGCTTTTAAATTATTCGCTAGCTTTTGTTCCTGCGTGTAGCCGCCCGGAGTAATCGCCGCGTTGCTCATCAGGGTGGGGCGGATATGCTCAAAGCCGTAAACGCGGATCACTTCTTCCGCCAGATCGGGGCAGCCCTCAACATCCCCGCGGTAAGGGGGGGCGGTGGCCGTGATCTCCTCTCCATCCAGCGTCACCTCAAAACTGAGGCGGCGCAAAATATCAAGTATGATATCGGCCGGGACGTCAATGCCCAGCACCGCGTTGATTTTGGGGATGGTCGTAACTATCGGCTCGTTCTTTTTGTCCGGATTGGCCCAGATATCCGCGTGGGTGGCAGTTACGGTTCCCATGCCGTATTTGTCCGTCAGATGCAGCGCCCTGCGCATGGCAAGGCCGGTGGTGTATTCGTCCACCCCTTTTTCGAAACGCCTTGATGAGTCGGAACTTTGCCCCAACGCCCTGGAAGACCGCCGGATATTCGACCGCTCAAACTTGGCGGCCTCAAATATTACTCCCGGGGTGGTATCCTTGATTTCGCTGTTAAGCCCGCCCATAATCCCCGCCAGACCAACCGGCTTTACCCCGTCGCAGATAAGCAGATTGTCGGAAGTAAGAAGATGCTCCCGCTCGTCAAGGGTGATGATTTTTTCCCCGTCTTTTGCCCGCCGGACTATAATTTCATTCTTTTCGACATTTGCCACATCAAAGGCGTGCATGGGCTGGCCCAGCTCAAGCAGGATATAGTTTGTCACATCCACCACATTGTTGATGGCGTTGATACCGCAAAGACGCAGCCGCCTGCGCATAAACACCGGGGAAGGCGCTATGCGCACATCCCGCACATAATGCCCGATATAACGCGGGCAAAGGTCGGGGTCAAGCACGCTCACCCGCAGCCCGCTGTCCTCGTTTGTTGTTTTATAGCCGGTTTCCGGTTCCCGGAGCGGAAGATCAAACGCGGCCGCTACCTCCCGCGCCATGCCCAGCACACACTGGCAATCGGGCCGGTTGGCGGTCACGCTTATATCCAACACGACCTCATCCAGTTCGAGCAAAATTTTGACGTCGTCTCCCGGCTTATATTCAGACGAGAGAATCAAAATTCCATCTGTGCCGGCGCCGTCGTACCAGCTGTCGTCGATTCCCAGTTCCTCCCCGGAACATAGCATCCCGTCCGAGGCTTCGCCGCGCAGCATACCTTTTTTAATTTCCAATCCGCCGCAAAGAGTAGCGCCATCCAGCGCTACGGGCACGCAGTCTCCCGCTTTTACGTTTTTTGCTCCGGTAACGATTTGAATGTCCCCGCCAAGAGGCCCGCAATCTACTTTGCAGATCAACAGGGTATCGGCGTTCGGGTGCGGATAGATTTCGTTTATTCTCCCCGCCACGCAGCCGGAAATCTCTTTTCCCGGGCTGATGATCTCCTCGACTTCGAAGCCGCAGGAGAACAGTTTTTTGACCAGCTCATCCAGCGGGATATTTTCAACGTCGACGTATTCGTTAAGCCAGCTTAGCGGCAGCAGCATGGGGACTTTCCTCCGTTTACGGAATTTTTGGCAAAAGTTTCTTTAGCGGGGTTTGGGGCGGAACCCCAACAACTAATGCAGAAAGGGGGGCTGGGGGCAGAACCCCCAGTGTTCCAATATATTTATACGCACATATTATACGCATAAAACGACAAAATGGCAAGACTTGAAAGCGCCAACCGCTTGTTTTTACACAAAAGCCGTGGTATATTTATTTAAGAACACGTTAGGATCAAGGAGGCGCGCGCTTTGTTTAAAACTAACCGGCCCAAGCCTCCTATCTGGAAAATCCTGCTGTATATGATTTTATCAATACTGGCAATCTTTCTGCTCGGACTTTTGCGGACGCACATGTAACCCCCGTGTGGCAGCTTGTGAGGTGGTGCAAGAAAATGCAAGAGTTGTCGTTAAGCGTAGGCGAACCCTTTACCTCTCCCGCGTGGGGAAGCAACTTTGTCGTGTTTGCCGGGGATACGGGGTATCCTGTCCCTGAGCCTCAGACGAAGGAATATATCAGCCGCTGTTGCAAGTATGCCAGACATTATAATGTCTGGCTGGTGCCTGAGCGGTTTATTCTTATGGGACATCAATGCATGGGGCTTATAAATCCCGAAGGAAAAGTATTGGGCGCGCAAAAAGCGATCTACAACAGCCCCGTATTTAACGTAACCGGGAAAAAAAATTCTGCACTTGAGATTTTTTCAACGGAGTTCGGCGGCATATTTTTGTGTGTGGATGTGGATATTTATCGTCCGGAAATATCCCGGATCGCTTCCGGCATGGGGGCGCAGATCATCATTTGCTCTCAAAGCATAAGGCAGGGTGATTACTCCAGCCATATGGTGCTTACCGGAGTCTGGAACGCAGCGCAGCTGGCCGCAGCCTATGTGATCGCGGTGACTAATCAGTTCAATTGCGTTTGTGTTCCTGTTGACTTTACCCCCTTGCGGGATGGCTTTATAAACTCGCCCAATCTCAAAATGCCGATGACTGCGCGCATAATGGTGGATAATCTGGATAAATTGCGCCGATCAAAACCGCTCAACCGTAAGTTTTATGCCATACACCGCGGAGAACTGATAGGGCAGTTGACAGTTGACAGTTGACAGTTATGGTATCGCGCTGTGCGCGATAGATTTTATCTTTATTGTCACCCTGAGCGCAGCGAAGGGGCTTTTTAAAGATTCTTCGCCTATGGCTCAGAATGACAACGTCCGCAGAGCCAACGGCAGCCCGGATACGAGCTTAGCAGACTCCTTTACTGTCAACTAAAAACAACAACACGGGGGCTGCCTTTCGGCAGCCCCCGTGCGCGCTTGCTTATTAATCATACCACGGAACTATTTCGCCGTAAGCCATATCATCAACGCCACACGCGTGAGCTTCGTCGGTGTCTATGTGCATAATGGTGGCACAGTCTTTTGTAACCCGCACGATCACGTTCCCAAGAATTGCCGCACGTGGCGAGTAGATTTTCACCCCGACAATCTCCCTGTTGGAAACGTCGAATTTTTCGGCGTCCGCAGGGGTGACGTGTATATGGCGCTTCATAACTATCAGGCCCTCTATCAGATCGATTTTTCCAACAGGGCCGATCAGAGTACACCCGGCCGAGCCTTTGAGCTTACCGGATTCACGAACGGGAACGTCGATGCCCATAAATTTTGCGTCGGAAAGGGATATCTCCACCTGAGTGAACTTGCGCACCGGCCCAAGAACCGAAAGACTTTTAAAGACGCCCCTGGGGCCGGCCAGGTCAACCTTTTCATAGCTGACATATTGGCCGGGTTGGCTTAGATCTCTGCGCTTGCTTAGCTTTGCGCCTTCGCCAAACAGGATGTCCAAATCGTGTTGGTTTAAGTGAAGATGGCGCGCCGAAGTTTCAACCAATACTTTGTAGCCCATAAATATTCTCCTGGTTTCGAGTGTTAGATAAGCGATTTAGGGTCTGCAGGCCCTAATCATACCACGGAACAATTTCTCCGTAAGCTACATCTTCAACGCCGCACGCATGAGCCTCGTCGGTGTCTATGTGCATAATGGTGGCGCAATTTTCGTCTACCCGCACTATTACGTTCCCAAGGATCGCCGCCCTTGGGGAATACAGCTTTACGCCGACAATTTCCCTGTTCTGGACGTCAAACTTTTTGGCGTCTTCGGGGGTAACGTGAATGTGGCGCTTGGTGACGATCAGGCCCTCGATCAGCTCAACGCTTCCCGCGGGGCCTACGAGAATACATCCGGCCGTTCCTTTGATCTTGCTGGATTCCCGGACGGGAACGTCAATGCCCATAAATCTAGCGTCGGAAAGCGATATCTCCACCTGTGATTGCGTGCGCAGTGGGCCAAGAATCGCTATACTTTTAAATACACCTCTAGGCCCGACTAGTTCCACACGTTCTTCGCATACAAATTGCCCGGGTTGGCTCAGATCCCTGCGTTTATGCAGTTGGGCGCCCTTGCCGAACAGTATCTCCAGATCGTGCTGATTTAAATGCGCGTGGCGCGCCGATGTTTCGACTAATACTTTGTGACGCATCCTGTTTTTCTCCTTCCCTTTTGTTTTTGCAATCCCATATTTATTGTAATTCAAGTTTTGGTAAAAATCAACGTTTATCTTCACAGAATTATCCTGATGTGATATAATCATTGTCAGTTGACAATGCACGATATGCAAGGTAAAGAAAAAAAGTGCCCTTTATGGGGAAACTTTAAACCCAAAAAGGGGTGAGCGTTTGAATACTTTGGAAGAACTTCGGGAAAAGGTGCTTTCCTGCACGGAATGCGGGCTTGCCCAAACCCGGACTAATGTTGTGTTCGGCGTGGGGAACCCCAACGCCAAAGTCATGTTTATAGGCGAAGGCCCCGGCGAACAGGAAGATTTAAAAGGGGAACCGTTTGTCGGCAGGGCGGGCGTTTTGCTGGACAAAATGCTGCTGGCCGCCGGGTTCTCCCGCCAGACGAATGTGTATATCGCCAATATGGTCAAATGCCGCCCCCCGAATAACCGGGATCCTCACCCTGACGAAGTCGGAGCCTGTATCGGTTATTTGCGTCAGCAAACCCGCCTTATAAATCCGCGGTATATCGTCTGTCTGGGGCGCGTAGCCGCTCAACACGTAATTGATCCCGGTTTTAAGGTTACAAAACAGCACGGGCAGTTTATCCAAAAGGCCGGGGTATGGCTGATGGGAACCTACCATCCCGCCGCCCTGCTGCGCAACCCGAACGCCAAACCGGACGCATTCGACGACCTTTGCAAACTGAGAGACAGGTTGAACGAAGAAACCTGAGAAAGGTTGAAACAATGAAGAAGATTATTGCCGGGCTCATTCTTGCGCTTTGCTTATTCATTACGGCCTGTTCTTCCGCAAATGAAAATGCTCCTGTTGAATCTCAGCCGCCAGCAGACGCTTCACAAGTGGCGCCGAATCCACCGGAAGCGCAAAGCTCTCCGGCTGCATTGTTTGCACAACGCATTATAGATTCGGGGATTTTCAGCGGGGAGTTTCATGGCGATTTCCCTAGCCCTAGACAATTTCAGGGATTTACCACATACACAAATACAGCGCTGGACATGGTTTACCATTTTGATTCAATAAGCGAGGGAGAAGACGGCAGATTGTTTATGGGAGTCTTTGCACCTGTTGCGCCTTCGAACGGGCTTATGGAAGCGGTTGGTTTTGGTGATGGGTTTGCTATGCGCGTTATCGACGGTTCCGGCGAGGAATGGGTAATGGGACAAGCCGATTCAAACATAGAGAGACTTATCCAAATGTATCGGGAGTGGGATGATTTTCTAAGAGAGCATTATGGCGAAGAATATGAGGAAATGAGAGCGCGCGGAAATCAGTTTGCGAGAGAAAACGAGGAATTTCTGAGAAATCTTGTGGGCGATGAATACGAAATTAGTTTTGGCAGCCATAACTATAACGATATGGAATTTTGGCCGGTTGAGTATGAAATCGCGGGCAGGATATTCACAGGGCTTCAGATAAACGCAATTATGACGGGATCGGGCTTCAATAACGGAATGACCTATTTGTTCCACCAAATAGACGATTTGGCAATAGTTATATCTATTTCCTCTGAGGAATGGGCAGGGGCGGCAGCGAGAAGGCATGTCAGCCGTTTTAGCACGATTGCTGAACACGCAGAACAACCACCTGCACCCAATGAGAGAGTAGCGAGCGAACCTAACGAGAGAGTAGCAAGCGAACCCAATGAGAGGGTAGCGAGCGAACCTAACGTGAGAGAGTAGCGAGTGTACCTAATAGAGATTATTGATGTCACTGAATTTGTGCAAACGCATAAACTCCGCAAAGGGTCTAAAGATTCCTCGCTATGCTCAGAATGACAGACGGGGTGGTCTTGTGGTACAATAATCAAAACGTTTGTCAATAAACTTATATAAATCTATAAAAAGAAAGAGGGCATAAGGTCATGGCACTTTACCGCGAAATGAACAAGGAACAACTGACGAGCGAACTCGCGTCCCTGCAAAAGCAGTATGGCGAGTACCAAGCCAAAGGGCTTAAACTCGACCTGAGCCGGGGAAAACCGGACAAGCAACAGACTGATTTAAGCCTGCCAATGCTGGATGTGCTGAAATCCACCGATCCCCTGCGCTCGGAAGATGGCACCGACGTCTGCAATTACGGCGTCCCGGACGGACTGCTCGAAGCCAGACGCCTGATGGGAGATCTTCTCGGCCTTGACCCCTCCTTGGTGTTCATGGGCGGCAACTCCAGCCTCAACCTTATGCACGACTGCATGGGCCTTGGCTTTGTCCACGGGTTCCCGGGCGGCAACGGCGGCTGGCATAAAGAAGCAAACGCAAAAATCCTCTGCCCTGTTCCGGGGTATGACAGGCACTTCTCGGTGTCCGCGCATTTCGGTTTTGAGCTGGTAAATGTACCCATGACAAACGAAGGCCCCGATATGGACGAGGTAGCCCGTTTGGTCAAAGACCCCAAAGTCAAGGGTATCTGGTGCGTGCCGAAATATCAAAACCCGCTGGGAATCACTTTCTCCGACGAGGTTGTAAGGCGGCTTGCCGCGCTTTCACCCGCTGCCGGTGACTTCCGCATTTTCTGGGATAACGCCTACGCCGTGCATGATCTTGAACCCGGAAAAGGGGACGTCCTGCTCAACCTTATGGACGAGCTGCGCAAAACCGGCAAAGAGGATTTGGTTATCATGTTCAGTTCTACTTCCAAGATCACGTTCCCGGGAGCGGGTATTTCCGCCATCGGCGCTTCCGAGAACAACATCGCGTGGATCAAAAAACACTTCTCGCTGCAAACCATCGGCTATGATAAGGTTAATATGCTCAGGCATTTGAAATTCCTGCCCGATATAAACGCGGTCAACGCCCTGATGGCCAAACATGCCGCCTTTTTGAAACCCAAGTTCGGCGCGGTGCAGGAAGCCCTTAACAGGGATCTGAAACCAACCGGCGTCGGCAGTTGGACTGACCCGCGCGGCGGCTACTTTGTATCTCTGGATTTGCTTGACGGCTGCGCCAAACGCACTATCCAGCTTTGCAAGGAAGCGGGCGTGGTTCTGACCGGAGCGGGCGCGCCTTTCCCACACGGGATAGATCCGGCCGACAAGAATATCCGCATCGCGCCTACATTTGCCTCGGTGGACGAAGTGAAAATGTGCGCCGCCCTGCTTTGCCTGTGCGCGAAAATCGCCTGCGCTGAGAAGCTGCTCGCATGACAAAAGCAGCACCCTTTAGTTTTTTCGCGTTGATGTTGATTATGGTCTTAACCTTTGGAGCCTGCGCTCCGCAGGCTCCGCCGGTTTTGCCGCCCGCGCCCGACGCGCCCGTGCGGGAGGGATTTTTTCCGCCGCCCTCTTTCTGCGCTCCCTGCGAGGAGAGAGTGCGCGTCGTCACCGATCAGGCTGGGCGGACAGTAATCATCGACGGCCCTGTGAGAAGGCTGGTCAGCGGGTGTGAATTTTCCACATCGGCTGTTGTAGCCCTTGGACTTTGGGACAGGCTGGTCGGCGTCGAGGCAAGGTTGGGGAATGATCTGGCGTTTCCCCAGTTGCGTGATCTGACAATTGTAGGCACCGCGACAGATTTCGATCTGGAAGCCTGCATTGCGCTTGAGCCTGATCTTGTCATCCTGCCCGTATGGCTACTGGAACAGGCTGAAATCTTGGCCGAACTTGGCATCCCCGTCATTTTGGTGGAGCCTTCCCGATATCCGGAAGCGTTTTCTTTAATAGCAAGCGCGGTGGGCATACCGATGACCGATGATGATCTGGCTGATTATTACGACAGAATAACTTTGCCAAACAACGGTTAAAAATAAAGGCGTCCACTGCGCGCGATGTGTTTTAAACATTGCCTGTGTAGTGGATGCCTTTTTACTTGTAGAACTTCTTACCCCTCTCTCATAAGCAGGTATGGTATTATTGTATTACCGTCTACCGCGACTAAAACTCCCCAGTGTTGCGAATGTTCGTATATTCTCGTTCCGACCGGCAAGTGGGTGGCATCCCATTCGACGTGGTTGCTCACAATCCCGGTGCGCAATATTTCGCCCAGAAAGCTCCCCACCGCCAGATCATACTCCATAACCCAATCAATATCGGATGCGTTTATAGCGACTAAATCCAGATATATGAAGAAATCTTGCCCCTCAAAAGCGTCGGGGGTGGGGTTGCCGATAACATAAAGTGCTACTTCTTCATCTGCTGGCGGCGGTGGTTGCGGTGTGGGCGCAGGGGGTTGAGGCGTTGGTTGTACAGGCGATGCCGGCGGCGTGGGTG
>Ga0123355_10005968_pt1 | contig 17955 bp, 18 predicted proteins | sample TergutEmb28metaG_3_FD_89872 | JGI IMG/M metagenome (GOLD analysis project Ga0123355, IMG submission 89872) | Embiratermes neotenicus P1 segment gut microbial communities from Petit-Saut dam, French Guiana - Emb289 P1 | ecosystem: Host-associated > Arthropoda: Insects > Digestive system > Gut ... | reverse complement strand
AAAGGGAACAAAAAAATATTTTTTTTAAAAGATCTTATAGAACTAAAAAAATATTTTTTTTTTTTTTTGGGGGGGGGGGGGGTAGTTAATCACAAAGGGTTGGGAGATTATCTTTCAGTGAATCCCAAGCCACTGTAGGGTACCCAGCAATGACATGTTTGATGCCCGAGCCAAAGATGCATCATATTTACATTCTCCTGAAGAGCCAACCATACCAACAGGCAGTTGCAGCAATTATAAGAAAGGGCATGCATCTAGTATTCAATTTAAACAAAAAAGTGACTGGCAAAGCATGGGAGGGAGTAGTGGACAATAACTTCCATCTACTCTAACTGGAAATGTCCTCATTGCCAATTTCTGCCTCATCATGGACATGACTACCCACAGTGACACTTGAACAGGATGGGATTAAAGGACTCCCTGATGTGCCCACTGTGTCATGATGCCAAAGAAATAAATCTTGACCACATCCAAAAATGCCAAAGTCTAACAGATGCCATGGACAATGTTAATAACTGGGAGAGATGGTGGGGATTATCAAAATTATATTGGTCTGCAAGAAGGAAAATGGGAGACATCCCTTTTACTGGCGTGGGATAAAAAAATGCACCAAAGGCAGCATGGAAGAACACTTTACTATATGAGTGACTTGCTAATATAGAGAGTTAGTGGAAGTGTCATACTGGCTTATTGGTAACTCCACCCTGTTTGTTTAGGTACTATAGAGTAACAGTGGCAGGAAGTCCTTGTGTTGGAAAGAAATGGAATTGCGTTGAAGTGACTTGTGGTGTATTAGATAAAGTATTATGTTTGCACATGTAGAAATGTGTATCAGCATCAGTGGCTGTATGGGATGAAGTATTGTCATGGAGAACTAACACACTACCACTAAGCTGTCCTGCCTAAACCACAATGAACACTGTTACATTAAAATCATGGTCATGTTTTTTTTTATTTTTTTTTTATTTTTACATTTGTATTGTTTCAGGATATACTGCAAATGAAGAACTCAAAACACATAACGGAGGAAATGATGAACTTATTCAATAAAGAAGTCATGTAATTGTGTGCATGCCATTGCCCTTAGTAAATTCTGCACTAGAAACATACTTAACAATAAATTTCACTGGATAACAAACAGGTAAGCCTGTAAATTCTAACATATTCACATGCTCTTCTATTGCATGAATCCTTTGCTTGCCATTCAGGCAGATTTCACATGCCTGTAACTAAGATGAGAAAACTTTGTTTCTGAAGCACTTGCTTCATATTGTTGACAATCTGTTTTTTCTTTATTTATTATTTTATTTGTTTAACTGTGTGATACATATGCCAGAAATGATAAAACTTTTGCTTCAGCTGGGATTTTAACTGGCATCTATTTCTACGATAGACATCCTGTTGCCTGTATTATACTATGATTGAGTATATAGTTACCATCAACACAACTGTGTATTGGTTTTTATTAATATACTTATGTGGCTGCATGTTTCAACCAAAAGTTGGTTATCTTCACGTTAGAAGTATAAAATGTCAGATTGATATTGTTTATGTCAAGGTTTGCTTTTCTAATGGTGCATTCAGAGCAGGTGCTATTGGTCCTCGCACATCCATTATGAGAGACATACTTAGTACTTCAGTACCAACATAATAATAGTAAACTTCAACACAGGTGATACTTGTGGATGGACTATTACTACCACAATAATCTTCCTGTACCAAAGTAATTCTTACTGAGTACATGCACATATCATTGCACATAGCATTAACAAAGCAGAAATTATCAGAGGAGACAAGGAAATGAAAGCATGCAAAATTCTTCAGCAAAAGAATAATCAAAGCACTACAGTTTTAATCTTGACAACTTTTTAAGTTTTATCATTCCATTATATGGTGTAACTACTTTAAATCCTACTGATAATTAACAAGTGTCTTATATGAATGATTGAGGTCTTGATCTAATGGTAAAATGAACTTCCAATTGTAATTTTATTTTTACATCATGTACTGGCCTGAAGATGACAAAACTTTGGTCGAAACATGTAGCCATGTAATTTACATTAGTAACAAACCAATAAGTAGTTGTGTTGATGGTAATTATATACTCAATTAACCAGCATCGATGATGACAGATTTTGTCTTTTGGTGCTGGATAATTCAGTAGCGCATCAAACAATAAGTGTGTGTAAGATATGTTCATACACCGTCTTTCCACCCCATATACCAGGAAGTAGGTACTGAGATAGCTAGAAGAAGACATTATCCATTTTAGCCTGTTCCTTTAGTGCATTTGCCATTTTCAGTATTTTCTTCATAGTGGTAATCAGGGCACACATTTTTTTTTATAGTTTTTCATCCTCCAGTTTCATGCACCAGCTATCCTTTCAGTTTTCTCATGATTTTCCTTAGTTTTTTGAAGAAAATGCCACAACTACCTACACTGCAGTCATTTGCTAGTTACCTTGCTGTACTGATCACTTGCTTATTAATAATCAGTAAACCTTGTCATCTTGAGGATGATTGATTCAGGATGCAACTTGATATGTAACGCATGGTGTAAGGTTGGGGATGTGAGGATGATGCTGTCCAATGGGAAGGGGTGCTGCTGTTAAGAAAAAGTTAGGAGGAAATTAAGTGAAACCTAGTTACTCGGGTTGTATCCGTCTTCTTTGCCCTTGAAGTTGAGAGAATGTGTGACATGGTGAAACCATAAAAGCTAAAATCACATGTGTAAAATGTACATGAAAAGCAGAGGAAGAGAGAGTTCTGAGTATCTGTTCCACTTTGTGATGTATTATGGTATATTTTCCTTGTTCTGTATCATAAGTTTTGCTCCTAGTGACTAGTTTTTGTCTGACTTCTCACTCCACTTGTATATTTTACTATTAAAATTGTGTTATAACAGCATTAGTTTAATATAAAGAGGCTATGATTTCTGTCAGACTGGTACACACTGTTGCCCTCTCCATGTGTATGCCATCTCAGATGCACCTGTTTTTGCCTATGTGCTTGTGTACTGTCAGGCATTGTAGTTTTGACTCATAAACCATGCTCCTCACTTGATATATGATGTATTGCCATTGGCTGGATTATTACGTCTTCATAAATTGCACGTTGCCCGGAAGTTATGAGAATTGTCAGAACTGATTACTGAAACTCATCAATGCCCCGTGGCAGTGACTGTTCTATTTGTATAGAAGTGCTGACTGCTCAAGTAGAGGGTTGTAATTTTCACTTGCTTGAGCTGTACAGTATGTTTCTCTGATTTTTGTGGATGCACTGTGTGTAATCTATAGTATTTGTTAACAAAAGTGTGATAGCATATTGGTCTATTGCATAAACTCATGTGAATATTTTTATATATTGTTATTCCATCAATGCCAGAGTGATTAAACTTTTGTGTAGTTAAGACAGCAGAATATAGTAAATTAAATGGTGGTATTTTTATAACATTAAATTAATTTCTCTGCTAGCATTAGTGTATACAGTTAATTACATTAAGGCCCAAAGGTTGAGGTGGTTTGGCCATGTACACCAAATGACAAATGATAGGATGGTCAAAAAATTATATGAGTGGAAACCGATTTGTACAAGATCAGCAGGAAGACCAAAAGTTGGATGGGAAAACGATATAAAAGATTTAAGCATTATTAAAATAAATAACTGGACAATTTGTATCCAAGGTGGGTTAAATGGAAGGAAGTAGCTGAGAAGACCAAAACTTTCAAGCAGTGAACTTGTAGCACCTGATGAAGAAGAAGAAGCTAGCATTAGTCTTGTGTCTTGCACATTTAAATGGTATGGTAGAGAACTGAAATGGGAAGTGTGAAATTAACTTTCAGGAAATGTAATTTAATTTTAAACAATGCACTAGTTTGGAGTAATGAGAATAATGAAAAATATGAGGGCTTCAGAGGTATAATTAATTTTATAATTAGTGATCCATATTGTTATTTTTTTGGTTGCTCCTAATTGTGGTAAGATCCCTGTGAGTACAGTTTATTAAGTTGCTATATAGCTGGTTATTAGTTTTTAGAAACATGTACAAGTACTGAAATCAAACCGTCATCATTATCATTATTAAATTGCAGTATGTGTATGTTACAGTGCAATTATGCAGCTGTGCATGGACAGATGAAGTGCCATGCGTTGCCGATGCCTGTCCGCATGGAGCAGGACTATACAGCATGTTGCACGCCAACTATTTGTCTGCCTACATTCCCACCTCTGCAAGTTGGTGATAGTGCTGGCTGTTCTGATTGCCTTGCAATATCTTATTACTACTATCTTTGAAGCACGTCAGTTTGAACCACTCTTCACACTGAATTCCACACATTCCAGAATCCGTAGTCAAAGGCGTTGGATCCCCAATTCACGTGGCCTCTTGTTTCCATCTCACAACTCATCATTTAATGGAAGCATGCATGTGTCAATGGACAGAGTTCTGTCTCCAATTGAGAATGTTACTGGTGAAACTAGGAACTCATCTTTTATTCTGACACCGAATGCAGTTGGCAGTGCTTCTAGTTTTGTATTCAGCATTTCAATATCTTCAGTTAATCCAACAACAACAACACCCAGTTTGACTGTCCCTTTTACAGGGAAATCCCTCTGTCCACCGATCCCTCCAAATCTAAGTAAGTATTATGAGACTCTGCACTTTATTTTTGTTTTATTTTGCTGGTTGTTGGTGCGTACTCAGGCCTGTGATGAGACTTTTTGAATGCATATTGTTGCCACTACCAAAAGTATCAGCAACATACATTATTTTTTTTCTCTCTTGAAGGTGATTTCCAGCACTTATATGTGGCAGGATGAGGGGGAATTGCATTTAACATTTTTTAAGCAAAAAATAAACCTTTACAAACAGATATTGCAACCAGTCAACAGAACATAGTATGCAGGAAGAATAAAAGCTATATGTTTGGCTAAACTGGTTAGCCATCATCAGGCCAGATTAAAAGAATGCAAAAGGGGGTATAGTTTATAGGGATAGTGCATGGTACACAAGGGGAGTGATGTCAGTATTTAGCTTGTTTTGTTTTACTTTTTTAAATTTTCTTTAGTTCATACTGTTTGAGTACTTGCACTTCAGATGTGGTTTCATTCATCACTTGTCATGCAGGCTGATGTTTGGAAGATTAAAATGTCATAATTGATGCCAGAAACTAAAGAAACGTTTTTATTTGTGCAATTTGATATTCTGACTGTGGTGTCTGGTGACAGTAGTGTTCACATTTGATGGCATGACTGGTGGTGCCTGATGACAGCAGTCTTCACATTTAGTGTTGTGTCTGTCATGTCTGCTGAACTATAATTTCAAAAGTTCTTTCACTTAATGGCTCCATTTCTAATAGTTCACATTTTGCATTAATCTGACTAAAATGGTTTTCCAGTGCAATAGTATAAGGAAAAGTATGTTTATGATTTCCCAGATAAAATTATTTGTTAGGTGTTCTTTAAAATTTCCATTGCACATACATTAGGCTCAGAAATATTACATTTCCATAGTACCTTGCAATTGAACAGGGAACAGGTATGTGGTACTAAAGGATAGAAGTCTAGTTGGGCCCTGCAGCCTGTCATGGTAGTAGAGAAGTGAATGCCTGCTGGGAATTGAAAAATGATTTTGCAGGCCATGTCAGTTCACTGTACTGACTGAGCTGTTCTGGACAATCGTATGTTGTAGTCAGTTAAATGTGTTACTGTGTCTGCATATTTGTTGGAAGTAAACAGCAGAGAAATGACATACAAACCCATCTGACCACAATTTTCTTTTTCTGTCTCTTGAAGAGGACAGATAAGAATATATTATTGAACTGTTTAAGTATACAGTGTATCTGCTCTAAAATGCTAGGTTAGTCTTTGCAGGTTGCCTTGCATCTTCCTTCATATGTAAGTTTGAATTAGAGTCGGTTTAGTAATAAATGAAAAGTCTGTTAAAATACACACTTTTATAACTTTATGACATTTAAAAGGCAGACATTTTACAACTTGACAAAGCTTTCAATATTCCCCTGTTGCCATAAACTGAAAAATCAAATTTGTAAAGAGCATTTTGGAGGGTAGGAGCAAAATTTTATCACCCACTGCAGTGACATTTTAAATTTGATTTCATATTTTTCCGCCTTTCTTAACAGGCATGATTTTTCTGACTTTTGAATTGTGGGAATTTTTAAGTTTTTGGTAATGAAAAATATATTCCTACAAATTAACATGAAATTGGCATGTGCGATGTAGTTCCCCCCACCCAGTACGTCGGAAGTGTATTGCTGACTGTAGGTTTTTGCCCATTTACAGAAGCATTAACATTTTTCACCTAAACTTTAAAGTTAAATTTTGTATCTTTAAAAAGAAAGTGAATAAATGAATGAATGGATGCATACCTTCCTTTTCTGAATCGTGCATTGTGATATACATATGTAATAAGAACCAGCAAGATGCACACCTTTTTCATTAATGATTTAATGCAATTATATTGTTTTTGACATGTTTCAAACAATCAAATGTTTGTCGTCAGGAAGCCTGTACAAGCAGCTTTACGGTATTTTATCATGCATGTATATAAGCAGTCTGGTCTTTGACAGGATGTGTGTGATACACACACATCCTGTCAGCAACTAGACTTCTTATATAGATGCGTGATAAAATACCGTAAAGCTGCTTATACATACTTCCTGATAATGAACACGTAATTGTTCAAAACATGTTGAAAACAATATAATTGAATTAAATCATTAACGAAAAAAGTGTGCATCTTGTTGGTTCTTCTTGCATATGAATGGATGGATGTTGTACTTTTCTAATGCAGATTGTTGAACAGAATGTTGAAGAAAGAAGATTATTGATGGGTTCATTACAAATTCACTAAAAATTTTTATATTGAAGTCGAAAGGTGTAACTGGTGAAATTTTGTGAGAGGGAAACTATGAAATGTTCAAGAAATAATTAGAATAGAAATAATTTTCCTGGTAAGGACTGATGTTTTAGGCAGTCCTCCAAAATATATAGCTCTGTTACAAGATAAAAAAAAAAATATATATATATATATATATATATTAGGAAGGTGTTTGAGCTTTATATAAATGGATTTTTTTGTTGGATCGTGGGCAGTTCATGTTGGAGAATTGTTTGGTGTGTTAAGGATACAGGAAAATAAACATCACTGTGAATTGTATTTTACCCATCACAGCACTGTTATATTGCATGACTTTCCAGTTCATAAATTGCATTCTTGATTGGTGAAGATAAATGCATTACCAGCATACATATTTTTTCCTCTAAATTAGTTTCTATAGGTAAAACATAACTACTTACTTGGCACTATGTTAGTATGGTCCTGTGTGAAGTTTTAATTGAAATGAGGATTTCAGTCCAAATTTATGTAGCATTCATAAGAAATTGGATCATATGCACGACTTTACAAGAATGAAATTTATCTTTCATGAATTAATGTTAAATGAAATTGAAAATCACCTATGTTCATGTTATGAATAATAAGTGTAATTAAAAGTGATTAGAAAGCACCGAACTATGCCCTAAGTTTCTGTAAAGAGGATCTGAATGTGGCACATTTCAGATGGACCAATCAGAATATTAAAGGATTCTCCATCATTTGATGAGTTGGAGAAAATATTTCCTATGCTGGAGCCAGGAGGACATTATCGGCCACAGGAATGTCAGGCACGGGATAGAGTGGCCTTAATAGTGCCATATCGTGACCGAGCACAGCATCTGCGTACCCTTCTTTTAAACTTGCACCCTGTCCTTCAGCGTCAACAACTGGATTATGGGATATTTGTAATAGAACAAACAGGCACGTATTATTTATTTCTCTGTCCTGAATTAACACACTTTTAATAGTGTGTATCAGTTGACTCATGATGTTATATAGCTACTTACAGCATGATTAAATAAGTGATAAATAAGCTGAAATATGTTAATTAATTAAATGTAAAAATAAGCGTGACTGATGGTTTGGATTGGAAATTGCAACTTTTTTTTGTTGGTTTTAAAATTAGGAATTGTAATGTTTGTAGCATCCCCAAAATTATCGTTCCACATTCTTATTCAGAGTACATAACAGCATGTTGCCTTGGTTTTTAGAAACAAAAACATTAAAATATTTATGAATGAAACTTGGTGGTGAAGAATTATTGTGAAGTTAAGTGGAGTTTATAGTTTGTATGTTCAGAGAACACACAAAAGAGACTGCAAAACTTTTCACTGGCTTGAAACAGACAATTAAAAATTTGTGATAGAGTAATGCTGGGCTAATTTGCATTGACTTAACACTCTTAAGTACATGAGCAGTGATTTAGGAGTGATTTTGCAGACTGTGTCTTGTCTTATTGTTTCAGGTGATGGTCCATTCAACAGAGCCATGCTCATGAACGTGGGATTTGTTGAAGCATTGAAGTTGTACAACTATGATTGTTTTATCTTTCATGATGTAGATCTTTTGCCTGAAGATGATCGAAATCTGTACACTTGTCCAGAGCAGCCAAGGCACATGTCAGTAGCTGTGGATGTTCTCAAATACAAGTGAGTTAACTGATCAAACAGAATGAGTATGACTTTTTATGAAAAGGACCTGCTGTATAAGATTGTTGCTTGCATGCTGTGAAGGACTGCAAGGTAAAGTTCCCCCTGTACCTGAGACTGTGGCACAAAGACATATGGGAAGTGGATGTGAAATTCCATGCATTTGTAACATCAGCATTAGGTGGAGGTGAGTGGTCAGTTTTACATTCAAGCTTCTTTACCTATGGGAAAAAACAGGAAGCTGGATGGGACACAGAACCAACTGGACAAGGTAGAGAGGAGAACAGTCTTCTATCCTGCTGCAAGTTGAATCCCATTCATAAGACCTAGATCTGCTACAGCTGTGATTGAACTGCCATAGCTTTTGAGAACTACTATTGGCAGAGAGGTGAAGAATTTTATATATTGTAACTTTGTGTCTGATGCTGGCGTAGGGTGGATCATTATTTTTGACGTGTGCTGTGGCTGCTGCCATTCTGGCCACTGTACACGGACAGTATCAGAGGGGGGATTGATCTGCCACTGAATACTGGGTAGCGTAGACATCATGTAGGGGTGTGCAACATTAAGTTCTGCAAGGTGCTGCCACCACTGCATGAATAGTTTGGGCTTCAGTGGTGTTACATCCAGTCAACACCATCTGACACTGACATGCCTGCTGCCTAAAAATCAACTTGTGGTGGTGGGGTACAGGGAGAGGATTTTTTGTATGTTGTACATGGTATTGCTTTGAATTTGAGAGTAGAGACATCTATTTTCCCATTTTTGTTGTAACATGTTATCCTGATCTTCAGTTACACATTTTCTTGTAGAAGATGACTTTGGTTTTGACGTAGTTGGCTTTATGATTTAAATTGTAATTAAACGACAGTAATTTTGTTACAATTATACTGTGGTGAACACAATAACAAACTAATTTTCAGCAAATTCAACTAAATATTTGCTATTCAATATTCCTGTGAGCACAAGCATATCCCAACACTTCCAAATCTGGCTGTCATTTAACCCAAGTTGCAACTTTTGTGTGTAGTCCTCTTGCTGCTTCTTGCAGCTTATATTCTCTGCCCAAGCAACAGAGTAGTCATGCAACCTGCCTGTATTAGGCAGTCTTCTGATCATGGAGCTACCTTGAAAAATGCGCAGAAATATGCAATGTTATTCAACAGTTTATAACTGGTTTTATGATCGCATGCAATTGAACATTTCTGTTTACAAATTGTAATCTTTGGGCCTTACTCACAGTTTGTTTTGAAAAGTTTTATGGGCTGTCAGTGTGACATGCCTGATCAAAACCATTTAGAGAAATTTAGTTCTGCAGTGGTTGTTAAAATCCAATTTGGGGATGATGGGAAAGGGGTGGATCAGTCTACTGAAATTAAATTTTGTATGTTCATTAATAAAATAATAACAATTTCGACACATTGTTTTAGGCTTTGCACAGTTCATTTTTTAGAGTTCCACTGAATTATACATTTACTTTCCCCCACTTTCAGTTTTGTTTGGTTGTCATTTTCAGCCTCATGCTAAGAAATACCTTTATTTTTTAAACTTCCCACAGTTTCAGAACACACTTGCTGCTAGGTATGCATGTAGCAATTTGTTGGTAGACTTGAACTATAAATAGCCATCATGAAGTTGGGTAGCAAAGTAGAAAGTTACATTATCCGCAATATAGTTAATACATAGTTGTTCTTGTGCTTAAGTATGAAGAGAGTATTGTGTATATGTTACGCTCATTGAGCAGAAAAAACGACAACAACACGTTGTGGCACCAGAGAAACAGCTACAATGCAAAATTGCGTGTTGTGGCTGTTTTTAAACAACCACAACGCGTTGTGACATGAGAGAAACTGTCATAACGTGAAATATCTTTTAAATGAACTGTTTATAAGTTTAGTAATTTATTGATAAGAAATATATGTAATGGAGGCCTAATGAAGAACAATGGTGAAGCTCTTTTATTTCTGCAGGAGCTGTTAGAATGAACTTAGAATTACACTTCATATTTTTCGAACAACATTTGCACTTTTTATCGATGCAGTACCTCTTACAGTGGCAGCTTACAGATCTCTGCTTACTTCCAGACATTATCATTGAGGCTGACTGAAGAGATTGTGAACTTGAGGGCATATCATGTGCCTCGATGAAGTTGTTGTCGACAGTTGTGAATTCATTGCAAGCGTACAGCTGCTCAAGTAGGCCTTCCTTCATGCCCAACAGATAAAGCCCAAAAGAGTTGACATCAGTGACAACTGCTAGGACATTTCTGGGGGCTAGACGTCCTCGATCAAGGTCAGGCACCCTGACCACAACGTTTGTCCCAATATCAGCTGCTGGAAGTCTTAAGTTGGAGAGAGAAACCATTTTTTGAGCTTGTTGTTCCTGACCAGATTTTGCACCTTCTTGCTCATTGTTGATTCAATTCTTCCTTACACAGAGATTGCAAGTGACTTTCAGTCTGAAATCCTCACTGTCTTCACTGTAACTTCCACAAATAGCATGAACAAACTGGTCACACACTGAACACTTGTGAGCACCAGGTGATTCCTTCTCACAAATCACACAGTAAACTTTTTTGTCATCTTTCTTCTCTACTGTTTCTTCTGAGGTGTCATTGGTTTGATTTTCATCTTCATCTTTTCTATCCTGTTGGTTGGCCTCTTCCTTGTCTTCCTTGTCCTGACTTCATTCCTGCATTAAATAGTTGTTCCATTTCTTCTTCAGTTTCTATGAAGAGTACATGTCTTCAGCGAGCGGAGAATCCCCGAGCCCGATCCTCTGCGCCATTCCAAACATAGCCTCATAGGGGCTTGTCTTGATGCCTGAATGCAGAGCTCGGTTTTTCTTGCTTTGGATAAACCTTAGTCCTTCAGACCAGGTTTTCGTGTTGTTTTCACACAACCAAGTAACCAGTGTGTCTCGAACATCTTGGTTGGATTTTTCAACTGATCCTTGACTTTGAGAATGTTTCGGCTTTCCATGCATGAGCTTCATTCTGGACACATATCAGCCAAGTTTTGTATTATTTTGTTCGCAAATTCGTGGCCATTGTCGCTCTGCAGTATGAATGGGGCACTGAACATACAAAAGATGTCCATTAGCTGATAGGCCACTTCCTCGGCGGTTTGTGGCATTTTCATGAAGTCTGAAATCGTTGTGGTCATTTCCTTTAACAGCCACAACATGACTTTTGCAGCATGGCATATCTTCACATGCCACAACGTGTTGCAGTTGTTTAAAAACAGCCACAACACAAAATTTCGCATTGTAGTTGTTTCTCTAATGCCACAACACGTTGTGGTTGTTTTTTCTAATCAATGAGTGTTTTCGATCTTTGAGCTTAACATATATATTAGATGACTGCCATTTTATAATTCTTGATTTCCATTGTTCCTTTGAAAATTCTGATTATTTAATACACAATAATGTACTGTAGTTTAAACTGAATTATATATGATTGGTGTTTCGAAAGTAATGCCTCCGTGTGTGTGTGTGTGTGTCTTTACTCCCAGACAAGGTGTCAAAGTGAAACAACACATAAAATGTAGATCAGAATGTGTACTTTCTTTCTATGTCTCATTTTTCCACAAAATTTTGTCCTTGTTCAGTACAAAGCTTCCAGTGCTGAACAAGTCTTTTGAACCCAGTGCTGTAGAACTCTTAAGGCTGTTCTCAAAACCATTGTCCCATAGCAGCTGGAACTTTTTCATCACATGTGAAATGAATTCCTTTGAGATGTTACTTCAGAGCTGCAAAGAAGCAGAAGTCAGATGGTGCCAAATTTAGGCTGTAGGGAGAATACACAGCAACCTTAAATTCATTGTTCTCTGTCGCTGCTGAAGTGGTAGTACTAACATGGGGTCTGGCATTATCATGTTGGAAAAGCACTGGGCTTTCTGAACCCTGGACGAACGTGATTGATTTTTGCTTTAACCTCTTTAGGGGCTATCGTAAATCTCAAAGTTGATTTTCTTTAATAAGTTGGTCAAGTTTTGCCTCTTCAAATTTTGAGTTGTGCTGACAGGCCTTCCAGACTGTGGCTGGTCATGGAGGTCCAAATTTCTGCCACCCTCCCTTGACTCTTGCACCCAATGATGCACAGTACTTATGTCCATGGTATCTCTGCGTTAAAAAACCGGTTATCACCAGTGAATTCCAGTGCACATAACATTTTTGTGAGTCAGAAAATCGGTAAGTGCTTACTGTTTGATGCACTTTAACATGGTAATGAGTCATCCATTTTCAGCAGAATGCAGTGCAAACCACTTTGTACCGAGCTGTACACCATGGCAAATTGAAGCTCAAGGAACATAGAACAATTAGTTACAAGTTCTGCTTCAAGGTCACACCACTTGTGTGAGGTACCATCATGGAAACATTACTTCCTGAATGAATACTGTGTAATATCCACATGATTACCACTGTACTTACATGATTACTTAATGGTTTTTCAATGTTCTGTTGTATTTTACTAACTTCATGTAGCTCTCATTTTTAGTTGCATAAGTGATTAACTTTGTTGTTGATTAGTCTGTTTTGTAATAGTATGTTTTTTTTTTATTAACAGACTCCCATATCAAAGTATTTTTGGTGGTGTGTCAGCCATGACAAAAACTCAGTTCCAGAAGGTAAATGGGTTCAGCAACATGTTCTGGGGTTGGGGTGGTGAAGATGATGACATGTCCAATAGAATAAGGCACCATGGCTACCATATCTCCCGCTATCCTGCAAATGTGGCTCGCTATAAAATGCTTACTCATCATAAACAACATGCAAACCCAAAGCGGTATGAGTTCCTGAATACAGGAAGAAAGAGATTCAAAACAGATGGCCTTAGCAGCTTGCAGTATAATGTAAAGGAGCTGAATCTGGGTAAACTGTACACTAGAATTCTTGTTGAACTTGCCACTCCTAGCTGATGGAGTGCTTTAGCCAGACTCTGGCGTGGTAAGTGAGCACTGGACTAATGGAATGTGTAGTTTCTCTGTTCCACCCAGATTCTGGTGTAAGAGAGTGTATGATTAAAAAGTTAAATGTGTTCACCATTTTCTCCCAGCAACATTTGGAGTAGAAAGTTATATGGTGTGCAAGTTATAAACACTTGATGTTGCTGCATAACACTCTCAGAGCCATAATTATTGTTCAGTATGAAAAGCAGGCTGACACAGTAGTGGAACCTTACACTTTGTACTGATGGTGATAGATTTTGCTACTCAATTTGATTACACAAAGTAGTGTTGATAAAAATGCTGTTAGATGTGAAGGTAATTTTGTAAATGTTCAGAATTAGTCAACCCATTTGGAAGCTGGCTTCAAGTTCTGGTTCACATAGCTAGCTGAGATCTTGGTACTTAGAGGTGTTGATAAAACTGTGGTAGAAAGTGGGTGTTACAGATGTCTGTAGAGCCATTTAAATTCTAGTCCTTAAAGATGGACGATGATATGTGGTCCACGCATGCATTGTCCGTGTACAGTCTCAGATGATATTACTGTTGTGCTATAGTATGAAATATACTGTTTGCTGAAATAATTTAGTCATAGTAAGGTCCTATTTTCTAGCATTGAGTGTTTGAAGATGACAGAAACTGTACAGTACAGTTTGAAAGTGATTACTATCCTCTGTATGTGTATTTACTTCCAGAGTTGTTTTACTGACAGTCTTTTATTGAACTGTGCATGTATGTAACACAGGATTGACTTGTGGCAGTGTTACTGATCTGATTCCAAACTCAGGTAACAAAACAGGTTTTCATAGCACATATATTTTGTCCTACATTAAAGTCATCTGTATTATCTGTCACATTTACTGCACTTCCTATGTATTATGAATACAAGAATGTATTTCTTGAACATATTATTAATGTTTAGTCATGTGCCTATAGCGCAAGTATGTTTGTCTTTTTTTTGTCCAAACTTTGAACAGACACACTACTGCATCATGTGAGAACTCTCATATGAGTATAAAGTTGAATTGTTTGAGATTATTTGTGGTACATACTGCTGTTGCACAAATTATACTGTCTTTATGATTAAAGTGGCCCTATTTAAATAAAGTGTACATAGTACTGTAGTTTCGCCTTTACTTTGAAATTGAATGCTGACAAGCTTCAGGTAAGGTAATTCATATGCAAACTGAAATACAGTAGTTTAATTTTGACACCATGCCTTGTACTGTGGTACTGACTTGAAAATCCAAGTTGTATGCATACAGAAAGGGATGTGCCAGCATTTTGCTGTGAATTTGACATCCATCTTCTTAATTATATGTTTTTCAGGAAATGAGATTGTGTTGTTTATTGGTTGTTACATTGTATGTTAGACAGACTGGGATCTGTAGCTACCTTGCAACTAAAAACAGTTTTCTGTTGCAGTAACCTTCATAAATAGCAGTGACTCTTGCCTTTTTGTAAGGTACAACTGGTTCATGACAAAACAGCATCTCATATAAGCCTTGTAGACATCTGTTAGCAGTTCTGGCAATGGTCGCATTATAATAAATACAGATTTAATTATTTAATTATGCAAATTATAGTAATGAAAATTTCTCATTCAGCTTTCATTCATATTCAGACATCAGAATCTACCATACTGTACCCTGTATGAGCTATTCCAATCCACATTTGCTGTTTCTGACCAAAGTGAGGTAATGGTATTTAGTCACTGTTGATCTGCCCGCTTAGCTAGGTAAACATACTCTATTGAAGGGCACATCAGAATATCCAAATCCTTTGTGGCCCCAAAGAAACATGAAGAGTAGATCCCACCATGTGGTGGAGAAAGGAAACAGCAGTGCATGGTTGTATTTGTATTATGTCAGCTAGAAAATGCATATTTTTAAACTGGAAATTGCCACGTATGTCAAAAATAACAAACTGCAACCACTCTAGTGCATGCAAACTTGAGCTGAACTGATGGGTTATATAGGGGTATTTTTACATTTCATTCAGGTGTTAGAGTGGGATTTTACTTTGGGATGGATGCATCAGTTGGAAATTGTGCATGCTGATTTATTTTGCAGGAGTGTGGTTTTTAATTTGTTTTTCTTGGCATATGTGCTAACTTTTTTACAGTTTAACATAGGTTTGTGAAGGATGTGTTTGAACAGTATATATTTTTCAGCTACAGTAACATAAATGATGATTACAGAACAACAGAATTATAATTTTTAATCCATATGCAGATGCATACCAGTTATGACTGTGAATACGGTGGAATTTGCATTTCAGGTTCTGTAAGGTGGGTTTTTCCTCATTTAGTGTTCTCTGAATAAGGTATCAGCCTAATTCTCAGTGTTTATTTTCTCACTACTGAAACAGTGAATACAGATTTTCATTGGAATTTAGGCTCGTACATTCAGTTTATAATGCTGAAACAGGAGAGAATAAATTCAAGGACTAAACTGTTTTTATTGTTTGGATTTATTTTTTTTTAAAACAAAATAACACTTTCTTGAAGGATGGAAAGCAGATTTGTAATTTCTATGTATTCGTGGTATTCCCTCCAAAATAGTTCCATCTGTTGAGAATTGAAGAATAAAAGTAGGAAATATGTATCTAAAACATTTGTGTTATAGGGTGTTGTAGAGTTTAATATAACAATTCTTGAATTCACAATCTCTGCTACCATTTATCCTTATGGTTATTGAATGGTGGTTTGTGTTCATGGTACTTTTTGTATCATTATTTTGCAGCATGTTTATTTAAAATATCTGATGAGCTGAGAGTAATTTGGTTAATTATTACGTCAGACAGGTGTGAAATTACACCTAATGAAAGTCTGAAACATTAACTTATTTGACAACCTATGCATTACACCGTTGCAGAAATGTTCACATAATTCTAGGGCACTTACATTCGTATCTGTGAAGTGAATTAATTTTATGTGGGCAGAATAATGGGCATGATCAAGGCATGTTTGTATTCTATATTCAAGAGTAAGCATTCCAGAGGCCGAGTAACCATGTTCATTGGGTATCAATATTGCCTTGTCATTAAGTATATGTCAGTTGTATGTTACTGTCATAGTACTACCGTTTTTGTTTACAAATTTTCCCGGTGGCAAAACAAGAGCAGTCTAAATCGTATAGTTACATAAAAACAAAAATCTTTTTGTTGTGAATATAAATATCCTAGTTCTACACACTGATAGTTGTGAGAATAATATGCAGGAAGTGGGTTTTTGGCTTACGAAATATTTATGTGAAAATAAGGTGGGTGAATCATTTTGTGAGTTTGGTAAACTTGATTGATGTTCTCCCCTCCAACACTCTCCTGAACTTATATTGTGGGCTTATGTAAGTGATGTTAAATATTTGTTAAAGTCCATTGCATGCTGAATGTCTGTAATATACTTTGTTTCTAGAGGGTCTGAAACTTCTTAGTTCCTAGCAGTATCTGTCTTGTTGAAATGTCTTTTCTTCTAGTGACTGAACTTGTTCATTGGTATGCATTTGTGTACGGATAAGTATTTCTGGTGTTTAAAATTGAGAAATATGTCAGTATTTGATGCACGTTTAGTAAACACTTTGAGGAATTATTATTATTATTAGTAGTAGTAGTAGTAGTAGTAGAAAAAGAGCATGTCAGATTTCAATTAGTGAGTGAAAATGATGATAGAAGTGTGATGGTTTGATAAAAAATGTATGGGAGATGAAGTCCAGAGAGTAAATGGGCAGAATCAATCCAGCTTAATACCTTTGACTTCGAGTTCCCTGCATCTGTGTTTCTGTCATTTTAGTTCCAGGAATGCATCCACATTTACCTCTGTAAAATATTAAGTATTTGTGATAAGACTTACCGAGTAGGGGTACTCTGATTTATGATGGTTGTGATGTGATATTGTTATAGGTATATATTTTCAGAATAACAAGGCATGACATTTATTAACAGGTTGTTTAATTGTTTATAATTCATGCTAATGAGAATGAGTTATAATTTGCCTAATCAGTATGCTCCTGGAGAATGTGAACACAATGAAAGACTAATAGACAGCATCAGAATGTAGTATGTCATCCATTACCACTAAGGAAGTGAATGTGTACAGCTGTGTAAATGGAAGCAGGAAAGGTATAAAAATTGTAATTATTTTGTTATGTGAGACTGAGTTTGAAAACTGTGTTTCAGTCAAGTACCATACTTCATTGAATGTTTCCCCCAACAAAATTCTGTATTGTTATTTCATCATACCTTCATCTTAAGAGAAGTAGTGCCGTAGTAAAGTTGATGTTATAAATATAGGTAGTTCCAATTATCCTGGATACTTCTTTGATGAAGTTAAAATTCCTTTCATGTTCCCCCCACCCCCCCCCCCCCCCCCCAACCTTCTTTTTTTTTACCATTTTCAGTGATTCCTGTCCCCATACTACTTTAATAATAATAACAATTTTATCATTTTTTTTTTTTTTTTTCTTTT
>Ga0123355_10005967_pt1 | contig 17960 bp, 15 predicted proteins | sample TergutEmb28metaG_3_FD_89872 | JGI IMG/M metagenome (GOLD analysis project Ga0123355, IMG submission 89872) | Embiratermes neotenicus P1 segment gut microbial communities from Petit-Saut dam, French Guiana - Emb289 P1 | ecosystem: Host-associated > Arthropoda: Insects > Digestive system > Gut ... | reverse complement strand
GTGGTGCGCATAAATACCTCCAATTAGAGAATAGACACATCTTGGCTGTAACAAGACCAAGTTGCAGATAATACTCTTATCATACGAATTTTAGTATCATTTTTGCCAAAATTTGCAGTTGTACATTTACAAGTGGAGGGTAAATGCAACTGAAAACTATAAATGCAAAAAATCTTTAAAGATTCCGGGGCGTGAATCACAACTAATCTTAGGGTATGTGCGTAAAAAAGTCAAGACAGAAATTGCTTTTAACATAGTATTGGCATTATAATGCGAGGTATAACTTGTTAAAGGACTGTGCTTATGCGGAGATTTTTCCACTCACACCAAGGCCGATACACGGGTGGTTTTAAAAACCCTGTTATACTGGTTTCGCGTTATATATCTAGCATTAGAAGCTTTTGTACGTATAATCCGGTTGCCGTAAATTATGCAATAGATGGCCTATTGGTACTTGGGGCTTTAAGTGTTGCGGCAAACAATAATTCTATCTTTGCATTACGGCTTGGGGCAGGTGAGTTTCATCTTGCTATGCTGCAGTTTTTGCCGCAGGCTCTTAACCTTTTGTTGCTTATTCCTATGGGACTCTTTACAGACAGCTTGGTAAATAAACGGCGTATGCTTACAGGGTCACTTATTCTTTCGGCAATTTTTTACTTGGCAGTTGCAGTCGTAGGCTTTAATGCCCAAGCTCAGCCTTTGCTTTTGTTTTTGGCATTTGTTTCATTGGGTCTTGTAGGCATAATGATGTACAGCCTTGCATGGCAAGGGTATTTTCCAGAGGTTGTTGAATCCGCAAACAGAAACACAGTACTAACCCTGCGTGCACGTATGAGCATAATTGTATCTTTGATAGTTCCGCTTATTACAGGAGGTGTACTGGCCGCAATCCCCAGCGAACGCGGCAAGATAATTATACACCAGGTTTTTTATACAATAATTGCGCTTATGCTTATTGCCAATGCTATACACCTTAGGAAGATCAATGCCATTGACCCGGCACCGCCAAAGAAACTACAAGTTGAGGAAATAAAAAAAGCAAGCAAGCGCCTACTAAAAAACAAACCATTTTTGATTTTTACTGGTGTGGCACTTTTTTTTCACATGACTTGGCATTTAGACTGGACATTGTTTTTTATTGGCCAGGCCAATTATCTTATGTTAAATGAGTTTCAGCTAGGATTGGTTGTTGTGGGCAGTACTTTGGCACAGTTTTTGACCCTGAAGTTTTGGAGTAAACGTAACCAGCGCTTTGGCGTAGAAAAGCCCATTATTTTTGGCATCTTAGGGTTGACACTTCCACCCATTGTTATGATTTTTGCTACCACTTTGCCACTGTCTATTGGACCTACTGTGTTTATGGTTTTAAATGCTTTTACATTTTTTGGTTTTTCTACGATTACGCTTAACTTTTTCCAGTGTCTTATGCCGGTTTTGGATGAAGAGTATCGCAGCTTTTCTGTTTCAGTTTATTCTAGCTTCATCGCACTTAGTAATGCTGTAATGCCCATGGCAGGGGTAGCAATATACCGTGGTTTTGGTGGCGATGTTAGAGCCCTTAGGATTGCGTTTATTATTGCAATTGTACTGAGGATTTTTGCCGCAGCTTTGTGGTGGCTTAGGATAAAATATTTTCATAGCAGCTTCGCAGATTGTAAGAACAGTCAAGAATAATTATAATACGGAAATTGGGTTTTGACACTTTGGGCAAACCTTTTTCATGCTTGGCTAGTGAGGGAAATACCCGTCATGGCACGGTTGGAGCCACATTGTTTGAGGCCAAAGATTACAAATTTTTTAAAATATTGTAAAAGACTTGTATATTAAGGCTGTAATGTGGTAAATATTATACCGTGACCTTAAACTCATGTTTGAGGAACAACTAATATCCCCCCTCAAGCCCGGCCCTACCCCCCCCTGTGGCCGGGCTCTTCCTTTTATTCTACCTTAACTTAGTTTTCTAGGTGTACCAGATATATTGAGTTAATTTACAAAATACATAAAAATCATAATCACAACAAAAATCACGACTACTAATATCGCATAATAATCCGTACCTGACTTTATTTGGTCAACTGGTATTTGGTCAACTGGATGGGTGTGTGTATCTTCAGTTGATAGCTCATATCCTTGTTGATAATCATTTTGTGGCTGCATGGTTATATTGCGCCAGTGATTATGCTTGATAAACTCATAGAATAAAACAATTATAACTGGCATTAAAAACAATGAAAGCACACTGATAAAAATAATGGCCAAGGCCTCAGGGCTAATGGGTAATGCCGCAAGCAGTTCGTCTGATTGTGCAGTGTCTACATAACTTTGCGCACTAAAAGCCCAACGGCCAAGTAGACCCTGGGAGGCATTAATAATAAAATGTGGCACAATACCTGCCCATATTGAGCGTGTATAATAAACCATATATGCAAAGATTACCCCCATGACAAATGCATATGCAAACTGATTAAGATTGAGATGAATAATTCCAAAAAAAAGGCCATTAAGTAGTGCTATTTTCTTAAAATTACCACTATTTTGAGTTTGTACCTGCTGCATATACCCTCTAAACACAAGCTCCTCAACAACAGCAGGAGTAACGGCCGTTGCAAGTAAAATAAGCAAAAACGGATACTGCATAAAGCTATGCATAAGCTCTGATACATAGTTAGTTGTAAAAAGTGTAGATACTGCAGCAATGGCCATCATTGGTGGTTGCAATAACAAACCTAAAGCAATAATCAAAACAATATTTTTAGCTCCCAGTTTTTGCACGGGCAAGTGCAATCTTTCTCCCCTTATAAGTATCCACACAGCCATTGGCAACAGTAGCATTGCAAGTTGACTTATAATGGCAAACCACGGAGAGGATATTAATCCCTCAATGGCAACCCCAGCATCCAGTAATGCAATAACGGTAAGCTGCAAAAGGAATAAGATAACCAAGTACCACACCATCAAAAACAACATAAACTTACTTCCGTTAAATCTAGTATTCATCACAGTCTCCAATTAAATCTAGTATTCATCATAGTCTCCAATATAACACATCTCGCAATGTTCTCTCTCGCAAAACAGCATTCTTAACGCTTTTGCCAATTCATAAGTTTTTTCAGAATTAATTACTTTAGCGAAATATAAATCATCTGTAAAAAACCCCATCTCTGTAAGAAGTGGCGTATCATCAAGGCGTATCGCTAAATCATCTGTTATGGTGGCGCCTTCTTGGCCTTGGCTAAGCACAAACTCTTCATATGTGATTGTTTGTATACTATTTGAAATTAGTTCGTATGTCTGGGGGTCTATATTTTCTATGAGCTGCATCATATCATGCACCGGGGCAAGTATGCCTTGCCGGGCACTGTCTATCATTTCTGTTTCGGTTAGAAACAATGCATCTACACCACCTACGCTTAACAACGCGTGAAAGCGGCTAAGTAGTGCATTGTCCATTTGAGGGTCGCCGGTTAGGGTATATGAGCGGATAACTACTGCGTACCGTTCTTGCTGGTGTTCGTCTATTATTGTGCTTAAACTTCTTCCCATCTCGTGTAAATGCTCCTGATGGGCCGGTAGTCCCATCCATGCTATATACAAATACTCTTGCATGGGAGGGTTAAGTCTGGAGTGAATAATATACACAATGAGACCTAATACAGCGCATAGTACAAATATATGCAGCTTATAATACTCCCAAATATATTGGCGCTTTTCTGTAAAATCCATTTCTCTTAGCTTTGCGCGTTCATCTGTTATTGTGCCTTTTAATGTATTGCTAACCGTTTCTCGGTACATATTACTCTCCTTTGCATGAACCAAACATATCTAGTGTGCGGGGTAGCGCATCTTTTGCATTTTTCCATGGTTCGTTTGCGTTACGATGGTCGAATTTGAGGGTAAACCATTCTAGGTCGGACTCTAGTTCTTTCATGTGTGCCAATTGTGGTGTTGCTATTTCTGCTATAAATTTCTCGCGTTTTGAACGGCCAAGCTTGCTTGCGGCCCCGATTAGCTGCACAAAATGTGGCAAGCAATAGCCTTTTTGGCTTAATATTAATTTTGAATCTTCTCCACCTTTGGCCCAAAGGTGTAAAAATGTGTCTATATAGCGCACAAAAGTGCTTTCAACTTTAGTGCATACATAGCAAGTGCCAAGAGTTTTGTCTAGGTGAGTATATACTGTCGCCAGTGGGCCTTGTGTATCTTTGCCAAAAAGTGGTGATGGTTTTGTAGGTTTTAATTTTTTTTCGATTTCTTTATTGAGCAGTTGTAGATGTGTATGAAGCATCAATGCCAGGCCGAGGCGATTTTGCTGGATATACATGGCAGACATATGCGCAGCACAAAAACCTACTTGGTTTGTATCCATACGGATATCGTCTTCCATATATGCTGGGCCAAGTATAAACTGAATAGCAGCTTGCTCCAACTGTTGGTGCATTACGCAAAACGCACAGTGTTGCGGTTCTTTTAGAGCGTCTAGTACTGGAATTGTGTGTATATGGTTAGGCATTATGGCCTCCTGGTCAGATAAAGCACTTAGTCATATCATTTTGAAAGAAGTCAAGTATAAACAATATACCCTAATTGGCTTTGTACGGCAAACTGCACATACCCTACCGTCTTTCAAAATGATGAAAATCCACCGGCAAAGTCCAATGTCCGCCCCATGTCCAGCCACGACTTGTGAAAGCAGTATATACAACATCACCCGGCACAATCATGCCCGGACGTACATAAGAGCGGTCTAGATATACCGCACCTGCATATGGCCAAATAGTATAGCCACGGATATATGGGTTTTGTATGGGGTTGATATCTATAGCCCTACCCCAGCCGTGATTTGATATCCTTGTTGTGCCCGCTATATATCGAAAGTTAAAGGCATGGCTATTGTTTGCTGCCATAGATAGCTGGTCGCAGGCGTTGTAATAATCTATTAACCTTATGCTATGGATTGGGAAACGATATTCATATATTTCGCGAAAAATATCTAGCACTTCTTCGCCAAGTTCTGCCGCTACGATCAGGTGGCCTATTACACTATCACCCTCGAAATTGGCATGGGTCACAGTTAGGTATGTGAGAAAATCATGATCAAATGGCGTGCTTTCGTGGAATGTTACGCCTGTAATTTGATCAATTATATGCTGCGGCAATGGCTCACTTGTGAAAACTGGTACAAAGGGTTCGTAATCATACTCATCTTCAGGTTCGTAGTCTGATTGGTTGTCTTCATTTGCATTGTATATGTCACTGGCAGTGTCTTGGAAGTTATTATCTGGTGATTGGCTTAAGTTTTCTTGTGTGTCATATTGTATGCCCGGACATGTTTCATCAGGTATAGATTCATGGATAGCTGATGTAATTTCATCTTCTATTTCATATGACAAATTTCCAAATAAGCGACTGCTTAATAGCACGATAAGTACGGTCATGCTGGCAAAAGCAATCACTATCACAATGATTGTGTGGGTGGTGGCTTTTTTTGTACCCATTTTTCCTCCATGGGTCAAATGGGAGTGTATGTCTTGGCTGCTAATAGCAACGCATACACTCCCATTTGGCCTGCAAATATATGCGTGTGATGTCTTTTAACATTATTACGACAAGAGCAAAAGGGGTCAAGTACTGATAGGACAATGGAAATTATTGACATATTTACAATATCTGGTAATATAGCCATAGAAATAAATGGAAATAATTGGCATACGCCTAATAGGAGGAAAAAATGACTCTACAAAAGCACATAAGAAGAACCGTAGGAGCATTGATTGCTGTACTTGTAATGCTTGTAATATTAACAATTCCGGTGGTAACATACGCCGTCTCAGATGAGTACGAAACATACTATGAAATACCACCGCGTGCAGATGGATCAAGCTGGAGCAATGTAGAGACAGCTGAATTAGACATAACGGGCAATCTATACAACTTCAAGCTGGTATGCATCAAAGGTGACACCATGCTTGCTGTTATATCTACTGAACCGGGTGTAGATTTTTTTGCCACTTCGGTAAATTTAACGGACTGGGTGATTCAAAGCTCATCTGCTGGATGGTATTTTTATCACGAAGAGCGATATTATTGGTGTGACGGTAGCCGCATGATACGCACATCTGACTGGCGCAACAACTGGGAAGTCTGCAACAATTGTAAAATTGCCGCCGATCTTTGCCAAGACAATATCTCCGACCAATACTTTGCCAATTTTGACCAATGTGCAGCCAAAATTCAGGACTATTTTAACTATATAAGGCCACTGGCGTATGTCGAATTATCTCAAATAGGTATCAAAAGAATTGAGAGGATACCATACATGATAAACGATGGCATTATGTGGATAGGTTATGTCGTACGCGAAGATGTAGAAGGAAATATACACAGGCGACAGTTGCGTATATTTGCAGATGGTGTGCAGAAAAATATCCTTCCATCTGGCACATTGCCAGCGTGGGTTGGGCTTGACACCATAAACTGGGCGCAAGATGCGGCAGCTTTTATAGCAGACAGAGGCTTAATGACAATGTATGCATGTACATATACCAATGAATATGTGTACTTTAACCCAATGGGTATGGCCACCAGGGGCGATGTTTTGGCGGCATCTATCATGACCCTAGAGCTGCAGTCTCCAAATATATATGAGTTAGAAAACTATATGTTTGATGATGTGCCATTATATGGGCGCGGTATTCATATAAATATCGCCAGGCAGTTAGGCATTGTCGCTGGTATTGGAAATAATGAATTTTCCCCTGAAGGAATTATTACCCGTCAAGATATGATGACCATGCTTTACAACATACTACTAGCACTTGGTCAGATTGAACCCGATATAGAGCTAACAGCACTTGGGCGCTTTCGTGATGTGAACCAAATCGCTTCGTATGCAAGGTTGCCAATTTCATCTTTGGCAAAGGTCGGGATTATTGCCGGGGATGGCATAAACATCAACCCCAGAGGATATATGACTCGGGTTGAGGCCGCTATGTTTGTGTGGAACTTGTATCGTATAAATAACAGTTGACTTCTCCGTTTTGCGTGAGTACTCGCTTTAGCTTGCCGTATCACTGAATTTTACGCTCACAAGCTTCGAGACCCCTTGCTCTTCCATTGTCACACCATATAAATTGTCTGCCACTTCCATTGTACCTTTGCGATGGGTAATTGCTATAAATTGTGTCCCAGATACATGTTCCTTTAGATACTTGGCAAACCGCATTACATTTGCATCATCCAGTGCAGATTCGATTTCGTCTAGTACACAAAATGGAGATGGTTTTAAGCGTAGTATTGCAAACAATAATGCAATAGCAGTCAAAGCCCGCTCGCCACCGGACAAAAGCATCATGTTTTGTAGTGCTTTACCTGGTGGTTGTGCGGTTATTTCTATGCCTGATTCTAGTACATTTTCGGTGTTTTGTAGTTTTAACGAGGCACTCCCTCCTCCAAACATTTCACGGAACACTACTGAAAAATGCTCGGCTATAAGGGTAAATTGCTGGCTAAACTGGTCTTCCATTTGTGAGGTTAATGTTGTGATTAGCTCATCTAGACTAGCTTCTGCTTGTAATATATCGTTGCGCTGAGTGGTTAGGAAGTCGTAACGGGTTTTTAGTTGCTTGTATGCTTCAACTGCAGCTAGATTTACATTGGTCATTGTTGCTAACTCTGATTTGAGGGCTTGGCTTTCGCGTTTTAACATGGCCTCGTTTAGGTCTTCACGTTTGTATGATGCTGCTTGCTGGAGTGTTAGCTCGTATTCCTCCCATATTTCGTTGTGGATGCGGTGGCTGTTTTGGTCTAGTTGTTCTTTTCGCATTTCAAGTCTGGTGGTTTCCTGGGCCAGTCGGGCTGCTTCGTCTGTGTAGGTACGTTCATCTTGCTCTGCTTTTAAAATTGCAGCATCTAGGTTTGCTTTTTCTGACTCAGTTTCGGTTAGCTCTATGTGAGCTTTGTCTAGACTTGTTTGCAGGCCTGCCATTGAATCAATTGCCTGTTTATGTGCATCGGCTGTGTATTTCGATTTTTCTATCGAAAAAGCTAACTCTGCGTGTAATGTAGTGATTTCGTTTGCCAGAGTAGTATGTTCTTTTTCTAGCCTTACGATATTTGCACGGGCTTGGGATTGCCATTCCTCTTGACGGCTTATCTCTATTTTTAGCTCCATAAGATTTTGGGTTTCTTCGCGGCTATGCTCGCGGTCTTTTGACATTTGTGTTGTATAGTCACTTAACCGTATGCGGGCAACTTCTATTGCATTTTCTTGGTTGTGCTGAGCGATCTTGGCATCACGGATGGCTTTGTTGCCTTGCATCAGTTGAATCATAAGTTTGTCGTTTTCTTCGTTATATGTGTTGGCTTGCTGATGCATGTGGTGTAACTCATTTTTAACTAGTGTTAGCTTGTCTTGTAGGTTACTTTCTTTTAGCTTAATGGCTGCTGCAGCATCACGTGCACGATGTAGCGCTTCTTCGGTTGCTTGGCGCTTTTGGGTTTGTGATTCGTACTGTGTGGCCATGTCTGCAACGTTATTTTTTAACTCTGTCACTTGAAGTTCTAGCTCTGCAAGCTGGCGTCCACGCCCAACTATACCGGATGTGCCGCGGTTTGTGCTACCGCCAGTCATGGCGCCACCAGGTGATAATAGTTCCCCATCTAGTGTGACAATTTTATTAGAATATCGATACTTCTTATGCATTAGTAGAGCATTGTCAATTGTGTCAACTATGATAGCATTGCCAAGTACATGAGCAATAATGGGCTCGTACCCTCGGTCATACTCAACAAGGTCTGAGGCTATGCCAATAAAGCCCCTTTCATGCTTGAGCTTAGAATCATCTGTAATTCTGCCTTTAACTGATGTCAAAGGCAGGAAGGTTGCACGGCCTTCACGATTTTGTTTTAGCATTTCAATGGCTTGCTTGGCGTCTTCTTCTGTTTTTGTGACAATGTTTTGTGCTGTGCCGCCTAGGGCGATTTCTACGGCAATTTCATATTCTTTTGACACACCAATAAGCTCGCTTACAGCCCCACATATGCCAGAAAACTTTGGGTCTGTGGCTTTCTTGTGTAGCACGGCCTTTACACTTCGGAAGTAACCCTCACGGCTTGCTTCAAGGCTAGAAAGTGCCTTATAGCGGGCCACTGATGTTGATAGTGCATCTTGAGCATGGCGGTGCTTTTGTTCTAATTCTTGGCTTTTTTGGTGTAGCTCGGCGTATGCAGCTTGATAAGCACTGACTGTTTTACTTACGCGTTCTGATTCTGATGTAACATGTGCAGCCTCTTTACTTGCGGTATCGCATATTATTTGCTGGTCTTTTAATTTTTCTTCATGGCTTGATATTTCTATATTTAGTCGTTCTTTATCTTCTTCTAGCCTGCGATATCGGCTTTCGGCATCTAGTACGTGAGATTTGCATTCTGCTGCGGTGTTTACTTCGTCTTGTATAGCCTGGTTTAAGGATTCAAGCATTTGTGCGCTTTCTTGCTGGGCTTCGTCAAGAAGAGCAGCGCGACTTTCTTGGGCTTGCAACTCTTGAATTAACTTTATGAGGGTTTCTTCTGTTTCTTGATGTATGGCTTTCTGGTCGTTTATTTCGATATTTTTTGCGGTTTTTGCGGTTTCGCGTTTGTCTATTTCGCCAGTTAGGCGAGTTTGGCTAGCTTGGTATTGCTCGGCTTGGTTTTCTAGTAACTTGCCTTCGCTTTCTTTTTTTTCGATTGCTGTTGTGGTTTCAAGCAAAGTTTCGTTAGCACGCCTGTAGCGTGTATCTGATATGGTTACCATTGCACGAAGCTTCTCTCCAGCCTGGCGTGCCGATATTAGGCGAGACTGACCACTATTGGTCTGGGACTGTACTGTAGATAGAGCTTCGTTTGTTTTTGCTAGTTCTTCTTGGATGCGTTGGTCTTCTTCTAAAAATAAGCTTATATGGACATTTTTATATTGGTCGCGCAATTTTAGGAAGCGGCTGGCTTCTTCTGCCTGGGCTTCTAGTGGTGGAACTTGCTCTTCTAGTTCTGAAATTATGTCGTCTACCCTTGCGCGGTTTTGGCGCTCTTTTTCAAGCTTATTTAGGGCCTCGTTACGGCGAGATTTGTACTTTCCTATCCCTGCGGCTTCTTCAAACACCAGACGTCTGTCTTCTGAGCGAACGCTTAGAATCTCGTCTATCCGACCCTGACCAATCATAGAATACCCATCACGCCCGACCCCTGTATCCATAAATAAAAGCTGAATATCCTTTAGGCGGCAGGCGGTTCCGTTTATGGAATACTCACTCTCGCCAGAGCGATATACACGCCTTGCTATAGTTATTTCGGGAAAGTCCATTGGCATGGCACTATCTGCATTATCTAAGGTCATGATGATTTCTGCGTAACCAAGTGGCTTGCGGTGGACTGTGCCTGAAAATATTACATCCTCCATTTTGCTTCCGCGCAACTGGCGTGCACTTTGCTCGCCCAAAACCCAGCGCAAGGCATCAGATATATTTGATTTACCGCTGCCATTTGGGCCTACTACCGCGTTAAGGCCTGTGCCAAGGGTCATTTGTACCCTGTCTGCAAAGGATTTGAAACCTGCTAATTCAAGTTTTTTTAGATGCATTTATTTACCTCTTTGGTTTTTATCTCTAAAGTTGTGTCAAAGTTACTAGAACGATGAAGTCATTACAAGTCATTACAACAAAGTTACCAGAAGGATGACGTCATTACAAGTGCGAGTGTGTATTTGGCTTGAAACATTGCTTTGGCTTTGGCATAACGATTACTAGATAGCAGATATGAAGCGCTAGATGTTTCAAAAAACTCATGTTCAATACAGCGTAAACTATGCTATAATAACCCCACTTAAATAAGAGCGACTTATAAGGCATGACAAGCAAACAAGTGCACTTTGTTAAAACAACCTTGCAGTTTTAGGCTCTGTCGTCAAACATTTTGACACATTGTACAAAAACGCACTACATCTTACACTAAAGTCCTTGTCATGACCATAAAAGGAGGCAGAATATATGGCATCAGCAAGTGAAGCTAAAAGAGTGGCATTTATGGCCGGGCTAAAAGGCGAAGGCAAAACCCGCAGGCTGATAGACATGGCCAACAACGAGGCCAAAACCGCAGACGGCAACCTGGTATTCGTTGACGATGACAAGCGTCATATCCATGACTTGCATAGGGATATACGTTTTGTAGAAACCGGTAGGGGACTAGTATCTAGTTGCCGAGAGTTTACCGGGTTTTTATTAGGGATATTGTCCCAAAACAGCGATATCCAGCATATCTACGTAGATGGGCTTAATAATATTGTTGAGGAAGTAAGCAACGACAGCCTACTAAGACTATGGGCAAGACTTGAAAATATCGCCAAGGTTGACGATGTAAATTTCACAATTACAATAAATATGGATAAAGAAAGCTTGCCAGATGAAATTAAGGCGGTTGTACTCTAAAGCCCACTCAATATGCAAACATAAACCCACCTCCGAGAGAATAAAATACTCGGGGGTGTTTTTATGTCTGCGCGGAGTCGTGATATCAAAAGGAGGCTTGGAATCAGACCAATGCGGCACACAACACGTGGCGGTGTAAGACGTGGGATGAGGAAGGCCAACCGCAACCTAAACTTTGCTGCGATTAAACTGCCGCGCTTTAGACTCCCAAAGCTTGTTGTAAGAAGGCGGCGGCCATTTAAACCAGCGCGGCGTATGCTTTCAAGTCGGCGGTTACCTGTTAGCGCCCGGCGGATTAAAGAGCAGCTGTTTAAGCTGAGTGTATTTATGGTTATTGCGCTTATTATCTTTGGGCTTTGGCAGGTGGTACGCCCTGGTGTACGTGTGCGTGCAAATCCAGATACTGTGGCGGCTTTTCGGGTACCCCACCGGGCAATCGGGCTATTGGAGGGTTATGCTCATAGATATAATATCCCCTTCGCTGAACTGTTTGCTATTTTTAATGTTGAGAATGGCTTTTTCCCAGAAAAATCTGCCGTTTATGACCTTAGTGTTTTAGAACAATTGTATGTAGTTGATTTTGACCGTATCTTGCGGCGCTACAACAGCCGTAGCCTTGCGCCATTTGTGGACATGTACGCAAACTTATTTAGCGAGCTTATAGCCTTCCCTGTGCCGCTTGGGTGGTATGATATAGAACCGTCTATTATGTATGGTGACTCATGGGGGGTTGAACATAATTTTCAAGGTAATAGAATGCACATGGGTACTGCTATCATCGACCGGGAAAACATCCGTGGCCGTGTACCCATAGTTAGCATGACCCATGGCCATATCCAAGAAGCGGGCTGGAACAACCAGCTTGGATATTTTGTAGGTATTGTTACGACAAATGGCACTTACTACTTATATGCACACTTAGACAGTCTAGTCCCAGAACTTGCAGTCGGGCAAAGTATAACTGCAGGGCATCCTTTAGGCTTTATGGGCAATAGCGGGGGTGGGCGGAGTGCAAGAACATTTCCGGTACATTTGCATATTGGTATTTCGCCGGATGTGAGTTTTACTCGGGGGCGGTTTTGGATTAATCCATATCCCTTTTTGCGATTTATGGAAGGGCGCGAGTTTGTTGTTTTGGCGGAAGATTGATGTTAAAGTGACTGCGCGTGAAAAATAGGCTTTGGGGAGGGAAAAGATGAAAGCCACATACAAGCGCCAGTTTTACATGGGTACAATCGGTGATGCAAAAAACCTAGAACCCCAGTTTGCTGACATGGCAAAGCAAGGGTGGTTAATTGACAAAGTTGGTACTCATACCCTCCGTTACCGCGCAATTGAGCCATGCAGCAAACACTTCTTTGTGGATTTCTTGCCACACATTACGGTTTTCGATTATCCAGAAAACGAAAACGCACGTTACTACCGCCACACATGTGGGGAACTGGGTTGGACATTTGTTGCTGCAAACAGGCAACTTCACATATTTTGTGCAGACGAAAGTTTAGCAAAGCCACCTCTAGTCCATACAGATAATAGAGCGCAAGCAAAGATTTATCTAGAAATGAGCAGAAGATACGAGCTGTTTAATATTGGCTTTATCTTGCTATTGTTTGGTTTTTCGATGTTTTCTCAACTTCGCAACATCGGTGCGAGATTATTTTTGTCGAATATATCAATTTTCATGTTGCTAGGATGCCTGATTTTTATTGTGGGATTTGCATGGACTTTTGGTTTTATATTAAATTGGTATCGGCGAACCTGGCATTCGGTGAGGCATAATTTGCCACTACCAGCTGTAAACCCTCGCCTCGCGCGGGTTCGTATAAAAATGCTTGCCATAGGTACATTGGGGGCTGTTTTTTTAATGACTACCGGGCTTGTGATAGAATTTTTTGGCGGCAATAGGCATTTCGAGATATTAATAATTGCTTCAATCCCACTAGTACTTTTTGGTGTAGGAATATGGCTCAAGCGGCTAATTGATACAAAATTGCGCAGTCGTAACGCAAATATACTGCTGACAGTAATAGCTATATTTGTAATGCTTATTACGATCAACATAATAGTTTTTAGCGCACTGCATACAATCTCTACCCAAGATAGATCAGGCTCAATAGGCGACAGGCCTACAATAAGTTTATATAGCGTTGGCATTTCATATGAACCAGAACATATACACTCCTTTGTTGAGGGGAGTATTGCTGTACCAATTCATTACAGCCACTGGGAAACAAACCAGCATGGTAGTGTTTCTACAGAAGTATATCGTCCCGTTAATTCTTTGATAGCGCAAATGTTATATCGTCGTCTTGTTATGGATTTTGAACAGCGCCATAAAAATGCAGAGTATAGGGGCTTTTATACAGTAGTTACGCATCTTACACAAAGCCAAATAGCTTTATTAGGTGCAGATAAGGGCATTGTCGCACTTACTCCAGAGCATAGTTCAACTGATTTTTTACTATTAGAAGGCAGGACAATATTACGCATTTCGGTATCAGGAGAGGATATTGACGAGGAGAGTATTTTAGAAGCCGTGCAAGAATTTTTAAGTTTTTTTCACAACAATGTATAAATCTCTCAGTTATGAACCATACTATCCCTGTAAGTACTTAACGCCGCTTTAATTGCGGTTGCCGAAGGGAGGTTAGTGGGTATGGATAACACAAAAAAGCACAATGCAGACATGAATGCCAATACCAAGAAGTCTGACCGCACAGCTTTTGCAGACGAGTTGAACATGGATGCGACAAACAACAAACAACACAAGCAAAACAATAAGTAGGTCTGAAAGTTTTAGACCAAGGCCCTTTGGCCTAATCAAAGAAACCCCTCGAGTGCTATCGCATATGACGCTCGAGGGGTTTTTGTTTATCTAGTTACAATAAAAACCCTGCACACCCAGTAATGGCAGATGATTGCAGGGTTATTTCATTTTAATTACAAAATTTTTTGCCAGCGCCTTAGTATATACCACACATGTCTTAAAAAAATCGAAATCCCAATCTGCACTATATCACAATGTAAATTATAAGTCTACCATTTTATTTTTTTCACATTATACTTTTATAGTACTTTTAGCGTAGCAATACAGAAAGGGTGATTATGTTGATACTTACTCGAAATCTTACAAAGACCTACCACCGATTTGAAAAAGCCCCTGGCCTTGTTGGTAGTATCAAATCATTGTTTAAACGCAAAAGCATAGAGCAAATAGCTGTCAACAAATTTGACTTGTCTATCGAATCAGGCGAATTTGTGGGGCTTATTGGCCCAAATGGTGCCGGAAAAACAACTCTTGTAAAAATGCTTACTGGCATAATTGCCCCAACATCCGGAGAAATTTCTGTGCTTGGGTATTATCCAAACAAGCTAGAAAATGCGTTCAAAAAGCAATATGCAGTAGTAATGGGGCAAAAAAGCCAGTTGTTTTTTAACTATACTGCAAGCGATACCTTTAGGCTTTTTAAAGAACTGTATGGTATACCCTATGATGTGTATAAACATAATATCAATTATTTTGTAGAGTTGTTTGGCATTGCAGGTTTGTTGGATATGCAAGTTAGAACCCTATCACTAGGAGAACGTATGAAAATGGAGCTGATTGTTTCACTGCTACATAATCCTGGTGTGCTGTTTTTAGACGAGCCAACAATTGGCCTAGACGCGGCAGCACAGCGGCAAATGAGAGCATTCTTGCGTGAAGTAAACATTGATAAAGGCACAACAATTATCCTAACATCGCACTATATGGAAGATGTACGCAGCCTTTGCCCACGAAGCATCGTGATAAATAACGGAAAAAAGCTATACGATGGCGAAACAGATAAACTATTTTCAACCTTTCAAACACATAAAAAAATCACAATAACCTTTGACACAGAAACTGATTTTAGCGCCCCAATATATGCAAATGTATTAGAAGAAAGCCCGAATAAGGTGATCTTAATGATTCCAAAAGCTAAAAGCCACCAAGCAATAGCAGAGATAACCAACCGATATGCACTTACAGACATAACAGTTGAAGAAGATGACATCGGCATTGTCGTCGAACGAATCTATGCCCAAGCCCCAGGTTGTGGCAATGAGTAGGCCCTAAAGGAGAGAGTTAGACATGCGCAAATATTGGGCGGTAACAAAGCATTGCTTTAGAGTGCAAATTGTTTATCGTTATGAAGTTATAATGAACCTATTAGAAGTCGTTGGGCGGATATTGTTTGCGTGGCTACTTTGGAGTGCGATCTTTTTGCAGCATGAGACAGTAGGTGGTTTTACGCTAATGACAATGCTGTTTTACTATGTGCTTAGCTCTTTTATTGCGGCGCTTGACATATCAGGTGCTGTTAGTGGCGAAATATCTGCACGCATCCGTGATGGCACATTTTCTAGATATATGGTGATACCCACCAACACATTAAGCCACTTTATTGCACAAAACATAGGCACTTCAGCCTTTTATGGGTTGTTTGCAGGGCTTATTGCAGGGGTTTGTGCTTTGATTTTTAATGTGGATTTTGTACTGACTGCATGTTTTACGCCATTGGCGGTTGCGGTTTTAATGATTATTATGGGGCTTATATTCATGGTCTGCTTCCATTTTTTTATTGGCGTGCTTACTTTTAAGTTTCAGGATATTGGCTTTTTTTTGCATATACAAGGGGCTATTTTAGAGTTTATTACTGGTGGTGTTATCCCGCTAATTTTGTTGCCCGGTGGTGTAATGCAAGTGCTACGTTTTGTACCATTTGTTCATGTGATTTTTACCCCTGTTATGCTTTTGATGGGCAAGATGCCTTTAACAGAAGGGATTTTTGGGCTAGTAGTTTTGTCTGTATGGACAGTAACTATGGCCTTGGTTGGTCAAATAGTGTTTAGGTTGATGCGTACTAGATTTGATGGGGTGGGGATATAATGCGGACTATACGATTTATTTGGCTACTTGTAAAATTGAGGATATCGCATTTAATGGTGTTTCGTTTAAGTTTCTTTGGAACGTTTTTAACGGATGCAGTCCTTTTTCTTATGCAGCTGCTGGCATTTCAGATGATTTTTAGCCAGGTGGACTCTATCGGTGGATGGAATCAGGGGCAGATGTTAATCTTTATTGGTACATTTTCTATGATTAATAGCCTCAACATGCTGATATCATTATTTGGCATAATAGAAATCCCAAGAAAAATACATGATGGTACACTGGATCACTATTTAACAAAACCTGTAAACGCGTTGTTGCGCTTGTCCTTTGAGCATGTTGACCCAGCTAGTTTACTGCTTGTCATATTTAGCGGAGTGATTATCGTATATGGCGTAAATGTGGCTGGTGTAACTATCACCGTATCGCTTATGCTTTTATATATAGCTCTAGTATTGATTATGGCACTATTGTGGTACGATATGGCAGTTATTTTACGCTCGTTATCATTCTTTTTTATTGTAGCCAGCGACATTGACCCAATCGAGCGGTTAGAAGGCCAGTTGTTGAGTTTAAACTTCAAGATTCCAGGAGTAATTTATAGTGGCTTTTTTAGAATGTTGTTTTATTTTGTTTTACCATACGGTATCATGGCGACAGTGCCAACCCAGGCGCTGACCGGGACGCTAACACTTCGTGGGCTTATGCATGCAGTGGCTATGGTTATAATATTTACTGCTTTTACGTTGTGGTTTTGGCGGTGTGGACTTAGGCATTATAAAAGCGCAAGTAGTTAAATCAGATTAAATTGGGAATCACACCCATTAGTAACTGCACGCCCATTGAACATGCACCCATTGGAAATTGCGCTTGAAATTACATGAAAGCTCCAATATAATGCGCCTATATTTCCCACTCAGGAGTACACATGACAGACCCACTAGAAGACATCAAACACTATAGCCAAACCCTGACAATAAGCCAGGTTATTAAGTTTTGCGAAAAAAAGTCTCTGCCTGTAAGCCGTGCAATGATACAAAACTATATACGTGACGGATTACTGCCTACACCAATCAATAAACGTATTTACACCCAAAAGCACCTGGCGGCCTTGGTTGTAATCTGTATGTTAAAAAAGCTATACGATATACCGGCAATAAAAGCCGCCCTAGCTCCCCACATGGACGATGAAGGGCTGCCTCTAGAAACATACGAATGGCTTATGGAAAAACAAAGCCAAAGCATGGATTTATGGATAAAAAGTGTAGCCCCAGGTATTGCATCTGAGCCGGAAAGCAGTCACAATTTGCTATTAATGGCACATGTAGCAGATATAGCAGCTGTTGCTAAATAACCTAAAGGCCAAGGACATTTGAGTATGCTGCTTTGCCTAAAATCTCTAAGTCATGAACAACCCCTTGGGGTTTTCGTGTCAATGACTGTTTTGAAAGCGGGACGGGCTTGATAACATACGAATACTAATCGAACATAGCAACGATTTTTCTGAAATTTGCATTGAAGTTGTGGCAACCACATGATACACTGGTAGAAGATTCATATATTAAACACATTATATAGCGGTGTGGGCT
>Ga0123355_10005966_pt1 | contig 17960 bp, 14 predicted proteins | sample TergutEmb28metaG_3_FD_89872 | JGI IMG/M metagenome (GOLD analysis project Ga0123355, IMG submission 89872) | Embiratermes neotenicus P1 segment gut microbial communities from Petit-Saut dam, French Guiana - Emb289 P1 | ecosystem: Host-associated > Arthropoda: Insects > Digestive system > Gut ... | reverse complement strand
TAAGATTTTTGAAATACATTGCATAATTGTTGTTCAGCTTTTTGCCGTCAACAAACGATACAGAGTTTATTACCAAGTGATTATGCAGGCATTTTGTGTTCATATGTGTGGTTACTAAAACCTCATATCTATCGCCCCATAATGCTTTAGCAAGCTTTACTCCGATTTCGTGACATTGCTCCGGCGTAACTTCACCGGGAGCAAAGCTCTGATACGAGTGGTATGCTAAATTGCCACCAGTCTTACCGAAGCGTTGTTTTGTTGCGGACATCTGTTGATATGCATATTTGTCTATGCAATTAACTCCTGTGACAAGAAACTGTTTTGCAGTCTTATCAGAGTTGTCTGCATAACTAAGTACGTTTCGTAGATCTTGCAACTCACGTTCCGTATATGCGTTTGGGTTTGCGGTCTTGAGATGGTTTTCTGCATAATCGACCACCCGTGCCAGATTGTCACGCACCGGCCATATCTTTGTTGTTGCCATTATTCTTCACCGGATTTAATGTGGCTTGAAATTCTAACAATACATCTGCAAGTAATTTTGCGTAACCGTAATCACCTGATTCTTGAAAATCGCTGTAAATAGCTCTCAGTAGACTGGTTAGCTCTACGTATTCCATAGTTGGAGCTGATTGCGGTTCATAGCCATTTGCGAGTTTACGCAAGTATTCCGAAAGCGGTAATCCGCACTTTCGGGCATTACGTTGATACTGAGCTTTTTCTTGTGGGGTTGTGCGAATGTTGATGTGTATATTTCGTGTTCTCATAATTATGATCCTTTCAAGTTGGGGTTTTAGGGGCGAAGCCCCTAACAGGCACGGACACCGTGCCGCCGGGAGGGTTTGTTGAGCCTATGGCGATACAAACCCTTTGCTCGTTACATAGTAGGAGTGTCTGTATATCACCTCTTTCAATGGTAGATTTTGGAACAGAAAAAACTGCCATCCTTTCAATAGCAGTCTGTAGATTTTTCCTGTTATTCGATTATTGCTAGTTTTATGCGTAGATTAAGCTGTCACGGACAATCTCTCTAACCCGATTGCGAATGTTATTCATCTTTTGAACCCACAACATTGGGTCACGGATTTTCAGCTTTTCGGTTATATCTTCACGTTCTGCAAACTGTTTAACCAACAATTCTGTTTGGTCAATGGCTGATTCTTCAATCTCGTTAAGATGCGAATACAGCTTGCCGGATGTAAGTAGGTTGATATACAAGAGCCTGCGATGATGTTTCAGATAATTTAGTCGCTCTTGTCCGAATATGCCAATCGAGTTGTGTTCTTCGCCTTGGGAAACTAAGTTTGGATAATACTGTTCTCCACTAAGTGTGTATGAGATGCCTGTGTTGTCATCTACGATGTGTTGCTGTAAAGTATTCATTTGCATTTACGCTCCTTATAATTGATTGTAGCTTAATTTTATGTGGATCAATCCTTTAGTGCAAATGTGCGATTCATAGTAAATAATAATTGCTTCCTGTTTTCGGACAGCAAAAAACCACGCTCGCTTCCGACATGTGGCTTTTAGTTCATGCGTTCATTTTCGTAATCATCAAACTCTTTTGCTAGAGCTCGTATTCGTTTAATGACTCCGCTGTGATTTTTGTAACCCATCTGTTTGGCAATTTCTTCATATGTGAATCCTTCCACACGCATTTCAAGTATTTTCATATCTTTTTCCGACAACCGCTTTTTGAAACGCTCTACATAATCTTGACCAATTATCCCAACTTCAAATGATGCGGATGAATCTTCAACGTCATGTATGCCGTGCTCGTCATCTTCCAGACATTCTTCTAGTGAGATGGACTTAACTTTTTTAGAGCGTGTATGATACCACTTGCGAATGAAGTCGATTCTGGCGAAACTATTAACCTTTTCGAAATCCTCGTCACATGGCATTTCTCGAATTACATCGAGCATCGGTTGCCAGCCGTGTTCCTCAACCCCGCACTTAACTACTAAGCTCATAGTCTTATTGATAAAATCCTTATCAAAGAATGGAACATACTCTGTTGGGCGCAAATTGAACAAAGATTGTAAACCCCATCCTGTTAATTCTTCCAATAGCTTTCCCCATATAGGGAGAAAATACGACAACTGCCACGCCGGGAAGTAGCCGGTATAATGTTCTTTCCAACCACTAAAACCAAAATGCGGAAATACAATTGCCGCCACAGAATCCATGACCTCGATATGAAACTGGTCGCTTTCAACAATCGCCATAGCACTATCAGATTTTGCCAACTCACCAAAGCAACGTGTCACCTTGCGAAGCGTTGGACAGCTTATATATATTTCTTCCGGCAAGAAATATGCCATTGGCAAGAAAGTCAAATTACTTTCCTTAGGTATGCGGTAATATGATTTTTCTTGAGCCATGAACTAATCTCCTTTCCTGATTATTTTACCCTCTATTAATAATCGTCATTAGTATATAGCTATTGTTCCTGCATTGCAAAATATAATTTGTTATTAAAGAGATAAAGTATTGTGAACATAACATTGAATTTTTGCCTATGTTTTTAGATTGCGATATGATAAAATACTGCTATTAGGTAGTGAAGGGAACACATATGTTAGAGAAAATTGATATTTCAGCAATTGAAAAGAATGCCACTAAAATTAATGACGGCGTTAAGAAATACATGAATATCATGGATAGGTTATTGGAATGTGATGTGTCGAAAGACCGAACATTTCAGAAGGCGTATAATGGCTTTTATCGATTGCGTCAACGAAGTGCAGAGTGGTATCAAGCTTACTACGATTACTTGGAACAACACAAAAACAGCGATTTAGAATTTAAAGAAGTGCTTTTTTATTTATATGAGAAAACAGGCAAAATCGAACCATCTTTTTCCAGTAAGCTGTTAGCAACTGTGAACCCTGATATGCCTGTGTGGGATATGAATGTGCTAAGTCAATTATCTCTTAAGGCACCAGCATACAGTAGCAATGACCGCTTGAATAAAACTGTTGATGTATACTACGCGCTACAAGGTTGGTACAATAATTACTTGCGGACACCAAATGCAACCGAACTAATTGAACGTTTTGACACTCTATTTCCGAATGATAGATTAACTACCATAAAGAAAGTTGATTTGGCACTATGGAGTATGGGGGCAAGAAAAATTCCGAACACTGCGGGAGTGAAGCGACTTTACTCCTTCATTCCATATTTCGAAAACATCGATACGGATAAGGCATTTCAATTCAGCGGTACTAAAAAGAGTGACGATGGAGTCATTGAAATAGGATATTACACGTATAGCGAAGAATTTATGGATTTTATTCGAGCCTTTAACAAAAGCGAATTAATGGTCGCAGATTATCCAAGCGCCTTAAACGAAAGGGTTCCCGATTGGCAAAAAGTGGATATACAAAAAGTGATTAAAACCGCTGATTTTGAAACTGTAAAGGTAATTCTGACAAAATTAGTTAGAGTAAACAGATTTTCCGAAGGGTCATGGGCAAGTTCAATAAAGAGCGGATTGTTTCTTGCTGTACTACAACGACTGAAGGCTTTGCAAGAATAGCTCTGGTTCAAAACAAGAGTATGGAGCAGCAGAATGAGTAATACTGACTACCAAAACATCATAACCGAAGTGCAAAATATTTTGCTTGAAGAGGAAAATATGTCTGATTGGCTTGGTCGTTACAAAAGTTATGCTGAGATAATATTGGCAAACAAAGAATCAATCAAAGCTAATCGCCGTCGTTTGAACGAGTGGAAACCTTTACGGTATTATCTGAATGTTACCAATGCTAAAAAAGCAAAAAATACGGTGAAGTTTGATGTCCGCTATCTTGGGCAAACTGTTGCTGAAATGACCAGCAACATGGACGGTGTCACGATTACCACAAGACCCTCAAATAGTGTAGATTATGAAAAATCAAACTTGCGAGATTTTGATTGTGAGATTAAACTTAAGGATGCTTTGTGGGCAGGAGAAGAAGCCGCATCTTTTCGAGCGTTTTTCAAAAAGAGGAAGCCTGAGAGAAATAACACTGCCGACAATAAGGGGAATGAGGAACATCGCATTGAAAGCCTTTTACTCACAGAATTTTCTAAAAGTAAAGAAAAGTCCTTGCCATACATTAAGCCGATAACTATTGAAGGATTACGTTTTCCAATGCCTACGCCGCTAAGTGCGAGTAAACAAGGCACAACCAAGTATGCAAAGCAACACGGCGGAGGCATTGATATTTTCGCTAGAACCGGGACTGGCGGCACTAACTCTACTTTCTTGTGCGTCATTGAACTGAAAGACGAAAATGTACCTGTCGAACCAGCCTCACATGCTATAGAACAAGCAATCAAATATGCTAGTTTTATACGCGAACTATTGCGAAGCGAAGCAGGGGCAAATTGGTGGCGACTACTTGGCTTTAGAGGTAGCATGTCTAAAAATCTGCGTATTCATGCGATATGTGCTATGCCGAACATAGATAATGCCGACACTTCCTTTGGAGGACAACGGTTACAAATAGGGCAAGATGAAATTCAGCTTGATTATATTTATTTCACAGATAATGCGGATGCAGTTGAGGTGGTTAAAACTTCGCTTGTTTACGGCACACAAACGGAGGTAGTAAAATGAATGGTCTAACAGCAACAATTTACAGAGGTAGCAATGAAATTGGCGGTACGCTTATTGGTCTGCAAACAACAAGATCTCGCATACTTCTTGATGCAGGCTATCCACTCTTCCTGAATGGAAATCCAATTGACGGCAGTGTGGTAAATCAATCGCCGGACGAATTGTTGAAGTTAGAAATATTGCCAAAAATTGATGGTTTATACGCTTGGGATTCGCCAAGCTTTGGCGGTGTCATAATTTCCCATGCGCATCTCGACCATTATGGTCTTTTGAAATATGTGCATCCTAATATACCCATTTATTTATCCGCCGGCACAAAAAAATTGATTGAAGTTTCACAGATATTCAAAATATGTGACCAATATCCTATAAACTCAAAAATATTCAAGATGTATGAATCTTTTGTTGTTGGTGAGTTCACTATAAAGCCATATCTAATGGATCACTCCGCTTTTGATGCAGCTGCCTTTGAAATTAAAGCAAATGACAAAACTGTTATTTATTCTGGAGACTTTAGAGGACATGGACGAAAGTCTATATGTCTCGATAGCTTCATTAGTCAAGCGACAAAGCAGTCAAACGTGCTTTTTACGGAAGGATCTATGGTTTCAAGGGATGATGAGTTGACAATCACAGAGGATGAATTGGAACTTTCAGCAGTTAATGAGTTAAAGGATAAGAGCGGCATTGCACTTGTTCAATCATCAAGCCAAAACATTGACAGGATTGTTAGCTTTTACCGTGCTGCTTTGCGACTTAATAGAATGTTTGTGGTTGATGTTTATACTGCAAATGTATTGCAGGAACTTCATTCTCTTGGAAATAAAATACCTTACCCATCGTATGAGAAAATGAAAGTGTTTTATCCGTACAGACTTACTCAAAAGATTTTTAATGAAATCGGAGCAGAATATGCAAAGCGTTTTTCAGCCTATCATATACCGAAAGAACAAATCGAGGCAAGACAGAGCGAGATTGTTATGATGGTAAGACCCTCTATGCGGAAAGATTTAGAACTGTGTAACATAAGTGATGGTACATTCATTTATTCTATGTGGCAAGGCTACCGCAACAGCGACTATCAGCAGAGATTTGAAGGTTGGCTAAAAGAGCGCAATTTCCGTGATACTTTTCTACATACAAGCGGCCATGCAAAGGTTTCAGATATACGACGGTTGATTGATGGACTTAATCCGAAGAAAATAGTACCCATACACACTATGGCGCCTGAAGCGTTTACTCAATACTCGGATAAAGTGGAATTACAAGAAGATGGTATCTCGTTTGAGGTATGATAACTGATATTGAAGAAATAAAATGAGTATTCAACACACTAATATAAGTATCAAGTGTTTTTGTCAGAATCTCAATAACAAAACATAAGGGCGGAATATTATGAATTGGATTGATTCAATTAAAGAAATTCAACGCATGGCCGATGAAAATAGATTGGTTGTCTTTGTGGGCTCTGGTGTTTCAGCTAATTCCGGCATCCCAACTTGGGGAAAATTGATAGAGCAGTTTGCAAAAGAGCTTAGTTACAACAAGTGCGGTCAATGTGAGGAATATGTAGAGAACTGTGCAAATATAGGATGTCACAAAAAGTATAATTTTAATCGAGATGAATATTTGCGAATTCCAGAATATTACTACAACCAGCAAAGGGAAGATAAATACCATAAATTCATCCAAGAAACATTAGCCTGTGAACAAAATGCTAACTCAATTAATGACGCTATATTCAGGATAATGCCTCATCACATTATTACGACAAATTATGACCGATTATTAGAAACTTCAAAAGAAGCAAATGCACATTTGTACACTTTGGTATCCAAAGATGATGACATTCTTTCGAACAACAATTTCCGTTATATAATAAAGATGCACGGAGATATCGAACACCCCAAAACTATTGTCTTAAAAGAAAGTGATTACATAAATTACGAGCAAACACATGTGCTTATAAGCACCTTTATTAAGTCATTATTAATCGATCACTCTTTTCTTTTCATCGGATATTCGCTAAACGACTATAATTTGAATTTAATAATCGGCTGGATTAACTACTTTGTCAGGGCATCCAACATCGACAATCGCCCAAACAATTTTATAATCCAAGCAGAACCCGCATCTGAATTTGAAGCAGTCAGACTAGAGAGAAGTAGCATTTCTGTTATATCAACTAATGAAATGCCAAATAATGTACTAGAAAAATTTGTTCTCCCTGAGGATATTACAGATGAAAGGGGAAAAATGCTGTATGCATATTTGAAATGTATTTATGACTCGGAGCTTTTAAATAATTTCATATCACTGTCAGATGCTTTATATGCTAAATGCGATACTTTACAAAGCTATAACAAGATTTCGCATGAAGATTTGTTAAATTCATTTCCGCAAAGAGCTGCAGGGGTTAAGGCGCAAACACTGTGCTTTTACGACGAAGACTTGTATAGTCAAATGGAAGAGATTATTAACGAGAACACTGATGCGAGCAACTTAATTACGAATACATTGCAGAAAGCTTGTATTGACGGATTGCTCCATTACGGGTTAGATGGAGCGGGGATATCTATTTCCAAATTGCATTCTGATGAGGACGAGTTGATGCAATTATATCTTGACAATAAATACTTCGACTTAATAACAAGATTACAGGCATTTACCAATCCATTGATCAAGGCGTATTATTATAATTTGTTGAGAACAAATATCTCTGACATAAATGGTCTGATGGAAGAGGTTGAGCGGTCAATAGTGAGTGGAGATTATATTTCAATACTAATGTATAAGATAAATTGCAGATTGCTAAAAATTTCACCCTTTGAAAGGGATATAGATGGTACAAGAGAGATAGAACGTATTTTTGAAGCCCTTCCAAGAAAGTTCGTAAGCGCAACTACGTATATAAGTAAGTTGTTTCGCTCTTTGGATATAAACCACAAAATAATGGAAGAACTCCTACAAAAACATGAGGAAAGATTTTCATATGATAATAGTAGTGTGTCCACCGCTCACAGCTTTGATAAACTGTGGGACATTCAGGCATACGCCTATGACTATTATTTCTTCGTTAAAAAAAACTATCTACTACTGGATTATTTCAGTGATATTAAGAATTATTTGAGCTATTATCTAAGAGCAGTGTTCTGCACATATTCGCCACTCAAGGTGACCTCTGAAGAATTTTTTATTGGCTTTGATACACATCTCGAACAATATGTTCTCGGAGAAATTGAAGTCGATATGATTGTCAAATATGCACAGCCAAAGGATTTATTGAATTGGGTCAAAAAGTATAAAGTGGCAAAAATAAAGGTAAGTGTTAATGTAGTTGAAAAGTTTGTGTCTTACTGCGAATCTTTTGTGACTTTGGGAGCCACATGGGTCGACCAGCTTCACTGTTTTACAATTCTTCTCAGCAAAATGCAATTTGATCTGGATGATTCAAGTAAAATATCCTTAGCTTTTGTTGATCTCGTTGAGAACTTGGCACAAGATTCTGCAATAAGGGTTAGCAATATTTTTTCAGCAATAAATTTATTTGTGTCTGATCTTATGATATCAACTCAAAAAAATATTAATCAAAAACTCTTAACTGTTTTGCTTGTCCCCGATATTTTGTCAGCAATAATCGAGAGACATTCGCATGACTATCAGCGGCTGTTGACTACTTTTGTCCCGTATGTTTCAATGAAAAACAAAAAACATTTGTATAACGAAATTGAGGCGATTAATAGCGCCAATTTGAAGTGTCGCTATATTTATACTGTTCGAAAGGTGATATCAAAGCAGCGATATAAGTCATTCCTAAAAGAAAACTTGGCTGTCATAAACTGCGAACAGTTATTTAACTTTGTAATTGAAGGATACATCTCATACGACGAAGAAGTGCTTATACGCTTTTTATCAATAATTGAAAGCGTAATTGCCGACAGGAAAAGGACTGGTGCACGGAGCTATCCGGATTGGATGAAAATGTCACTAGAATACTGTATTTTACTAAAGATACTTGGAAAGCCTGTTGATATATCTAGACTTGATGCATACAAAGAATATTCTGATCATTTAGCGTTTTTATTGTCCCCAAATGATTTCGATTACTCAAAAGTTGATACAAGTAATTATATGTGGAGCAATTTTTTCCGTCGTGAGGAATATTTTACGCATCTATACAATCACAGGTCTGAGATTTTAACCGATGATTTGGAGAAACTATTCGCGAATGGTTTTGCATCAATGGATCAACAAAAAATCGTTTACGGGCATCTTCTTGAAAATAAGGAGATTTGGAAATATGCAAGAGACTAGATAGTGAACGCACGCGTTCACTATTCAGCAGAATAAATTGTGAACGCATGCGTTCATTATCGGAGGAGTATACATGAGCGACCTACAAAGAGCTAACCCTGATTTTGTGTCTGATATGCGAAGCATCATTATAGATGCCCGTAACAACGCAGTTCGTGGTGTTGAATACACTCGCGTGATGATGTATTGGCACTTAGGTGAGCGTATTTTCTTGGAGGATCAAGGTGGAAAAGATCGTGCCGAATATGGTGAGCAATTGATTAAGAATGCGTCGGAAGAACTCGAAAAGGAATTTGGAAGCGGATTCTCATATCGACAATTAGCATATTGCCGCAAATTTTATCGACTTTACCCAGATGTGACACGGCTGCGAGCACAATTAAACTGGTCACAATATCGACTGCTAATTTCTATGGAAGATAATTACAAGCGTGAATATTACGAACTTGAAGCAGTGAATAACGCTTGGACAGGAAGAGAGCTAGAGCGCCAAGTAAACTCCCTTCTGTATGAACGCTTGTTAATGAGCAATGATAAGGACGTTGTACTTGCTGTTGCCAGAAAAGAGCGAATCCCTGAAACACCAGCTGAAATAATAAAGGATCCAATGTCTTTAGAATTTCTTGGCTTAAAACGTGAAGCAGAATACTATGAAAAAGATATTGAGTCTGCTCTTATCAAACATTTACAAGAATTTTTGCTTGAACTAGGCAACGGATTTGCGTTCTACGCAAGACAAAAGCGCATATTGCTTGAAGATGATGAGTTTTTTGCAGATTTAGTGTTTTATAATCGTCTGTTACGATGTTTTGTGGTCATTGAAATTAAGACACATAAGCTGACTCATGAGGACTTGGGGCAACTTCAGATGTATGTAAATTACTACGACCGTTATGAAAAGCTTCCCGATGAAAACCCGACAGTTGGAATATTGTTGTGTACAGCGAAGAACGATTTGTTGGCAAAGGTCACACTTCCTGAAGACAACACAAATATTTTAACAAGCAAGTATCAGGTAGTTTTTCCGACAGAAAGTGATTTGCTGAAAGAGGTCAAAGAAGTTATAAATCTTGCAGATAAAGACGGTGAAGTGTGACGAAAAGAGCATGTATACAATACAAACTATGAATAAAGGGAGTTGTTGCGTAATGAGCAAAGAAACATTTCGTGCTGAACTAGCGAAACGTATTCCAGTTGATAAAATCTATGGCGATTTATTTCAACCTGCACTTAGCGAAGCTGGTAAAGGGTTACAAGGTGCTGTTAAGCTCGCACTTTCACCGATATCTGCAATGGTGTGGGGATATGATAAAATTGCAGAATATTTGGACATTGCGATGCCAGAGTACTTTGCAAAAAGAAAGATTAGCAAAGAAAAAATATTCACTGGTGACATTGCAGTTGTAGTGCCGGTTGTCGAGGCGATGAGATACATGTCGGATAAAACAATAATCCGCAATCTTTTTATAAACCTTCTTGGTGCTACTATGAACAGAGACACAACGGATTCGGTGCATCCCGCGTTCGTCGAAATAATTAAACAATTGTCCACAAACGAAGCTTCTTTGATTACTAAGATTTTGGATACATATGTCGTTATGGCAGATTATGAAGCACCGACGCAAGCAGGCACAGTTTCAGGGTATAATGTATGTGCTTTCGAGCATGATAATCTTGGGATATCTATAGACAATTTGATTAGGCTGGGTATATATGAAAAAGTCAGTGCTTTGGACATTTTACAAGTTTCACATTTCCCTGATATTGTCGGTAAAATATATAAGAGTTGTTCAGATGATATAGATTGGGGCGAAAGCCTAGAGCGAACTATTGATAGATTTAGGGAAATTGTAATCATAAATTATTATCAACTTAAACCAACAGAGCTCGGCAATGTCTTTGTGCAGTTATGTTTAGATGAAGATTGTGGTGCAGAGTGATTTTCTCTCAGTTAATCAGCTAATTACCAATACAAACCCACCCGACCACACTTCAACGTGGTTCGGATTTGGCACTAACTGGGGTGCCAGAACATGAACAAATGACAACTCACAAAGGGTTGTCATTTGCCATAACCAGCAAAAACACTAGCAAATACTATGTTTCACATAAGTCATCTATATGCTCAATTTTAGACAGATGATTGTTGTAACAAATTGATTTTGAGGGTATAATACTAATAACGCAAACTATAAATTGTGGAGAAACCTTGACCATAAAAAGTGGTCGTTATAAGTACCTTATGAATCAGATGGTGTGATGACATCAATGTTTCCTGATTTGATTGTTGTCCGCAGCGATACACATGGTTATGTTTATGATGCTCTTGAGCCACATGACCCAAGTTGGAAAGATAACTATCCGAAAGCAGTCGGACTGGCAAAATTCGCAGAAAGCCACGGGGAGCATTTTGGACGTATTCAACTTATCCGCAAAGTAAAAGGTGCTGATAGGCATGAACATTTCTATCGCCTAGTCATGGGGAGACTAATCGTGCGTAACAAAGTGCGAGGCGTAACATCAAATACTGAACTTGACAGAATATTCGATGAAGATGCCACGACTGAAGATTAGTGTATTAATTCTCGCAGAGGCCTGCGAAAAATTGACAATTGTGTGGAACAACAGATTCTTGACTGAGTTTGGAGTAATTATATGAAGAGAAACAAAATGAGCCAATTAACCAAAGTAGACAATGAATATGCATTATGGGTTAACGAGTTGAGCGACCGCTTCAAAAGTATGCAGGTCAAAGCGGCTACCAAAGTCAATCGGGAAATGCTCGTTTTTTATTGGCTGCTTGGTAATGATATTGTAAAGATGCAGGCTGAACAGAAATGGGGAAGCAACTTCTTTGCAACGTTAAGCGTGGATTTAAAAGTAGCGTTACCAAAACAGAGCGGCTTTTCAGAAACAAACCTTCGATACGTAAAAAATTTCTATATTCTATACAGCCCAAAATCCCCACAACTTGTGGGAAAAACAGAAAATGAAAAATCCCCACAACTTGTGGGGGAAATTCGCGATACAGAAATTACTTCACAGTTTCTTGGTGATTTATGTGCCATTCCGTGGGGTCACCACAGGTATATAATTGATAAGTGTAAAGGCGATGCCGAAAAGGCTATGTTCTATGTACGTAAGACACTCGAGAACAATTGGTCAAGAGCGATGCTACTTAACTGGCTAGACACTGACCTCTACGAGCGGCAAGGCAAAGCGATTTCAAATTTCACAAATCAATTGCCTCAACCTCAGGGTGATTTGGCACAGGAAATTACAAAAGACCCATATAATTTCGATTTTCTGGCGATGCGTGAAGGCTTTGACGAAATGGAGTTTAAGGATGCGCTTACAGCCAATGTTGTGCAGTTTTTAATGGAGCTGGGAAGTGGATTTGCCTTTGTTGGCAGAGAATACAGACTGAAAATCGGGCAAACTGAGAAATTTTGCGACCTGCTGTTTTACAATATCAACCTACATTGTTATGTTGTTGTAGAAGTTAAAGTTGACAAGTTTGAAAGTGAGTATATCGGACAACTTGGAACTTATGTTACCGCTGTTAATCATATTTTGAAATCTGAAATTGATAACCCGACAATAGGTATTTTAATCTGCAAAGAAAAAGACAATGTGCTAGCGCAGTATGCCTTGGAATCATCAAGCCAGCCAATAGGCATTTCAGAGTATGAACTATCGAAACTCTATCCTGCTGACTTTAAGGGGACTCTGCCGAGTATTGCGGAAATTGAAAAACAATTAAAATAGCAGGATTGTCGGTTAGCGTCCTTGTTGTCAAAATTAAAGTATTGCATGGGAGAAATATTAGATAACGCATCACGCGAGGACATAAGGATGGATAATAGCAACGAAAATCATAGAAATATAGATATATACTATCAGCTTGTAGAAAAAGCGAGTTATAGATGGGATGACTATTCATAAGAGGTCGGGAAAAGTAAAGGGCAGTTAAAGGGCAACTATTGCACTTTAGGTTGCACTTTAACTCAAACAGCAATATTACAGTATCTTTCTGACAAACCAACTGCGACACAATCTGAGGTTGCTTCGGCTGTCGGAAAGTCAATAAGAACGGTTAAATCCGATATGGCAATACTGCAAGAGAAAGGCTTTCTCAGCCGTGAAGGTGGAAAAAAGACCGGATCATGGGTTGTGAAATAATCAAAATGAATGGATACGTGAGTTATGAATCTGGAGGCGTATAATACTGACAATCTGAGAGCTTTGTATCGCAAGCTTGAAAGCGAAAACAAATATTTAAAAGCATTGCTGGATAAAGCAGATATTCCGTATGCAGAAACAGAGCATTTCGATTATGACCCCACAGAATCTATAGATTATGATGCCGATCAGAGTAACCGAATAAATGCATATGAACTAAATCATAAAATAGCTAATATGTTTTTCTCGATGTTTTGGGGGAGACAGGATGTCTATGCAAAAAGATCCGGGAAAGGTTCGTACTTTCCTCAATGTGAAAACCTCTGGAAAGACATATGCCCGAAGAAACAGAGCCAAAAGAAAAATTGTGAGGGTTGTGAGTTTAAATCATGGTCGAGACTTACACCTGACATTATTTTGTCACACTTAAATGGTTATAGAGAAGACGGAACTGATGTAATCGGTGTGTACCCACTGCATAACAATGGCACATGCCGATTTATTGTGTTTGACTTTGACAACCATGAGAAAGGCAGTGGAGAAAATGATTTTGCAAATAGCGATAATGAATGGCATGACGAAGTTGAAGCATTGCGGTTAATCTGCAAGGAAAATGGAATAGATGCACTTGTTGAACGCTCCAGGTCGGGTCGAGGAGCGCATTTGTGGATATTGTTTGACAAACCTATTGAAGCGGCACTTGCAAGAAACTTTGGGTTTTTACTGCTAGACATGGGTGCCTCATCTGTAAATCTCAAATCCTTCAAGTATTACGACAGAATGTATCCTTCGCAGGACGTATCAAGTTCCATTGGAAATCTCATTGCATTACCACTCCAAGGTCAAGCTGTTAAAAAGGGAAATAGCGTTTTCGTCGACGAAAACTGGAATGCGCATCCCAATCAATTGGTGCATTTGTTCGCAACAAAAAAATTATCACTTGATGATGTCAGGAATAAAATAAATGTATGGCAAAATGACTTAGCCTCCGGCATCAAAACTTCCGATTACTCAGAGCAAAAGTACAGACCAAAACCATGGAATCGCAAACAACGTCTTTTCTCCACCGATGTAAACGGCACTCTTTCTATTGTGTTGGCTGATGGTGTTTACATCGATACGCTCAACATTAATCCGCGCTTGCAGAACCAGATAAGGTGCATGGCAACAATCGACAACCCCATATTTTTTAAAAACAAGAAGCTTGGTTATTCAAACTACTATAACTTTAGTTCGATATATTTAGGGGTAGACGAAAACGGTTATATCAAAATCCCGCGGGGGTTGTTGGAAAAGTTAATCCAAGCGTGTGATGAAGCGAGAATCAATTATAACATAGATGACCAAAGAGAGCGCGGACGACCTATTCGATGTTCGTTTAATGGCACTTTAAAAAATGAACAAAATATCGCCGCTGAAGCTATGCTCACTTTCGACAATGGTATTCTCAGTGCTGCAACTGCATTTGGCAAGACCGTAGTATGTAGTTACTTGATTTCGAAGAGAAAAGTAAGCACTCTAATTTTAGTCGATAAGGTCAACTTAATATCGCAGTGGACTGAAGAGCTTGAATGCTTTATCAATTGTGATGAGAGCTTGCCGGAATATAAAACAAAAACAGGCAGGATTAAAAAGCGGTCAAGCGTTATAGGATGCCTAAGCGGCTCAAAAGATACTTTGACCGGGATAATTGACATAGCAATGGTTGGCTCATTATATCGAAAAGGTAACTTCCATGACAAATTGGACACATATGGTATGGTTATAATGGATGAGTGCCATCATGCCGCTTCTGCTACGTGTCAGGCGATTTTGCGAAAAGTAAATGCTAAATATGTTTATGGTGTTTCTGCTACGCCGATCAGAAGTGACAATCTTGATAAAATCAATTTCATGTATTTAGGTCCGATTAGGCATAAATATACCGCATTGGAAAGAGCAGTAGCTCAAGGAATTGATCACTTCGTCATTCCTAGGTTTACACGAGTGGTTACTGCGGCCGGCAATCAAGGAGATATCAATTCATCATATAAGCTGATCTCTGAAAGCGAAGTTAGAAATCAGCAAATTATCAATGATGTGAGAGAATGTATCAACGAAAACCGTACACCCGTTATACTCACGAGATTTAAGGAGCATGCAAAAGTGCTACATGACAGACTATCAAGCGATGCCGATCATGTTTTCATAATGTATGGGGATAATACGCCCAAAGAAAATGACCGCATAAAGCAGCAATTATCAAGTGTTCCTCTATCCGAGTCGCTAATCCTTGTCGCTACGGGTCAGATTATAGGAGAAGGATTTAACTTTCCAAGACTTGAGACATTGATGCTAGTAGCGCCGGTCTCTTTCGCTGGGCGATTGGAGCAGTATGTCGGCAGGTTAAACCGTGACTTTGAGGGCAAAAAAGACGTTATTGTTTATGATTATGTTGATTCACATTTACAGGTATTTAACAAAATGTTTTTGAAGAGGCTGAAAACATACGAAAAAATCGGCTTCGAGGTAAAAGCTGATTCATTAGCTGAAAAACAAGTGGCGAATGCCATCTTTACGGCAAAGGACTATTTTGATGTATTTGAACGTGATCTCATAGAAGCAGAAGTTGAAATAGTGATTTCTTCTCCGGATATTGCACATAACAAAGTTGAGCGATTTATCAGTGTAATGAAATCAAGGCAAGAAAGTGGAATAAAGATTACAATCATAACCGAAGACCCTGATAACAAATCGGTTGGAAATCCCATCTATATGATGGAACTAATCCGGCAACTGCGAAATGTAGGTATAAATGTCGGTTATACAGAAAATGTAAATGAGCATTATGCGGTAATTGATAAATCACTCGTGTGGCATGGTGGAATGAATCTGCTCGGCAAAGCGGACGTTTGGGACAACTTAATTCGTGTGAAGGACAGAGTTGCAGCTGCTGAACTGTTGGAAATATCGTTTTCAAGCGTTAAAATGGAATCGCTGGAGTTTGATGAGCAATTGGCAGAGCCAGGAGAAGTGTAAAAAATTAAGCTGTACCAACTTTAGCAGCCACAACAAACCCACCAGACCACACTTCAAAGTGGTTCGGATTTGGCACTAATTGGGGTGCCAAGCGCAAATAATCCGAACTTTTTGCCTGATGTTAAAATCATCGGCGATCGTTTCGGATTTTTGCTAAAGAGTTATTTGTTGATATTTCGTCATTGCGAGCCTGACCCGCAATCCCGTGAATCGACGCACTAACGCAGGGGACCCCGTGTCAAGCACGGAATGATGAATAGGTGAGTTTTTCGTTAAGTTGCTCGCGTTTGGCAGGTTCGATTGGCAACTAAGTTAGTTTTAGGTCTTTTTGTTAATATCCATGAGTTCTTTGCGAATAGAAAAGAATAGCATTAATTGCTCACAGAAAACTCTGTGAAGAATTAAGGATACTGGCAAAAAGACAAATAATTGTAAAAGTCCTAAGCCAACTTGGAATCGCATTGTAAGCACTGCCATAACAAACAATCCTAAAGTTATTCCGACCACACCAACAATATAGAAAATTTTCATTATCAGCGGTGTAATCATAATGTTGAAGTTTAGGAAATCCTGCACATTGAAACCACTAAAAGCACCTTGATTATTGTTTTGAGACGGAGCATTGAGAGGTGCAGGTGGCTGTGGCTGATTTTCATTTTTAACACTTGCGCAACTCGAGCAATTTGTGTTACCCTCTTCTAAACGGTGTCCACATTCTGAACAAAACATAAAATTTTCCTCCTAAATAAATGATATTAGTGTATCGCATACGGTATACTGGTATAATAGCACTATTTACAGACCCTGTCTATACACATTTGGTTCACCACTTTAGCCACCAAAGGTGTACAAGTTCACACTTTTTTAGACATTTATTACACTTCCCACGCTGTTTGTGTTATGACGTATTTCTGTTCTTCGATGCGCCTATTCATTCGGGCTGTGAAAAATGCTATTGCAAGGAGCAGTATTGCATGAACTATAGTATAGTTATCAAATAAAACAATATGGCGTGTGATTGTCTGTGTAAAGAAAAACAGTGCAATGCCCGCCACACACAACATAAGCATTGTTACTCCAAGTGTTCTGAACCTGCGTGCATGATTGTCTCCACGTGCGTAGCTTTGAGCGTCTCTTTTGCGTTTTGAAAGAATTAAAGCAACAATTGTTAAAATTATTCCAAGTGCAGCTAGCACCAAGTTTGTTATTGTCCAAGTTATGCTACCGACACTATTTACAAGCTGTGCTCCCAAACCAATATCATCTGCACCATTGTTAGTACTGATTGTCAGTGGGGCTTCATCTTCATCATTGTCTTCATCTTCGCCACTGTCAACGGTGCAGACAGGGCATGGGCTTGTGCCGCATTCGAAACAATTGCCACAGTTTTCACATAGATCACTTCCGCATAGCTCACAGTTTCCGCCCGGTTCGCCTCGCCCCTCGCAATTGGGGCAGGAACAGTCGTTTATGATGCAACAATCTCCACCGTCACAACAGCTTGATGTCGGGGCTTCGGTGGTTGTTTGTGGCTGAAAGTCTGATGCAGAGGCAACAGGTGAAAAGGTAAAGACAAGTATAAGGATAACGATTAAAGAAACTACACTGAATTTGCACATAGAAAAATCCTCCAAAATTAATTTTGATTAAGAGAGCCAAAAATGCCGTATACGGATTTTCACTTATTTTAGTGAATTAATCATACACAGCTAATCTATATGCGACACGTATTATCATCATATTATCGACTTGCAAGAAAAAAGAAATAGTCATATAATATAGATGGTGTAGCAATTGCTATTGTGTATGCGTCTACTCCGCATGTGCAGGTCGG
>Ga0123355_10005965_pt1 | contig 17960 bp, 14 predicted proteins | sample TergutEmb28metaG_3_FD_89872 | JGI IMG/M metagenome (GOLD analysis project Ga0123355, IMG submission 89872) | Embiratermes neotenicus P1 segment gut microbial communities from Petit-Saut dam, French Guiana - Emb289 P1 | ecosystem: Host-associated > Arthropoda: Insects > Digestive system > Gut ... | reverse complement strand
TGTTTAAAGAGAATGGAAAACGAGCGCGACAAAACCGCACCAACGGAAAAAAACGGCACAGTTAAAACCTCCAAGTTTTTACGATAATTATGACAGAAAAATTCGTGGGAATCGATAGCGAGATTGCAAAAAAACAGTATCTTTTTCCCGTATTTTTCTGCAAATATAATAGAGTTATTGACATAAATGAGACGATTTGTTAGTATGCGATAGTTCCGTAATATAGAACTAGGTTATCTTAATACGGAACTAATTATCTGCCTTTCAACGCCACGAATTTAGCAAGATAAAAAGCTAATTCATGTAATGCGGAGAGGAAGGACAATTTGGGAAACGATATCAAAGTGATTCACAAGGCTTCAGATTTATTACATTGTCTTATTCATGGCGCAAAAGGTTTGATGGAAATTGCGGAGTTGATGGGTAATGGAAAGGGGACCACGCATCGGTTACTAAATTCCTTAAAAAACACGGGCCTGGTAGCGCAGAATCCGAAAACGAAAAAATACTTGCTGGGGCCTGGTTTCATTTTGCTTCAAAAGCGGGCCGGAACTGAATACGATGCCTTATTAGCCGCAGCAGAAGCCCCTATGGAGCATTTGCGGGAAATTTTTAATGAAACAATTGAACTGCACGTCCCTGTCGGGGGCTATAGACTATGTATCGCGGAGTGCGCAAGTACGCAATTAATAAGGTTTACCTCCGGCATCGGCGTAAAAGCGCCTATTTATACCGGAAGCGCAGGGAAAGTATTATTAGCGTACATGGACGAAAAAGCACGAGGCAAACTTTTGCAGGACATCGTTTTAGTTAAGGTAGCGGACAATACTATTACTGATAAAAAAGTGTTGGATCAGCACATTCAAAATACCATAACAAATGGATATGCTGTCAGCTTCGGCGAGCGCGCGAACGGAGCGGCCGGCATCTCAATTCCGATATTATCAACTGGGATTGCCATTGCCAGCCTCAGCGTGCTTTCGCCGCAAATCCGTGTTGATATGGACAAATTGATAAGTATGATCCCCGAAATGACAAAAGCGGCAAAAACAATAGAACACGCTTTTGATGCATACACAAGTAACAGGTAAATACTTACCTCAAAATAAACGACGAAAGGATTGCGTAGAGATGGTAAATGACAATGAACTAGAATCTGCTTATGAACAGTGGGATCAATCGGTTCGTGAGGAGTTTATCAAGAAACGTCCAGAGCGCCGCCAGCAGTATAAAAACGATTTAGGTTACGAGATAAAACCTTTGTATACCCCCCTCGACCTGAAAGAACGTGGTTTTGAGTATGAAAAAGACTGCGGTTTCCCAGGCCAGGAGCCTTTTGTGCGCGGCCATCTGCCGAATATGAACCGCAGCGACAACGTTTTGGTAGCTTGCTACACCGGTTACGGTGCCGCCGAAGAAAGTAAAGTACGTTACGAAAAAGTCTTTAAGTGGGGCGCCGACAAAATCAACATGGCGTGGGACTTACCTACACAGATTGGTTATGACTCCGACAATATAATGGCCTCCGGCGAAATCGGCAGGACTGGCGTCGCCATTGACACGCTGCGCGACATGGAGATTATTTTTGAAAACATCCCTTTAAACAAGATCCGCGGCGTGCACGTGCTGGCTAATTCTTTGGGGCCGGTTGGCTTGGGTTTACTGATCGCGATAGGCAAGAAACAAGGGTTAAACTATAAAGATTTCACCGCCTTACTTCAAAACGACCCGCTCAAAGAATACGGGGCGCGCGGAACCTACATCTACCCAATAGACGCATCAGTAAAGCTGGCCTGTGACGCGGTGGAGTGGTGCATTCAGAACGCCCCCCACTGGAAACCTATAACATTCTGCGGGAACCATATAAACGCCGCCGGGGCAGGTTCGGTGAACGCCGCCGCTTTCGCAATGTCTAACGGGTTTGTTTACATAGACGAACTGATATCGCGCGGGTATTCCATTGATCAGATTGTCCCTTGCACGACCCTCTTCCTTGACGAACGGGAGGACTTCTTTGTTATGGCTGCGCTGGGCCGGGCCGCAAGGAAAGTATGGATGGAACAGATGAAGGAACGTTACAACGCAGACCCAGGTTCACCCGCCCTTACTTTCGACCACCATTCCTATTCCCACGGAGGGGAAACCCTGCAAGAGCCCATCAACAACATCCTACGTATAGGGTTCTCGGCCCTTGCCTATTATCTGGGCGGTACTACTTATATGCACAACGCGGGATACGATGAAGCTATGGGGCTTACCAGCGAAACCACATGCAAAGTGTCCATCCGCACCAGCCAAATCATAAATAACGAATTAGGTTTTTCCAAAACTATTGACCCGCTGGCAGGTTCTTACTACGTTGAAAGCCTGACAATGGATATAGCCAAGGATATCACCGCGCAAATTAACCGTGTGCGGGACGAATTTGGGGACGCAAAAAAAGCGCTTCAATCAGGGTATATACAGGGCATATTAACTAGCGGCGCTGTGCGCAGGCAGGAAGAGTTCGAAAGCGGCGAACGCCAGTTTGTAAGCCTTAATATTTTTAAGACAGACGAAAAACTGCCAATGGGCGCCCTCAGAATTGACAAAGAGATCGAAAGCCGCCAACTTGCCCGCCTGCGAGAAGTGAAAGCTACACGCGATAACCAAAAAGTACAAGAAACCTTAGCACATCTCCGCGAAGTTACAGAGCGGAACGGTAATACTATAGAGCCTGTAGTTGAGGCTTTGATGGCTTATGCCACAGTAGGCGAGATTTGTGATGTGTGGCGCGGCATTTACGGTGAACACAAACCGATGACTAAATTTTAGGTTGTAAGGAGGTAAGTCCTTATGGAGCAAGAGTTAAAAGATCGAAAAATACGTGTATTGATGGCTAAAGTTGGGCTGGATGGCCACGATGTGGGCGTAAAAGTTGTTGCGCGCGGGTTGGCCGACGCCGGGATGGAGGTAATTTATACAGGGTTACGTCAGACGCCGGAGGCAATTGTAAGCGTAGCAATACAGGAAGACGTTGACGCCATAGGCATCAGTATTTTATCAGGGGCGCACATGGTGTTTTTCCCTGAGGTACTACGATTGCTGAAAGAAAAGAACGCTGATGATATCGGGGTGTTAGGGGGAGGCGTCATTCCTGTAGAGGATATGGCTGAACTTAAAAACATCGGTGTCCGGGAGATTTTCCCAGCGGGGAGCAGCATTAAATCTGCGGTTGATTGCGTTAAATCCATTTATGCGGAAAGGCAAGCTAAATTGGCGTAAAACCAAACGCGCAAGGAGTTTGATAGCAGAATGACAGAGATAGCACAGCGCATCACCGCCGGTGATATTCGCGCTCTTGCACGTACCATAACCAAAGTGGAAAACAACGACGCAAGCGCTATAGCAATACTTAAAGAGCTTTATGGGCAAACTGGGCATGCACGGATTATCGGTTTAACCGGTTCGCCGGGTGCCGGCAAAAGCAGCCTGATCAACGAACTAGCCTCAAAGTATCTGGAGCGCGGCTTGCGTGTAGCTGTTGTTGCGGTCGACCCTACCAGCGAATTCACTGGAGGAGGTGTCCTTGGTGACCGTATACGTATGCCAATCCACAACGCGAACCTCTATATCCGCAGCTTTGGAAACCGCGGGCACCTGGGAGGCCTCAATGAGGCTTGCGCCAATACCCTTATCCTCCTGGACGCTGCAAAATACGACAGGATTATCCTCGAAACCGTGGGCACGGGCCAGTCGGAAATCGAAGTTAAAAATTACTCGGACACTGTCGTGGTGATTACCACCCCAAACCAAGGCGACGATATCCAGATGATGAAAGCAGGGATTCTGGAAATTGGAGACATTTTTGTAGTTAACAAAGCAGACCTCCCGGATGCTGACAGAACCGTTGCGGAACTCATCAAAATGACCCATCTTTTTATGCGCTCAAATACGACTGAACATGACGAAACTAACACCGTTACTCACGGTGAAACTGGGAATAACGAAGATTCCGGGCGCGTCCCGCCGGTGTTAAAAGTTTCCGCGCGCGAAGGCTCCGGGGTACTTGAGCTTGTGGACGCCATAGAAGACCACTATGCCTACATGAGCCAATACAACCTGCTTAGCGGCAGGAGGCAGCGTAATACGGAACAGGCCCTGGTTAGCCTTCTTACGAAACAATGGCACAAGGAGGTTTTGTCGAATTTACGTCAGAGCGAATATTGGCGTGATACCTGCGGCCAAATCATCAACACAAACTTAGACCCATGGACAGGTTCGGCCTGGCTGTGGGATAAACTGAAACAAATCAATGAAAGGAGTTAAATTATGGCGAAAATTCTTGAAGACATCCGCGTGTTAGACCTTACTCAATTTCTCTCCGGCCCTTTTGGCACGCAAATATTAGCCGGTATGGGGGCGGAGGTTATCAAGATCGAACCCCCTGGGCAAGGCGCGGCTGAACGTTCCAGCCCTCCATTCGCGGGAAGCGGCGGGGTCAATTTAAAAAAGCAGTCACCCGATGATTTATCGTTATCAGTGCTCAAACGTTCCCGGAACAAAATGTCGGTGACCCTTAACCTCAAATCTCCAGAGGGTAAAGCAATGTTGTTTGATATGGTAAAAAAAGCAGACGTCATAATGGAAAATTTCAGGCCTGGGACTATGGAAAAACTGGGATTGTCCTATGACGTAGTTAAAGAGCACAACCCCTCCATCATCTACTGCTCGTTAAACGGGTTTGGCGCTATTGAAGCGTACAAAAGTATGCCCGCGTTCGATATTGTTATCCAGGCCATGTGTGGGGTAATGAGTGTCAACGGAGATAAAGACGGGCCCCCCACCAGAACAAGTGTCGCACTCAGCGATATTTCAGCGGGCATTTACAGTTGCGTTGGTATCCTGGGCGCGCTCCTTTACAGGAACCGGACAGGAAAGGGCCAGTTTGTAGAGATATCCATGATGGAGAGCGCGTTGTCGTTCTTACTGGACGAGGCGCCGGATTTTTGGGGCTCTCAGGGCTTACCTCTGCGAAACGGCAGCCGTGTATCCCGTTTAACGCCGTTTAACATTTTCTCCGCCAAAGATGGTTATTATGTAATTGCCAGCGGCAGCGACGCGCATTGGCAAGGCATCTTAAAAGCTATGAAACGTGACGACCTAACGGCGGATGAACGTTATTCGACAACGGCTGAACGGAGTAAACGGACCTATGAGGTAGACGACATCATCAACGGCTGGTCGTCGGACTTAACTATCGCTGAAGTGCTTGTTGCGTTGGAAGCGCAGGGGATTCCGTGCGCTAAAGTCAAGGAAGTTTCGGAAGTTGTTACAGACCCTGAACTTCTTAAGGCCGGTTCTGTAGTGCCTGTGTCCCACCCAAAAGCCGGGGCGGTTAACGGCGCAATGGTATGGGATAACCCAATTTCATTCAGCGACGACAAGGTACGGTTTTCCAGCGCTGCCCCTATGCTGGGGCAACACAACGAAAAAATATACGGGGATTTGTTAGGTTTAGACGCTTCAAAACTAGAAGAACTCAAAGAAAAAGGCGTGATTTAAATGAGGAATGTGGTAGTTGTCAGCGCAAAACGGACCCCTTTCGGCAAATTCGGCGGCACGTTAATGGATATATCCAACGTGGAGTTGGGCGCGTTGGCAGTAAAGCAGGCTATGGGGAATTTGATCGCCCCTGAAGAGCTGGATCAGGTTATCATGGGGCATGTTATGGCGGGAAGCGGTTTTTCCCCTATCCGTCAGATTGTGCTGGCGGCTGGTTGGCCCAAGGACACAAATACTATGGCGGTGGAACGCGCGTGCTGCACATCCATGACGGCAATCGGGATGGCGTATGAGCGTATTAAATTCGGAAGGGCAAACATCATCATGGCGGGCGGCACAGAAAACATGAGCAAGACGCCTTACATGCTTCCCAACCTCCGCTGGGGGCAGAGGATTGGGGATTTCACGGTCAAAGATGACCTGGTTGTACGGAACCCATATTTGGATGCCCCAATGGCTCAGTACGCCGGCGAAGTTGCCGTGGAATGGGGGGAAATGCGGGAACATCAGGACGAATGGGGTGTACGCAGCCATAAATGCGCCTTTGCAGCTCAAGGAGCGGGGCGTTTCGATGAAGAAATATTCCCGGTGGAAGTTCAGGGGAAAAAACAGAACATACAATTCTCCAAAGATGAGCAAGTCCGCGCAGATACCTCAGTAGAAGCGCTTGCGAAAATGAAAACGGTATACGGCAGCCCTACCGTGACGGCTGGGAACGCGTCCGGCATCAGCGACGGCGCGTCTGCTCTGTTGATTATGTCCGAAGAAGAAGCAGAAAAGCGCGGCCTAAAACCGCTTGCCAAAATAGTTGACTGGATAAGCGTTTGCTCCGAACCGCGCAACAGCCCGGTTTTACCATCTATTGCTATGCAGCAGCTACTGGAAAAGAATAAAATGTCCATCGACGACATGGGCCTTATTGAAATAAATGAGGCGTTTGCTTCCATGCCGTTAGTTTCATCCAGAGCCCTGGCGAACAACGATATGGGTAAAGTCAAGGAAATCAGGGAACGGCTGAATGTGAACGGCGGAGCCATTGGGTTAGGCCATCCGGTGGGCGCTACTGGCGGCAGGCTCACCATGACGCTGATTTACGAGCTGCGCCGCAGGAAGATGAAATATGGTATTGCTTCCATTTGCGGTGCTATCGGGCAAGGCGACGCCCTTATCGTTGAAACCGTACTTTGATGAAAATATATAACGTGGAATGTAACGGCCTGATTTGTCTTGAAGTAAAGGAAGTAAAGGGAGTAAAAGAGGTGAACTGATGTTGGAACAAGTAGGAAACGCAGGGACAAATAGCGGGTTCATAGGCGCGTACAATAAATTCATTGACTTTCTCGCGTTTGCTTCAGCCTTGTTGACGTTCGGTTTTTTGTTCGGCTGGATCAACATCCAGCTATGGAATATGTTTTGTATCATTCTGTGCCTGTTCTATTTGGTCGAGTATATGCCGGATTTGTCCGATGCAAAGAAAAAATGGCACCACAAGGCTTGGGCGATATTTGTTATGGCAATTGGCATAGCGCCAAACATATACCTGTTGTTCAATATCGCCAGGATCCGGGTGTTATTCGGCTCGGTCTACACAACAGCAGACGTTGTCTTTGGTTCTATGGCGATACTTTCTACGCTGATTTGGACAAAACGTAAATTCGGCTGGGCTATGCCTGGTATCGCGATAGTATTTATCGCTTATGTATTACTTGGCCACAATTTGCCGCGTCAGTTTATGGGCCATTCAGGTTTCGGGTTCCCCAGGTTCGTCAGTTTCATCTTCAGCGATGCGGCGTTGTATGGGATCTTGGTGGGGGTCGTAGCCAGGGTAATTTTCCTCTATTTACTTTTTGGGTCTTTTTTAAATAATTCAGGTATCGGGCAGTACATGATAGACCTTTCGATGGCGCTGGCCGGACGCTACCGAGGAGGCCCTGCTAAGGTTGTAGTTTTCGCCAGCGCATTGCTGGCCACTATTAATGGGAACTCCGTCGCAAACGTAGCCACCACGGGAGTCGTAACCATACCAATGATGAAGAAGGTTGGATATACGCCGCATTTCGCCGGAGCCGTTGAAGCCGTAGCCTCCACAGGCGGGCAGATATTGCCGCCTGTAATGGGAGCCGGGGCATTTATCATGGCGGAGTTTTTAGGGGTCTCGTTCGCGGTGGTTGCGCGGGCTGCCTTGATCCCTGCGCTGTTGTTTTATGTCGCGGTCTATCTGCTCGTTGACCTGGAGGCGGTAAAGAAAAATCTAATCGGGCTTCAACGCGAGGAACTACCGGAACTTAAACAAGTTTTAAAAAAGATTTATATGCTGACGCCAGTCGCCGTTATCGTCTATTTATTAATGATTTCCCGAACGTCAGTCACCAGAGCCGGCCTGATTGCCATTGCCGTGACTGTGGTGGTTTCCTGGTTTTCTAAGGAATACCGCATGGGCCCCAAAAGAATTTATGAGGCTATGGTTGACGGCGCAAAATCCACTATACCTATTACTTCCACATGTATGACCGCCGGTATAGTCATCGGCGCTATTACAATGAGCGGCTTGGCGACCCGTTTTGCCTCGATGGCACTGAGAATGGCGGATGGCAATATACTCCTGACGGCTATTTGCGTTGCGGTGATCTGCATTGTCCTGGGGTTGGGTTTGCCCACCACCGCAGCTTATGTTATCACTGCCGCTGTAGCGGTCCCCATAATGTCACGGGTGGGTATAGACCCATTAGCCGCGCATCTATTTGTGTTTTATTTTGCTATTTTGTCGGCGATAACGCCGCCGATCGCAGGCGCTTCCTTCGCAGCCGCAACTATTGCAAAAGCCCCTATTATGAAAACGTGCTTCGAATCCGTACGGCTTGGCATTGTTGCGTACATTATCCCGTTCTTTTTCATTTTCGATACCAGCCTTATCGGCCAGGGCTCGTGGTATCAAGTACTTCTAGCCATCATTACCTCCGTGGCTGGGTGCATCTTTTTGGCCATGTCTATACAGGGAGTTACTTTTATGGGGCACACTGTTAATGTTATCGTCCGGATTCTATGGGTTGCTGGTGCACTGATGTTGATCGACCCCAATTGGCTAACCAATTTGTACGGGATTGGATTGCTTGTTTTGGGTTTGTTCATTGTCTTTATACTCAATAGAAGCGGATTTCACAAAAACAGCGCTCCCGTAAGCGGTTAAGCGGATTGGAAGTTTGTAAACTAAGTTGTTAATTCAAGAAGGGAAAGGTAGAAAATGAAAAAAATGAAGAGATTATTTGCTATGTTACTCTGCTCCGTGATGCTTCTAAGTGTGATGATTAGTGGTACAGCGACATCCGCGTCCGCGCGTGAGCTCTCTTTCTATGATGCAGGCGGGGCTGCGGCAACTTCCTCGATTTTCGCCATAGTTGTCGCTTGGGCTGAATTGGTAAACAGCCAGTCTAATTATATAGAGCTTATCGTTCAGGCCACCGCCGGTTCTAACGCCCATTACAATTTGTTACACATAAACGCCATTCAGATAGGCTCCGGCTCAATGAGCTCCAACGCCGTCGCTTTTAGAGGCGAGACAGATACTTTCCCGCAGCCTTTAACCTCCCACCGTATCATTGCTACGCCTGTCGTAACGTTCCAGTCAATAGTAGTACGCGCAGACAGCGGGATTTACAGCATCAACGACCTTAACGGCAGGACGGTAAACGTTGGGAACGCCGGTTCTCCGTCAAGTGAAACAGCCGTAGGGACAATCCGGGCGCTTGGGATAGACGCTAACATCGTTTTCAGCACAAACACCGAGGCAATCGAACAATACCAGGAAGGCCGTATCGATGCGTTTATGTGGACTGCCGGCCCTGGGAACTCCGTTATAATGCAAGCGCTGGATGCAGCCCCTTCAAGGCTGATATCGCTTTCCGAAGAGGAAGCGTTGGCTGTAGCCTCTTCCGCTGAGTTGTCCGGCAGGACAGCGCACGGTTTCACTTACCTTAGATACTGGGGGCTTGAGCCAGCGGATCAAACTGTCAGGCATATGACCAACACGTCAGATATCCTGGTACGTTATGACATGCCGGATGCGGACGTCGTTGAGATGTTAGAGATTTTCTGGAACAATATTGACGACCTGAGAGACGCGCTTGCCGCCATAAACGGTGTTCCTGAATCTATCATTGACGCTACCAGCCCAGTTCACCCGGCGGCTGCAAGATTTTACAGAGAGGTCTTTAATATCGAAGTCCCCGCGCATTTGTTAATCGACTAGGCGTTTAGTCCACAATTCTTAATTTATATATAAAATAGCCAACGGCTATAAAGGGAAGGAGCTCAATTTGTACTTAATTTTGTGCCGCCTTCCCTTTTTTGTATAGAAAATATAGCCGTTGCAGCGAAACTTGATTACGAAGAAAGGGCTTGGGATTATGAATGTTACAGTAAATTCAAACTTGGAAGCTATCGCGGACAACTGGCAATTAAGTAAGGCCAATTTTTTGGACGAGGCGCGGAAAGAGTTAAACCTTGCGCAAACTATCCATATTACGGACTGTACGCTACGGGACGGTGAGCAACAAGCCGGCATCGCTTTTTCATGGCAGGATAAAGTGGCTATCGCGCGCGCCCTTGATAGTTTGGGCATTTATGAAATAGAAGTTGGCACACCAGCTTCTTCTGCGGAAGACGAAAAAGCGGCGAGAGAAATAGTCAAAATGCGGCCTAAAGTAAAAATTTCGGCGTTGGCAAGGGCGACCAAAGGGGACATTGACCTTCTTTCAGACATCGGTGTTTGGGGCGCAAATATAAGCCTGCCGATTGGGGACCTTCAGCGTCAACACAAGTTGAAATGGGACGAACAGCGTTATATTGATACATGCCTTGAACTGGTGGCCTACGCCAGAAACAAAGGGTTACACGTCAATTTTAGCCCATACGATACTACACGGGCAGACTTTGAATTTTTGGACAGGGTCCTCACTGCGGTTAAAAATTCCGGAAATGTAGACAGGGTACGGCTAGTCGACACTGTTGGGTCGTCAAATCCCATAGGTATCAGATATATGGTTCGCAGGATGAAAAAGATACTGAAGGATACCCCCCTGGAGATTCATGTACACGATGATTTTGGCTTGGCGCTTGCTAATACTATCGCGGCAGTTGAGGCCGGTGCGGACGTTATCTCTTCTACCATAAACGGGATAGGGGAACGTTGCGGTAACGCGGCGACAGAGGAGATCGTGCTGACGCTTCAAATGCTTTATGGCATTGACCTTGGAGTAGACTGCAGCAAATTACTTGAAACTTGTAATCTTGTAGCGGAGCTTTCCGGAGTCCCCATATCGCAGATCAAGTCAATAGTGGGCCGCAATAGTTTTTCGCACGAAACAGGGACAGTAGTTGCGGGTGTGCTGGAAATACCTTTTACTGCGGAACCTTATACCCCCGCCCTTGTTGGCCAGCAAAGGTCGTTTTTGATTGGGAAAAAAAGCGGCAAAGCCTCTATTGTTATGAAACTTAAAGAGTTAAATTTGGGGGAGAAAACACCGGAACAACTGGAAAAAATCCTTGAGCAGGTAAAAATTTTCTCAATAACTAATAAGAGGTGTCTTGAAGACGCGGAATTCCGCGAACTAGTGAATACAGTGCATTAACTTAGAGCCACCGGCTCTAAATGTTGCAACCGTTATAGATTATCAGCACTTGATTTTTAGCTATTTTAACTTTAGGCCTTTTGTTTAATTCACTATACGCTGAAAGGATCGGATATCAGTGGACGCAAAAACTCCGTTAACTGACAAAAACATACGAAATATAACACTTGAGCAACTTAGGATATCGGTATCGTGCCTATGCCGCAAAGTGGGCTTGCCGCAAGAGGATTCCGACATTGTCGCCGAGGCTATGCTTTCCTCAAATAAACGCGGTATTGAGACGCACGGGATTAGAACCATGCCTAATTATATTAAGCGTTTCGAAGCAAAGAGCCTTAATGCGGCCCCTAAAATTACCCCAACGCACGAGACCGCTGTATCGGCCGCTATCGACGGGGACAATGGGCTTGGCCATGTAACCGGGACACATGCGATGCGTATCGCCATAGAAAAAGCGCTTAAATCCGGCATCGGCATGGCCACGGTACGAAACAGCAACCATTTTGGCATGACGGCTTTTTTCCCCATGATGGCCCAAGCAAAAGGGTTGATCGGGATAGCGTGCTCCAATGCCTCAGCCCGTATGGCTCCCACTGGTGGGAAAACCCCGATCTACGGTAACAACCCCTGGTCGGTGGCCCTGCCTCATTCTCAGGGTAAAATTCCGGTCGTGGTGGACATGGCCAGCAGCGTTGTGGCTAATTCGCACGTCATTGCAGCGAGGAAAAAAGGGACTAAAATTCCAACACATTGGGCGCTTACAAAGGACGGACAGCCTACAGACGACCCGAACTTGGCTGTTTTACTCCAGCCCTTCGGAGGGCACAAAGGATACGCGCTCTCTCTGATTGTGGAAGCGTTTGCAGGCGGCCTTTCGGGTTCTGCCATGGGCATCAACGTCAAAGAGTACAACAGTATGACGGACGGCCAAAGTATCGGACATTTTTTGGCAGCAATTGACCCTGGTTTATTTATGGATAGGCAGCAATATGTGGATAATATCGAGCGGTTTTTTAATGATGTAAAACATTCCGAGCCAATAGAGGATGGAGGGATTGTATATTTACCCGGCGAAAAAGAGCACCTAGCCACGTTGCGCGCCGTAGAAGAAGGGCTTTTCTTAGAGGGGCAAGACGTTGATGATTTTAATCAAATATGTGAAAAGTATGGGGTAACAGAAAAATTAAAATAAGTTCGAGTAACAAAAAAAGGAGACGGTATTTATGAAAAAGTTATGTGCTATGTTGCTCTGTTTTGTAATGGTTCTAAGCGTTGCTGTCAACATCGGTGCTACGGCTGCGTCTGCTCGTGATCTTACGTTCTATGACGTAGGCGGGGCGGGGGCCGCTTCCTCGATTTTCGCCATAGTTGTCGCATGGGCCGAGTTGGTGAACAGCCAGTCCAATTATATTGAACTGATTGTCCAGGCTACAGCCGGCTCGAACGCGCACTATAATTTACTGCATCTTAATAATCTCCAGGTTGCGTCCGGCTCTATGAGTTCCAATTCCGTAGCGTTTAGAGGCGGCACGGATACGTTCCCTCAACCATTAACAGCCCACCGCATCATTGCTACACCTGTAGTAACCTTCCAGTCTATTGTGGTTCGCGAAGATAGCGGGATTTACAGCGTCATGGATCTGAACGGCAAGAGGGTAAACGTGAGCAGCGCCGGCTCTCCTTCAAGCGAAACAGCCGTAGGGACACTTCAGGCGCTCGGTATAGACGCCGAGATTATTTTTAGCACAAACGTTGAGGCTATTGAGCAGTACCAAGAAGGCCGGATTGATGCGTTTATGATGACGGCAGGCCCTGGGAACTCCGTCATTATGCAGGCGTTGGATGCGGCCCCTTCAAGATTAATTTCGCTGTCCGAAGAGGAGGCGCAAATAGTAACATCGTCTGAAATACTGAGCGGCAGGGTAGCACGCGGTTCCACCTATCTCCGGTATTGGAGCTTAGAGCCAGGTAACCAGACGGTTACGCATATAACAAACACGTCTGATTTTTTAGTGCGTTACGATGTGCCTGATGTGGACGTCATTGAGATGTTAGAGATTTTCTGGAACAATATTGACGACTTGAGATCGACACTAGCCGCCATAAACGGTGTCCCCGAATCTATTCTTGACGCTTCCAGCCCCGTTCACCCGGCAGCTGCAAGGTTTTACAGAGAGGTCTTTAATATTGAAGTCCCCGCGCATTTGTTAATCGATTAATACCGACTCGCAATCAAGTGATTGATTACACTTTTAAAACACGCTTTTAGAGTAAACGTTTATGCAATCTGCTATATTTGCTGAGATGTGGTAAAATTCTTCGGGTAAGTTTTAGTATCTCCGATAAATGAATAACCGAACTCCCGTTTCTGGTTATTTTAGGTTTTCAGATATGTATAAGACAGGAGGGAAATACGGTGGCAAAAATCTGTCAGTGTTGCGGGCGCGGCCCAACGACCGGAAATGCGGTCAGTCACTCGAACCGGCATACGCGTCGGCGTTGGCTGGTCAACCTTCAAAGCGCCAGAATTGACGTAGGTGATGGAACTACCTTCAAAGTCAGAATCTGCGCTAAGTGCCTGAAATCTGGTCACGTTAAGAGAGCGGTCAACGTTTAATAATCCGCTTAGAAGCCAAAAAGAGGGGGGACTTTCCCCCTCTTTCTTTTTATGCTTTTTATCCTTGGGGGGTAAAACGTTTGAAGTTTTTTGCTGGGCAGCAAGGGGCGGGGGATATTTCGTTAAGCCTGATGAGCCTGAAGGGGGCTACAGTGCTGGGGATAAACCCTCCGGTTTACGATTTCACATGGTTTGACCTATGGTCGAAACCAGCGGGGCTCCTTAGCATTTTACATAAGCTGAGGTGTTCCGGTAACGATGTCCGCTTGCTGGACTGCCTCTATGAAGGCCGTACACTAGCCCCGGAAAATAAAAATAATAAAATTAAAAAAGAACTTGGGTTTGGGCGCTGGAAAACGGAGCAAACCCTTGCCGATAAACCGGAGCCATACCGTAACATCCCCCGCAGATACTACCGTTTCGGGCTGGGGGGAGGCGAACTACGGAAGCGCCTAACCATGTACCCCAAACCGGACGTTATATTGGTGACTTCCGCCATGACGTACTGGTACGAAGGGGTGTACGAGGCCATAGCGGCGGCGAAGGAGATTTTCCCCGGCGCTTTTGTGATTTTGGGCGGCGCTTACGCACGGCTTTGCCCGGAACACGCGGCGTTGAGCGGCGCGGACTTCGTTCAGTCCGAACAACTTTCTTTCCCATTCCAATACGAAACAATAGCGCTGGATCTTTACGAGTCGCCTTCTTACGGTATTTTAATCACCTCGTGGGGGTGTCCTATGTCCTGCGGCTACTGTGCAAGCGGGAAATTGTGGCCGGTTTTCGCCCAGCGCCAACTGGAGGACGTTTTTAAAGACCTCGCAAGCCAGGCCGCCATCCCCACTGTAACGGACATGGCGTTTTACGACGACGCGCTTTTATTAAATAAAGAACGGATGTTTTACCCCTTGTGCCGTTTCATCCGCGAGTATCATCCAAACCTGCGCCTGCACACGCCGAACGGGTTACACGTGGCTCAAATGGACGACGAATGTTGCGTTGAGCTTTTCCGGACCGGCTTCCGCACAATACGTCTCAGCTTGGAGGGCACTGACGACTTTACGGCTGGGGTCAGTTCCGGCAAAACAGCGGCACGCGATTACGAACGCGCGGTTGAGTCCCTTTTGCGCGCGGGGTACGGCCCGGACGACATCGAAACATACATAATTGCCGGGCTGCCCGGCCAAAACACGGAGGACGTACGCAAGTCAATAGAAACAGTCGTAAGCCTTGGCGGGCGCCCAAAACTTACCGATTTCTCCCCCATACCGGGGACACCGCTTTTCGAGGCTGCCCAACGGCAAACGCCGGACATAACAAAAGAGCCTTTGCTGCAGAACAAAACGGTATATGCGCCCTACGTGGCAAAAAACGTCCCGCCGGACGTGCTGCAATATTTGAAAAATATGACTAAACAAAATGGGCAAAAAAACAGGGGCGGCAAGTAGCCTCCCCCAAATCCTTCACGCATTACTATAAACGGCTAAAAGCCAGGCACGTGCCTGCTGGCAAAATCGAACTCAAACGGCGCGTCCGGGAACGCCAAGATAACCGCCCTCAGGCTGATGTGGCTGTCGTCGCCGGATGTGCGGTCGTCTCGGAAATTGAGTTCCCACCTCATACAATCGGTGATCCATTGAATCGTATAGTTGACCTGGTCGATCATTTCAGCCCTCATATCGTAACTCCCGCGCGTCACAAAAAACAGATCCCTGCCAATTGGGAAACGGATTGACTGGTGGAGCCTCTCCGCTTCGCTGTATCTATCCCAAAGCATGGGCGACCGCCTCCATACGCGGCGGCGCTCATATCCAGACATCAGCTGCAAATCCCCGAAATTATAGTTGAATCCAGAGAAACTGAGTAATGTTTCCTGGACAGAACCGCCTTTATTGTAGTACCACACACCGTATGTATGGTTGGAGAAAAACCTTACATTTCTGCTGATAGGCTGGTTTATACGGTGATGCAGCGTAATACCGTAACGTGTTACCGTGTCGCTAGTCATGGTCGGCGTTCTTTCCCAATACCTGCCAATCGTCGTTCCAAGCCTGAACTGCGCGTTGTTTATGGTGCCGTCCCTCATCCACGGGGTATACAGCGAAAACTCCGGTCTCCGGTCCAGCCGCCCTCTATATTGGTTGACCGCGTCTTTCTGGTCCTCTATGTATTCCCTCCAAGCCAAGCGGAGCGCGCCTTCCCAGCCGTTTCTCCTGTAGAACAAACCCACGTGCGGGCTGTACTGGTGCTCATCCCATGCCTCGTTCCAAGTATAATTGACACCGCCCCTTACGAAAAACCCGCCGTTTCCGATATCTTGCTCAACCGCGGCCATCCATTCGAACCCAACCCTATTCCAATAACCCAATCCAATGGAAACTAAGCTGCTTCCTAATTCGAACCCGCCGCGTGAGACTATACCTAACCCTCTTGTGCGGTTATATTCAATATAAGGTAAAAAACTACTCAACAAACTGTCATCACGGTTGAGGCGGACTATATAGTCCATAGGGTACACAAAAATTAAGGTATTTCCGAGGTAAACGCGGGGCCGTCTCACTATCATCCTGCGTCCGGGAATCACAACCAAATTCCTGGTTACAAGCCTATAATGGGGGCGATCCATTATACAAGTCGTAACGGTCACATTGCTCCCTATGGCCACATGCTCAGGGGCCCTCCGTATCCTGTGGCTTATGAGGCCGCGCTCCATCGCTAAATCGTAAGGCATGGACTGCAATTCGCCGCCTGATATAAAAAGTGTCCCTCTGTCAACACCAACGCTGCTTCTTACACCGCTCATAACACCTTCCTGGGTGTTGAGGTCGTACTCTAAGCTCCGCCCTAAAAGATGCCGGCCTTCGGACTCCAGCGATACCCAGCCGCCTGGCCTTGGAAAAGCCCTGGCTGTATTGGAGGCTATATCATAATCTATACGTTCGGCGCGGATTCTTGCATCGCCGTGGGTCAGTACGGCATTACCCTCCGCCGTAGCCTGTCCGAGTGAATCGTCGAAACTTATACGCTCGGCGTCCAGCGTCACTCTAGGCTGGTCTTCGGTTGCATACGCCGGAAATCCATAAAATAAAATGCAAACAAACAACACAAGCGGCAAAAAAACAAACCCGCCGCAAAAATTTATTCTCCGCCTTCGAGCCTTCTCCACCGAATCACAGCTCCTTCGTCAAACTCCATAATGCCGGACTCGTCCAATCTTGCCAGGTCCGTTTCCAGGGTAAACTCGTCATCGTACACCAGCACACCCTCAGGGAATAAAAAGACATTCCCTTCCATTGTCCATTTAAGTAATGGGCTTTCCAGGTTCAGTATACGGGTTTCCGTCTCCATAGTCCCGGAGACATACGTAACATCCGCAGCCTCCGCAGCCTCAAAATAAAACCCGTGCAAGCCCGTGAAAGCCCATTCCCTGCCATTAGCAAACCTGCGGTGTACGTCCACCGTGTGCAGCTCTACGACATCGGGCCTGCGTTCCGCGCGGGGTGTCCACATCCGCCACAAATCTCCGGAAACTTCGCGCTCAAATTCCAGGTTTTCCACAATTATAGGAGGCACATTTTCGAGGTTCCTTATCAACTGCTCCAAATCCCTGGTAAGGTCTAAAACAACATAATAGGCCATGACCCCGATGAAACAAATCGTTAAGAACAAAAAAAGATATTTATTTCTTGGCTTCATATTCTTGGCTTCATGGCGTAGAGATTACCATACTATTTTCCAAGTCGAATCTTCACGAACCACGCTTAAAGTCCGGTGGAGTAACGTCCGTATAAACAGGATACGCCTTGCCGTAACTATCCTGGCCTGGTTAGCGCCGAGCCAGTCTATTCTGTAGCCGCTCCTGAGCGCCGACCTAAAATCCGTCAATCCCCGTAACTCCGTCTCAAAAGACTGTCTGGTAAATTGGTTCCGCGAAGCCTCCGACAACATAGAGTACATCGTGCCCACGTCAAAGTTTATCCAGTGCTCCAGGAATGTCCTGAGCACATGCTCACGCGAAACATAAGCAATATCTATGATTTCTTCTTCGATAGGCTCAAAGGGTTCGAATTCTTCAATAACAATTTCCGGCACCACCGGAGGCGGAGGCGGTGGTGGAGGAGGCGGCGGCGGTGGAGGCGGCGGAGGAGGAGGAGGAGGAGGCGGCGGCGGAGGCG
>Ga0123355_10005964_pt1 | contig 17961 bp, 16 predicted proteins | sample TergutEmb28metaG_3_FD_89872 | JGI IMG/M metagenome (GOLD analysis project Ga0123355, IMG submission 89872) | Embiratermes neotenicus P1 segment gut microbial communities from Petit-Saut dam, French Guiana - Emb289 P1 | ecosystem: Host-associated > Arthropoda: Insects > Digestive system > Gut ... | reverse complement strand
GTTAACACATAATCAATTTGATAATACATGGTTACAGGGTTGTCTGCCCTGTTTTCCAATGTCATGCGGCAGCTTTTTTTAAATGGCATTTGCCAGTAGCAGTTAAACGCACTGCCCGGGTTTACGCATACTGCTAAGGAATTAAGCGGGGCAAACGTGTTCCATGAACTTGCAAAAAAGTCGCCAATTGGGCATTCTATTGCTGGGTTTTCCTGCCCATCGTAGTAAACACGCAAAATGGTTTCACGCCACCGGCCTGTTGGGGTTAGCCAGATATGTTGAATACACCCGGGTTCATTTATTTCTGCAATTGTAAAAACTTCTTTTGGCTGCATTACGATGTATGGGTTTACTTTCCAGCCTGTGCCAAGGTCTCTTGCTGCCCATTTTGCGCTGCCTTGCTCTAGCGGACACATGCCACCTTTTCCTTTTTCACCTGTGAAATTTTCTGGTGAAATGGATCTTGTTTTTGCTTTGGATGTTAGAAATAAATTGCCCATGTTTGTGTTTAAGCCGTTAAAGCTCATGTTCTCAATCCTCTCCTGTGTGTTTGTTGTGAAAAGTGCCTTGATTACTATAAACCCAATGCAGTTAAGGCACTCCTAGGCTGTGGATAGTGTATCTCTTTTTTATGGTTAAAGCAATATTTGACGCAACAATTTACTCGTGTATAATGAACGTAAATATATTTCAGGAGATGAGAAAATGGATTTTTATCAACAAGTCTATGGCAAGGGGAAAGATTTTTTCGAAAGCAAGACTTGCGTTCATACAGCAGGGGAAATTGCGCACCAGCCTGTTATGTGGCGTAAGTTAAGTAGTTACTTAAAAGAGGTGCAGCAAGAAATTGGCGAGTTTATGGGCAAAGTTGGGCCGCTTGCAGATATTCGAATTGTGTTAACAGGGGCGGGTAGTTCTGGTTTTGTGGGGCGTGCGGTGTCCGGGTTTGTAGCGCAACTTACCGGGGTTAATTCTCAGGCTGTTCATACAACAGATATTTGTTCCGCACCAGAAATGTATCTATTTGCAGATACTCCAACTTTACTTATTTCATTTGCCCGCTCCGGCAACAGCCCAGAATCTGTTGGGGCGGTAGAATATGCCCGTAAAGTTGTGAAAAATTTATATGAAATTGCAATTGTTTGTGATGGCAGCAGCCGTTTGGCTAATGCCACACGCGAGTCTGCAAAGGGGATTGTATTGGTAATGCCCGAAGGCACTAACGACAACGGTTTTGCAATGACAAGCAGCGTATCTACTATGTTGCTGGCTGGTGTTGCTGCATTGTGCTATAAGCAAATAGATAAAATAGCAGGAGACATACATGTTCTTGCAGATGAAGTAGAAAAAAGCATTGCAAACATATCAAAGGCGGCCGAAACTTGCGCCAATTGGGGATACGAGCGTGCATGGTACCTTGGCAGTGGCCCGCTTATGGCATTGGTCGAAGAAGGTGCGCTGAAAATGATGGAATTAACTAACGGTGCAGTTGTGGCCGGTTTTAACAATGCCCCAGAATTCCGCCACGGCCCAAAAACTGTTATGAACCCTAAAACGATAACAGTGCATTTTATTTCCGCAAATGCGTTTACGTCCAAATATGATATGGATCTATTTAACGAACTTTACAGCCAGCGTGACGGTAATAAAGTAGTGGCTTTGCATTCTACGCCATTGCAATCGGATTTAGCTGTGCAATATAATGCAAATGGATATACGGTTATTGCAGAAGCCGCCGCAGGTATTCAAGGGTTGGTGTTTATGCAATTGCTTTCCATGCATACGTCTTTGGCTCTTGGTGTTACAACAGATAACCCGTCGCCTAGTGGGTTGGTTAATAGAGTTGTGCAGGGTGTGACAGTATATCCTTACTCAGTCTAAACTCAACCGGTAACAAAGTATTACCGGTTGAGTTTAACAAATATATTGAGGTGTCATCTTGAAAAGCTTATTTACTAAGAAATATATCGCAATAATTACATGCGTTATTGTGATTATTAGTGGCGCAGGTGTATTTAATTGGCAAGCGAACCGTACTTCGCCTCCGGATTATGTTCCTGCCGAGTTATCTTCTTATGAAGAAGAGATTCCGGAAGATTCAACCCCTTTAGAAGAAGTTTTTACAGAAGATGTAACCCCCGCCGAAGAAAGTTCTCAAATTTACGAACCCGTTTCTACCGAACATCCAATACTGCAAATGCCCCGTATTATTTCCGCAACAGTGGAAGAACAAGCCGCCAACCTACAAAAACTCGCAATGGTGTGGGGGTTTACAAAGTACACACATCTAGCCTTTCTTACAGGGGAAAGATGCTGGGACGCAGAACTGCTTGAGCTAATACCAATAGTTCAATTTGCAGAACCAGACGATGTAAACGACTTATTGTATAGCTGGTTTGTACGCCTTGGAGACGATGGGTGGCATGGTAACCAAAGTGTGTTTTTATTGGCGCAATTAGACGAAAACCTGCAATACCAGTTAGGCTTAGCGGACATGTCGGAATTATGGGACGTTGTCCCTGACATAGTAAATAGTGTTCATTGGCTGTCGAATATAGGGCTTATAGCCGGGGCAGATTATTCTTCTATTGGATTGCGGGTAGATGCAAATTACTTTAACGCAATTAGCGAAAATGATGCCGTATTTGGCTGGCTGTATTCGCTTGAAACAATTAGCAATGAATATATCAAACATTTGGTTGATATGAGCTGGCTAACGGATGAATCTTTTTTGGGCGGCTCCCTGGCTACCGTTTTTTCCAGATTTACGGAAGCTCCCATGGTTGACATGACCAATGCACCGCTTACTTTTTCTACCACGGACATTTTTAGTCGCCACGACTTCTCTAACCAAAATACTCACCCCACCATGAATTATAGCGATGCAGGATATCGACTGCTTGGGCTTTTTAGGATATGGAATGCCATGAAATATTTTTTCCCGCACATTGATATCATAGAGTACTGCTGGAACGAGCTATTGCTCACGTATATCCCCATAATGCTTGAGGGGGAGGATGAGCTAAGTTATGCAGCAACTCTTGCGTCGCTTACATCCCACCTCCGCGACCCTCATATTTGGTTTACAAACACATTATGGATGCTTGACGAAATGTTTGGTGAGTTTATAGCACCCGTAATACTTAAGGAGGCCGAAGGGCATCTTGTGATGTCCGAACAACTTTTTGTTGTATTTGAGCAAAACCGGGTACTACTGCCGGGTGATGTTGTGTTGGCTGCAAATGGTGTGGATATCAGCGAAATTGCTGCGAATATGTTGCATTACCTGCCTTATCCTAATGAAGAAAGAGTTTTGGAGTTCCTTGCACAATACCATTTAATATTAAGGCAGCACACAAATGATGAGCCTATGGAGCTTGATATACTGCGTGATGGCACAGAGCTAACCGTTAATGTTGATGTGCTTAGAATTACATCCCAAATGAGAATGGAAGGCGGCAGGCCATTTTATGTTAACGAAGCACCAAGCCAAACTTATGAGATACTAGAAAATAATATTGGCCTCATTAACACTTCAATGATATGGTTTGGAGGAGCGTCTGCTGTAATGCATAGTTTGGCTAACACCGACGGCCTTATTATTGATCTGCGGCGGCCTCCGGGTATTGTCCACTGGGAGTTGGCTGAATTTATAGTGGAAGAGACACTACTTTATTTTAGGTTGACAAGGCCTTTAGGAGCTATCCCGGGCAGTTTTATAGATATACTGCGTGGGTACTCAGGTGGTTTTAGAGGGGCTGCAACAGATCCATTTTTATATGAAAACCCCGTGGTTCTTTTAATGGACATAGGTACATTTAGTAATACGGAAACTGCCGTAATGTCTCTTCGTAGTGGAGCAAATGTTACTGTAATTGGCAGTAACTCTATTGGCGGAAATGGGGATATAGCACGTGTGTTTTTGCCGGGCGGGATTGATATGGCTTTTACAAGTTTAGGCGTATTTGCACCGGATGGCGGTCGAACTCATTTTATTGGGTTGGAGCCGGATATTAGGGTGGATAGGACTATTGCGGGCATACGGGAAGGCAGGGATGAGTTGATGGAAGCGGCGATTGAATTTATTTCAGGTAATTTTTCTCCATGAGGTAGAGTGGGGGATATTCCATAAAATATATGGAGAGTGCTATGATTGGAGATTTTTTCATCAGAAATTCAAGATTAACACTGGCGTGCATTATCCTGCTTATTGGTGGAGCAGTTATATTTGCTTTGCAATTTGACCGTACTCCACCAACAAACCCTATTCCCGAAGAAGTTTATATTGCAAACGAAGAGACGCCGCTTGAAGAAGTTCGTGCAGAAGAAGCCATTGTTGACGAAACATATACCATTCTCGTTCCCGTTCCTATAGAAATTATCTTCGTAGATAATACAATTGAAGTACAAGCCGCCAACCTACAAAAACTCGCAATGGTTTGGGGGTTTACAAAGTACACTCATTTAGCTTTTCTTACAGGGGAAAGATGCTGGGACGAGGAGCTATTTGACCTAATACCTATTATTAGGTTTGTGAGCCCGGCAGACGTAAATGATATCTTATTCAACTGGTATATCGGGCTTGGAGATGATGGGTTTGACAATGTCAGAATCATATTACACGGCAATACGCAACCTTTGATATGCATGGAGTGGCTTACAGACGAGGCATTTTTAGGCAACCTTGCCACTGTATTCTCTCGGTTTAACGGAATTAGAGTTAACAGCAGGAGGCAGGCACCTGTTATGTTTGACCAAATGGGTACAGCCATTTTTTCCAACCAAGGAATTCACCCTTTGATGGATGCAAGCGACGACAGATACCGGTTATTAGGGCTTTTTAGGTTATGGAATGCTATGAAGTATTATTTCCCTTATATCGATATTATTGACGACTGCTGGCACGAGCTTCTATTCGAGCATAATATTATCATGCTTGAAGGAACGGATAGTCATAGCTATCAGCGAACACTTGCATCCATTGCATCTAGGCTGCACGACCCACACATTAGGTTTAGTTTTACCCCGTGGATGTTTGACCGCATGTTTGGGGAGTATGTAGCACCGTTAAGACTTACAGAGGCCGAAGGGCAGTTAGTGGTATTTGAGCATGTAAATATGTCTGGTGACACAGGTGGATCACTTACACACGAACGGACAATGGAGCCGGGTGATGTAATATTGGGTGTAAATAGTAGATGTATTGATGAAGTAGTTGATGAAATGTTGCAATACGTGTCTTACCCAAATAGAGACAAAGCACTATTTTACTTGGCAACATTTCATAGAATATTACGCCAGCACTCGCCTGCGACAAAAATGCAATTGGATGTGTTGCGTGATGGTGTTGTAATACAGGTGGCGGTGGAAACAGTTGTAAGATGTATGATGATGGATATGAACTTGCAAAACCTGCCTCCTCCCGGAGTGGCGCATATGATTTTGGAAAATAATATCGGTCTTATTAACACGAGCACTGTGCAGGAAAGAGGTATGCCGTATATAATGGCAAGTTTAGCCTATACAGACGGCCTTATTGTGGACTTGCGGCAATACCCTGCATTTTTTCCAGTTGTTCATGAACTGCCGGCGTATTTGGTGGAAACACATCAACTATTTTCTGTAATATCAGGGCCTTCACGATCTTTTCCCGGCGTATTTAATAAATACCCCAACCAGTATTCAGGTGGTGGGAGGACTATGTGGCAACAGCTCGAAGATACATTTTTTTATGAAAATAATGTAGTGGTTTTAATGAACGAGCGTTCGTTTAGCCGGCCGGAATTTGCTATATTATCTTTGCGCAATGGTGCTAATGTTACGGTAATGGGTACTAACTCTATGGGTTCTAATGGGGATGTTAGGAATCTGCCTTTACCTGGCGGAGTTTCTATGTCTTTTTCTAGCTTGGGTATTTTCTCACCAGAAGGCGGGCAAACTCAGCGCATCGGGTTGGAGCCGGATATATGGGTAGAGCGCACTATTGCAGGTATCCGTGAGGGTAGAGATGAGTTGATGGAAGCGGCGATACAATTTTTACTAGATAACCATGCTCATATCGAGCAATAATATAAAGGTAACTTCAAATGGTTACTGAGAGTAACCGTTTGCCAATTTTCTGCATGGTTGATGACGGAAAATGCCCGTAATAGGCGATAGGAGGCTTGTAATGTTTGACGTAGTAACAGCATTTGATATGTGTGTAGACTTTCTGATGGATTTAGGCAACACAGAGCCAGAGTTTGGCCAAAGAGAAAAGTTAGTAGATGGCTACGGCTTGGAAATGGGTGGCTCTGCCTGTATTTTTGCTTGCCAATGCGCAAAGCTTGGTTTAGCAACTGCCGGGGTAGGCTCTATTGGTAATGACAGTTTTGGTACGTTTATGCTTGACTGCCTGCAAAAAGACAGTGTTGACACAAGCTTTATTAGAAACAATAAAGAAAAGACCGCCCTTACTTTGTGTTTAAACAAAACAGGAGGCGACCGTAGTATTTTAACCTATATGGGTGCGATGGACACTGTGCAGCAATCATGGATAGAGGAGTTGCTACCCAAAACAAGGCATTTACATGTTTGTAGTTACTACTTACTAAAAAGCCTGCAACCGGCGTACCCGCAGGTACTAAAAAAAGCTAAAGAGCTTGGCGTAACCGTTAGCTTAGACACAAATTGGGATCCAGAAGAAAAGTGGGACGGCGGCGTAAGAGATATTTTGCAATATGTAGATATCTTCCTACCAAACGAAAATGAGCTAATGCTTATCACAGGTAAGGATGATATAGAAGACGCATTACATTTCGCCGGAGAAATGATACCAACAATTGCAGTTAAATGCGGCGAAAAAGGTGCGTATGCATATTGCAAAGGAACCATTTACAAATGCGATGCAATGGAAGTAACCGTAGCAGATACTGTTGGGGCAGGAGATAGCTTTAATGGCGGGTTTATATATGGCTTTTTGTCCGGGTTATCTATTGAAGATTGCCTTAAAGTTGGTACTACTTGTGGGAGTATGAACGTTTGCAAACCCGGTGGGACGGCTGGGCAGCCTAGGTTGGATGACTTACGAAAAATAATTAGTGTATGAAATTAGGCTTTTTATAACAAACTTTTCATTAATATAAATTGCTCTTGTAGCGACATAAAAGTATCATTGGGATCGTAAGCATTTTGCTGTAAAAATTGCTGTCGTATTGTTTTTGCAAGCGCAAGTGTATGATGTTGGTTATCAGATAATGAGTCTGCACCTATTAATTTAACAATTTCCAGCAAGGCAGTCTCTTCCTGTAAAATTGACATAAGTTTTTCTCTAAGCTCCATAAACTTGGGGCTTATTTTATTTGCATACCATTCCGTAAGATTTGGCAAATAATTGCTATAACTATTATTCCAGTCTATAGCAGGAAAATGGCGAGCATATGCAAGCCGCCTATCCAACGCCCAATAGCAGGAGATAAACCGCTTGGTCTGTTGTGTAACAGGCTCTGAAAAATCTCCCCCTTGAGGGGAAACGGCGCCAACTATTGTAACGGAACCTTCTGTACCGTTTAAATTTGTTACATATCCGGCACGGCCATAAAATGCAGATAAACGAGTTGATAAATACGCCGGATAACCTTCTTCTGCCGGGATTTCTCCCAAGCGGCCGGACAACTCTCGCAACGCCTCTGCCCAGCGGGAGGTCGAGTCTGCCATTAAAGCTACGTGGTAGCCCATATCCCGGTAGCATTCCGCTACTGTAAGCCCGGTGTATATACTTGCTTCACGGGCAGCCACAGGCATATCAGAGGTATTAGCGATTAGTATTGTACGGTTTAGCAAGGGTTGCCCATTTTTAGGGTCGGTAAGTTTTGCGAAGTCTTCCAAAACTTCTGTCATTTCGTTGCCGCGCTCGCCGCAGCCTGTGTATACTATCAGGTCTGCATCACACCATTTAGCTAGCTGATGCTGTGTCATGGTTTTTCCGGTGCCAAACCCACCGGGGATTGCTGCCACACCGCCTTTAGCTATTGGGAAAAGGCTGTCTATAACCCGTTGGCCTGTTATTAGTGGCTGCGAAAGAGGCTGGCGTTTTTTTACTGGCCTTGGTATGCGAATAGGCCAGTTTTGAGAAAGGGTAAGATTTGTACCATTATCTAAGGTAATGATTGGTGTATCGGAACTGTACACACCATCAGGGGCGACATAAGTGACTGTTCCGGATATGCCGGGTGGTACCATTGCCTTATATGTAATTAATGGAGTTTCTGGTACTTCTGCAAAAATATCTCCTTGGGTTAGGTGTTGGCCTGTGGTTGCTGAAATCTTAACCGTCCAAGTTTTTTGTTGTGTGTGATGCAAATTTTCAACTGATCGGATTTTACGACCAGTTGAAAATGTTGATGGCATTTCATCTAATGGGGATAAAATCCCATCGAAAATACGCCCAACTATACCCGGCTGCAGCTTAATAGACATAGGGCGGCCTGTGCCAATTACATTTACACCTGGGCTTAGCCCTGCGGTACTTTCATACACTTGGGCTGTTGCCATTCCCGGCTTTAGTGTAATTATCTCCCCTCGCAACCCTGCAATTTCTACTACTTCAGATGCAAAAAAAACGTCCCCCTCAATGTTTACAACCGGGCCGTTTATTCCATAGACTTTAGCTTTTTTCATTTGTATGAAAATCACTTTGTACGAAACAGTCGGCGTGGGATATGTTTGCTTCACTTGCTACACTTAATGCTGTAGTGCCACTTTCACCTTGGTCATATATAAACGCTTCTTTAGCCATAGATAAGCGCATTTTGAAAGAATAATTTACTTGAACTGTACGAGCCTCGTTTAAAATAACAAAACCACCTATTAAATCTTGATTTTCTGCTTCTGGTATAAGTCCTGTAGCAGCTTTAATCGTTTCTTCGAAACGCATATCGTGCGGAGTTAGTTTTACTATTAAAAATTCGCCATTCTGCTGCGCCTTTTTAATACATTCTAAAAGATACGTCTCATATTCCGCACTTTGTGTAAATTGTGCTAACTGTGCTTGAATTTCTATAAACAAGCGGTCTATTTGCTGCTTTCGGATTTGTACGTACCGGCTCATTGCCTGTACTTTTGCTTGCGCAACTTGCCTTCCTGCTATTTTTTTCAACTCGTTTTGTTTTACTTGTAGCATAATTTTATTGCGCCTTGCTATGGCCTCTAGCGTTTCTGTTGCAGTTTTATTTATGCTGACTTCGGTTTTATTTTTTGCATCTCTTTTTTTTATTTCTATAGTTTGTTGTATTGTGTTTGCAAAATATTCTAATTTGCGTTCCGTTTTTTCAGCAATCATGTCAAAACTCCTTTTCATATTAATTTTTACAGTCGATATTTATGCTATTTTGTGCCAGTTGCTCCTTGCGCAAACTGGCACAAATGCAGCTCGCAATTCTGCACACTTACGTCGTGAGAGCACGCCCTAGTGTAGTAATTAACATCTGTGGGTTTGCTTTTACAAAACCAATAACTGCAGCCATTAAGGTTAACTCGTTGGATATAACAATCATATCGGTATCATGCAAGTTCTCAAGTAAGGGTATAAGCTCATCTTCGTTTTTGGCCATATGACACTCTATCCCCACAAGTCTAAGCCCTATACATATGTCTTCATCTGCAGAAATGGCTATAATCTTCATAGCATAACATCATACCCTCCCCAAAATCATAAACGAAATAAGTAAGCCGTAGATGGCAATACCTTCTGCCATAGCAACAAATATCATGGCTTTTCCAAAATTATCTTCATTTTCACTAATTGCACCAATTGCAGCAGCAGCTGTAGAACTTACGGCAATGCCCGTACCAATTGCTCCAAGGCCTGTTACTAAGGCAGCTGCAATAAAGGCTGCTGCAGTTGCTATATCCGAAGATTGGGATGATGGACCTGTATTTGCATACACATGTCCAGAAAAAATAAATATTGTGGCAATTATAAACACAAATGTAAACGCAATTATGTTGATGAATAACGTTAACTTTCTACGCTTTTTTTCTTTTGCATGAGAAAAATCAGTTTGTTTTTGGGTTAAATAATAAAAAATTAATGGGGTGACTATGGCTAATAAAAGGGAGAGACTAACAATGTACATTTTCTTGCGCTCCTTAATGTAATTTATTTGGCATAAAACTACGCCCGCCTCCTGTATAAAACCTACTAAACATTTCATAAAACTCTAAACGCAAAACCTGAATACCAACTAACAGGCCTTCAATTACCAAAACCAAAACATTCCCTAAAACCACAATAAGCCAGTTTCTAGCTTCAGATGTGGCCTGTCCTGCTGCACCCTGAGACAGTTGTAAGACGATATGCATCATCCCTGCGTGGCTTATCGCAAATGCTCCAACACGCACGAAGGAAATTGTATTGGTGGCATAAGTTAACAATGTTTCAAACAATTCTATAATTGTGTTAAAGATAAGCTGGCCAATTCCTTCTGCTGGGAAAAGTTTGCGCCCATCCATAAAGCGTTCCAACGGATGCTTAAATATAATAAATATCAACGGAAACTGTGCAACCGCCACAACTAACCCGCTTACAGGTAGCCCAAAAACCAAAATGCGTAGTAAGATAAAAATCATAGCTCCATAAAACACTAAACCTGCTGCACCATTTGCCCCAAAAAGAAACTCACTAATGTCCCGCCTCTTAAAAGAGATGTACATGTTTATCAATATTGAAAGTGTGATAAGTATAACACCCAGCCCAGCTGCAAATATTAATGTTGCAGAAATATCACCTCCTGGACGCCGCCATAATGCAGGCAATATATCTTCAAACCCAAAAATACTACCGTACAAAAAACCAAAAACCATGGCAGAAACCCCGGCTGTTGCCATAATTCCACCTAGCTTATGCAACGAGTTGCCCCACTTGCGCCGCATGAACAGACCTAATAATGTAAGAACCAGCCCATGTCCAACATCACCAAACATTAACCCAAATAAAATTGTATATGTTACTGCTAAAAAAGGCGTGGGATCAATTTCTCCATGCTTAGGTACGCCATATAAGCGAGTGAAAAATTCAAATTGTCGCACGATTGGTGGGTTTTTTAGCAGAGTGGGGGGCATTGGCAATGAGTTGTTATTTTCGTAATAGTCAAGGATTATTAAGTTATCAACATCTGTTTCAGCTTCTAAAATTATGGCATCTTCTGCTGTTATCCAACCGGAAAAGGAGAAAATTTGTTTGCTTGAGCTAATACTTGCAAACCGCTCAAGGTCAAAAGTTTTATAAAGGTTTTTTACTTTATAGCAAGCAATAGATAGCTGTTCTGGGGTGCTTACAGCTTCCGCAATAGCGCTGTGTGTAAGAGTAGAAATTTGGTGTTCGAGATTTATACAGTTGCTCGAATATCGCTTAATTATGGTTTCTGGATTGCCTGTAATATTTTCATCCAATGAAAAAATATTTATTGGTTCAAATTTCAAAGATGTAAACACTGTGTCCACTGCGTCTTTATGCATTATAGGTGAAAAATATACCCCCCAAACATAGTATTTATCACGCTTTGCTATAACGAATATTGTTTTTTCATCCTCTGCAAGAAATTTTTCGTATTGCAAAAAATGTGTGATGGGTAATTTCCCAAAACAGTAGTGAGTAAACGCAAATTGCCTCAATTGGCTCACGTCCCACAGAATAGAAGCAAAATTTTGTAACTGTAAAATGCGTTCTTGCATCGTCTTTAACTCATCTTCCAACGCTCGTAGCTCTTTGTTGCGCTGCTCGTACGCCTGATAGGCATTTTCTACAATAGTTACTGCTTCTTCCGCAGAAATAGGAAAGTATAGGAGAGGGGTTTTTCCAACAATTTCTGCTAGACATACAGCTTTTTGCAATGTTGCAGTATATGGATTTGTGGTTGACAAAGGTTGCATTAATCCATGGCTGTCTGTATGCTCTAACTGAATGTCATGGTGCAAAAGATAATTGTTTACTGCATAGTTCATGTTAGTTATATGGCCGGATATACTTATGTATTTCATTTTTGCTATCATCGGCGCACTCTCATTTCATGTATCTTAAATACCCGCATAAAAGGGCTATGTGGGAACAGCGGCTCTCTTTTCTGTATTGTAATTTAATGGCTTCTGCGAGCTTTTGCTCTGGCGTAGAAAAATTGTCAAATACTGTTTTGTAAATTGTATTACACAGCTCTGCTTGCATACTACGCACATCTTTGCAGGCAACAATTTTTGCAAGCGATTCTTTAGACAAGCGGTGTCTTATAGGAATTAAATAGCTATATGTCTCATCACCATATAATCCATAAAACCGTTTTAAGCGATATGCCCACAATATATTTTGTAAGTCTATTTCCGCCCCCAATACTTGTTGCATTGCTTTTCGATGTGGCTCGTTTAACATTTTTATACTACGCCATATGGTTAAATAGTATTGCAGATCTTTTGGCTCATGGTTGTTAATAAAAGAAGCAATAAACTTTTTTTCGCTTTTTTTTGTTAGATAGCGGAGTAAGTCTAATGTATTCGCCCCATCTGCAACTTTAACTCGCCTGGATAGTATTTTTGCTACCAAAGCGGCATTCATGTAAATAAATAAATCCAGTTGGTTACTGATAGTAACCAACTGACTGATTTATAAGCCTTTATATAAGATGTCATTAACAATGTCACTCCTCCACGTGATACGGTTTGCGGCAAAGATTGCAATTAGTCGGCTCTCCTTTTGTTTGTACTCTGCCTGTATTTTTGTGATTACTTCTGCCGTTTCCTTATCCGCATTTTGGCTTAGTTTTTGTATTGTTGCCTCTTTTTCCCACTCAAGTTGTTGTATGCGTTGAGATAATTCTTTTTCAGACTTTTTGGCAAGATACACTTGCTCTTTTTCCAATGTTTTCATAGCTTCTTGAGCTTCACTTTCAAGTAATAATAATTTATGGATAATCATGGATACATTATACCCTATCACAGCAGAAATTACTAGTTATTTTCCAAAATTTATTTTTTTTACTATCTTGTACAACATCATATCTAGTTGTTGTTTATATTCTTCCATACGAAAGGCCACATAGCCATCAATATGCAACTCTTTGCTGTTTTGCAAAAACGTTTTTAATTGCTTTACATCATTTTTGTACTGTGAAGTGTTTTGTAAACTTGCAGATAAGTCTTTTAATTTTGGCGAGTGTCTATAAACGGGGTTTTCATTTGTAGCAATACTATATAGCAGATGTATTAATACGCATACAATCTCTTCAGTTGCACATTTATCCCACACAAGCTTTATATTTGCATGCTGTTTTTTTGCTATGGCGAATAAATTGTTTTCTTGCGCATTTTTTATGAAATTTTCTAACTCATTGTAGTAGCGGTTGGTGCATATTGTTATTTGTTTCATGGAAAATTGTCCTTTCCAGTGTGCAAGACGGGCGGAATCTCTTTCACTATATGCGGGTATTGGCTAAGAATTATCATGTCTAAAAAAGATGGCAACCTAAAATATTGTTGAAATCTTTGGCGTAGTCTTGTAAAATGTAAATATTACCCTTGGGAGTAGATAGGTGCTGGTGTGCCTCCTGGTCTTCAAAACCTGTGCCGGTGGTCAAAAAACTGCCTAGGTGGGTTCGATTCCCACATATTCCCGCCAAATATCCTGTAGTTATGCTACATTTTTATATGAAGGAAGCCATGGACATAAAGAAACTAAACAAACTAGCTGCTTGTGGGGGCTGCACTGCAAAACTCCCCCCGGGAATGCTAAAAGACAGCCTTTCTGCTCTGCCTAGCTTTAGCGACCCTAACCTAATAGTAGGCTTCGATACTTCTGACGATGGGGCTGTTTACAAATTAAGTGACGATATTTCCATTATCAAAACGCTTGATTTTTTCCCACCAATGGTAGACGACCCTTATTTGTTTGGCCAAATTGCAGCAGCCAATGCACTGTCCGACATTTATGCAATGGGTGGGGATGTTAAAATTGCCCTAAACATAGTTGCCTTTCCGGAAAATGAAGACCCGGGAATACTGGCGGCTATTTTGCTTGGCGGTGCAGAAAAGGTTAAAGAAGCTGGCGGAGTGCTGTGTGGTGGGCATTCTATTAGCGATGCCACAATAAAATATGGTTTATCTGTAACCGGCGTGGTTCACCCAAGCAAGATTATGCAAAATAACCAGTGCCGCATAGGCGATAAAATAATTTTAACAAAGCCCTTAGGGGTTGGGCTTGTTACCTCTGCTTACAGAGTAGGGGAAGCCAGTGAAAATAGCTATAAACAGGCAGTAAATTTTATGGCCACATTAAATAAATATGCCTTTGAAGCGGCAAGGAAATACGATATCGCAAGCTTAACAGATGTTACCGGCTTTGGCTTTTTGGGGCATCTTAATGAAATGGTAACTGCTGGGTACTCTGTCATAATTAACAGCAGCAATATAAATTATATTCCCGAAGCAGAACGTCTGGCTCGTGAATTTTTGCTTACATCCGCCGGCCAAAAAAATCGGAATTTCCTTACAAGCAAAGTGGTATTTGAGGGCGTAGATGATTTTATGCAAGAAATATTGTACGACCCGCAAACATCTGGCGGGCTTCTTATCGCTGTGTCTGAAAAAGATATACACCCTCTTTTGTGTGAACTTAAAAAGCTTGCACTTGCACCTTGTGTTGTGGGTGAAGTTGTGCCAAGGCTTTCTTCAAATATATTAGTATGTAAATAAGAACCTGTGTTCACTCCTCGATATGCGAAAAAATTGCACGCAAATTCGGCATTTCGGCCAATGAATACAGGTTCTAAGAATGGAGATTTTTAATGGCTGTTGAAAGATTAAATTGCGTAGGGGATATATGCCCCGTACCCGTTATTAAAACAAAAAAAGCATTGGTTGGAGCAGATACTTTACAATTCCAAGGCTTAGAAATTCTTGTAGACAATGAAATTGCCGTGCAAAACATATCTAAATTTTTGAATTCGACTGGTTGCTCTTTTTCGACGGCGAAAGAGGGGGAGCATTTTTTATTAGTAATTTCCGGTATGGACGGTTCCGTACCTAGCGCAAACACTGTTGGAAATAACCAACCGTCTATTTCTGGCAACACTGTTGTAATAATTTCGTCTGAGTTTATGGGAGCTGGCGATGATGCACTGGGCAAAATTTTAATCAAAGGGTTTATTTTTGCATTAACTCAATTAGAAACATTGCCGCAAGCAGTTATTTTTTACAACAGCGGTGTGCGCCTGGCTTTAAAAACCTCCGAGAGTGTTAAGGACTTACAGTATTTATATGAGCAAGGTGTAAATGTTTTGGCATGCGGTACATGCTTGAACCATTTCAATGCATTAAGCGACCTTGCTGTGGGTGAAGTCACAGATATGTATAATATTGTTAATTTAACGCAGCAAGCCGGCCGCATTATACGGCCATAGTATTGTGATATATTTAGATACGGCATCTACATCTTTTCATAAACCGCCGACGGTAGCCTCTGCAATGGTAGAGGCTATTGGTACATATGGCAACCCAGGTAGGGGTGCACACAAACATGCAATGGATGGAGCTAGATGTGTTTATAAAGGGCGCGGGGCTGTTGCGTCTCTTTTTGGTGCCGTGCCGCAGCAGGTTGTGTTCACATCTTCTGCAACAGAAAGTTTAAATATGGCTATTATGGGGCTTCTCTCGGCAAAAGATCATGTTATTACAACGGTATTGGAGCATAATTCTGTTTTGCGCCCGCTGTATTATTTGCAAAGCAAAGGACTGGAAATGTCAACCATTGGTATGCACCAAGGGTGTCTGGATTATGACAGTTTTGAAAGATGCCTTAAACCAAATACGAAAGCTATTGTAGTAACGGCTGCGTCAAATGTAACTGGTTTACTTGTAGATTTGAAGTTTGTATCTAACTTATGTAAAAGGCATGGGCTGTTTTTGATTGTAGACGCAGCGCAAACGGCGGGTATAATTCCGATAGATATGGCCGATTTGGGAATTAGTGCGTTATGTTTTACCGGACACAAATCTTTATTTGGCTCACAAGGGGTGGGGGGGCTTTGCGTAAACCCGCAAGTTAATATCATGCCTACAAAATTTGGCGGTACAGGTGTTCACACGCTTTCTAGAACGCAACCGGCAGAAATGCCGGATGCATTGGAAGCTGGAACTTTAAATACGCCGGGTATTGCTGGGCTTGCTGCCGGTATAGAGTATATATGTGCAGAAGGTATTGGTAAAATTTTTGCGAAAGCACAAAAACTTGCGGAAGAATTTTATGCGCAAGTTTCGAGTATCCCAAGTGTGAAGGTATACTCAAATTTTAGCTTGCCCCATGTTCCCATTGTAACATTAAATATTGGCAGATTAGATTCGGCCTTGGTGGAGCATTATCTTGCAAACGAATACGGCATTTCCGTACGGGGTGGGTTTCATTGCGCACCGCTCCTTCATAAAGCACTAGGAACAGAAGGGCAAGGGGCGGTACGGTTTAGCTTTTCTTCGTTTAATACAACGGAAGAAGTAGAAACGGCTGTGCGAGCTGTAAGAGAAATTGCTATGCAAAATTTGTGATATATAGCGTCAAGAAAACCGCCTTAGCCCATGCTATACTATAGATGTTACCGGTAGCAATCTTAGTATAGCAAGGCTGATGCGTATGAACAAAAATGTACTGGCCAAAGTGCTGGCCTATATAGACTCACATATCCATGAAAAAATTACACTGGGCGAGTTATCTGAAATTGCTTGTTACAGCCCGTTTTATTTCAGTAAACTATTTTCCGAAATAATGGGCATGCCTGCAACAGGCTATATCAGAATACGAAAACTACAACACGCAATTGTCTCGTTACTGGACGGGCAAAAGGTTCTTGATGTAGCTTTTTTGTATGCATTTGAATCGCACGAAGGGTTTACACGTGCATTTACACAGCTTTTTGGCTCAACGCCCAGTACAGTAAGAAAACATCTTGTTTCATACACGGTGCCTGCCTATACAATACCAACTAATATTAATAGGAGGATTGTAATGGAGACAACAAGCGTAAAAAGCAACATGCACCAACTTGTTTTTGAAATTTTGGTAAATTCTATTGAAGAAGCAAAGGCCGGATACTGCACAAAGTTAGAAATATCTTTGACAGATGGGAAATTAAAAATTTCTGATAACGGAAGAGGGCTGCCGTTATCTAAAGACTTGCACGCGAGCAAGGCTGTGCTAGATAAAATACTGGCAGGCCACCCGATTACAAATGCGGAATACAGCCAAATGGGCGACCTTATGCAGGCGGGGCTGCAAACAGTTAATTCGCTATGCGAGTTTTTGCAAATTACTGTAATTAGGGGAGGTGATATGTTCCAGCAAAACTATGTGCGCGGTGTTGCGCAGCATGACCTTGTTGTAAGCGACTGTGTGCATGGGCATGGGCATGGTGGTGGAACGGAAATTATTCTAAAGCCGGATACGGCAATATTTGGTGATACTACGTTTTCGCAGGCAATTATCTGTAATTGGTTAAAAGAGAAATCTGCAGGTGTTTCTAATTTTGTGTATGATGTGAATATTGGTTAATGTGGTTGTAGCTAAAACAAGGCGGCAAAACCGCCTTGTTTTTCGAAATTAGTGGCACATAAAAAATCATTTATCCGCCCATTACGGGCATTTTGCGTTATCAACCAAGCATGAAAAGTAACTTCAAATGGTTACTCTCAGTAACCATTTGAAGTTACTTTCATTATCTTTAGTGGTGAAAACCATAATTATAGTCTCTGCACTTTAAAACAGTCCATCGTAGTGCATGCAGATTGACAAAGTAATACATACGCCATACAATGTTATACATAATAATGGTGAGACCAACTATAAAAAGTCAATAGAAAGATGAAAGCAAGTTATCGGCAGACACGAAAGAAAACGGAATAAAAAATAGGCATGACAAAAAAGCCCATCAGAAGTGCAAAAAAAAGAATCAT